>Ga0182742_1000682_pt1 | contig 50333 bp, 44 predicted proteins | sample eDN5th37CBELigMG_FD_128880 | JGI IMG/M metagenome (GOLD analysis project Ga0182742, IMG submission 128880) | Enriched Miracle-Growth compost microbial communities from Emeryville, California, USA - eDNA 5th pass 37_C BE-Lig MG (version 2)... ...
GGCAGGCGAAGGCCGTGCAGATCGACATCGATGCCGGCATGCTCTCGCTGCGCTACCCGATGGACGTCAATCTCGTCGGCGATGCATCCGAGACCTTGAAGGCGCTTCTTCCCCTTCTCAACCAGAAGGAAGGCAAGTGGCGCAAGGAGATCGAAAAGGGCGTCGCCGCCTGGTGGGAACGTCTCGACGAACGCGCCCATGCCGAGGCGAAGCCGGTCAATCCGCAACTGGTCGCCTGGGAGCTGTCGTCCCGGCTGCCTGAAAACGTCATCCTGACGAGCGATTCCGGCTCATGCGCCAACTGGTTTGCCCGTGACATCAGGATGAAGGCGGGAATGATGGCATCCCTGTCCGGTGGACTGGCATCGATGGGCGCGGCCGTGCCCTATGCCATCGCGGCCAAATATGCCCATCCGGACCGCCCGGTGATCGGCCTGGTCGGCGACGGCGCCATGCAGATGAACAACATGGCCGAGTTGATCACCGTCGCCAAGTACTGGCAGGATTGGGCCGATCACCGCTTCATCATCTGCGTCTTCAACAACGAGGACCTCAACCAGGTCACCTGGGAGCAGCGGGTCATGCAGGGCGATCCGAAGTTCGAGGCCTCCCAGAGCATTCCGGACGTGCCCTATCACCGCTTTGCCGAACTCATCGGCCTGAAAGGCATCTTCGTCGATCGGCCGGATGAGCTCGGCGCGGCCTGGGAAGCCGCGCTTGCCGCCGACCGGCCGGTCTTGCTCGACGTCAAGACGGATCCCGAAGTGCCGCCGCTGCCGCCGCACCTGACCTTCGAACAGGTGAGGAACCTGACTTCGACGCTTGTGAAGGGCGATCCGAACGAGGCGGGCGTTATCCGCGGCACCGTCCGGCAGGTGCTGAGCTCGGTGCTGCCGGGAAAGCGGGACTGACAAAAGCGAAAGCCTGCGCGGCCTTGTGAAACCCAACGCCCTCCATGGCGTTATCGATCATGATCCTCAAGAACGGAGAGCTTCCATGGCCGACAACAGCATGACGACGATCCGCGCCATCTTCGAGACCCGCGAAGCCGCGGACCGCGCGGTCGAGCAGCACGGCATCTCGCGGCCGGACATTTTCATCCAGGCGGTCGACGATCGCAACACCGCGGGATCGGCCCCGTCCGGCGGCGACGTATCGCGCGCGGACGGCACGCGCGACGACGCGCCGCTTGAAGGCGAGATCGAGGTCTCCGCCGATATTACCGCCGGCGACGTCACGACCGTCCGGCGCAGCCTGGGCGATGCCGGCGCGATCCGCGTATCGGCGGCGTAAAGGGAGGGGACGATGAGACACGACCGCACGAGCACTGACGGGGAACTCCGCGATATCCTCGACGCGAAGCTGACGGCCCTTTTCCGCGAAATGGAGGACGCCGACTGGAGCGCGGACGAGGTCGCCCTGGCGATCGATGCCCTCTTGAAGGAAAAGTGGCTGGCGCAGGCGCAGGCCTTGCGTGCGGCACGGGAAAGCCTTCCGAAGGATTTCGTTTCGGACGGCAACGAGGGCTGATCAGGAGGACGAGCCATGCCAGCAACATTTCAGGTCATCGCGCTGAGTTCGCTCGATGTCGATGGAAGCGACGTCCGGGACGAGCCGAAGCTCGACTATCCGGACGCCTTGAAGGCCGCGCAGGAGCTAAATGCCCAGGGCAAGGCGTTTCGTGTCCATGCCGATGGAGAGGCCACGCACGAGCAAAGGCGATCCTTCGCCGACCTTGGCGCGCTGGAGTAGCGGCGGGCTCGGCACTCTTCGAATTCACGATAGCGCCGTGCGTCGAAACGGGACGCACGGCGCTCGATTTGCGTGAACGGCGCAATCCCGTGCTCAGTCGCGATGCTCGGGCATCTCCTTGAGCTGGTCCTTGGTCCAGGCGGTCACCGCGTGAACGTCGCCGTCCTCGTCCCGCATGAAATCGAGATCGGACAAGGGAACGGATACCGGCTTGGCGCCGATGCCCAGGAAGCCGCCGACATCGATGACGATGGTCGCGCCGGCGCCCATTCCGTGAACGTGGTCGACTTTGCCGACCTTGTGGTCGTCGGCGCCGTACACGGTCGCGCCCTCAAGGGTGGCCGGGGTGAGTTCGCTTTCGGTCAGTCGTACGTGCTTGCTGTGGTCCATGGATGTTCTCCTTTGCTGATGGATATAAGGTGACGGCACAGCCTTCGAGACGGGAGCGGCGACGATCTTCCCAGATCATCGCGGATCGCCTGTCAGTGGTGTGCCCGATGCTCGGCGTTGCGCTTGCGGGTGGCCGCGGCCTTCTTGGCGGATGCCGACCGATCCGCCGCCGATCGCGACGCGGCGGCCTTGCCGCCCTTTTTCCCGCCTTTATGCGCTGCCGGATGGCCGGTATCCTTGCCCTGTCCCGAGCCGCCCGGCTTCTTCCCCCCGCCGTCGTCCTTGTTGACGGTCGCCCAGGCGCGTCGCTCGGCTTCCTTTTCCGAGACGCCGCGATCCTCGTAGCTCTCGGCGATGTGATCCGCCTTGCGTTCCTGCTTGTCGGTATATTTGGATTTGTCGCCGCGGGGCATGACGCTCCTCCTTGCTTGGTGAACAAGGCGAACGGCTGCAGGTTCGGTTTGTTCCGGGCCGCCATCGGCCGGCGCCCGGCCTGCCGCTTCCGGCGTGGCTGGAAGCAGCCTTCATCGGCGGCAAGGTCTACGGCGTCACCGGGCGATGGGGGAGGCCGGATCGATCTCCGCCTATTCGTTGCCGATCCTGTTCATCCGCGTGCGCAGGTGATAGCGGATTCCCGATACTCCGTGGGTCAGGTCCGCCTCGCCACCGAAATCCTGCGGCAGCACCGACTGGATGATTCTTGAGCCGAACCCCGTGCGCGTCGGGGCCGCGACGGGCGGCCCTCCCGTCTCCACCCAGGTCAGTTGAAACGCGTCGTCTGTTTCAGGCCGTCCGGCGCTCCAGTCGAGATTCACCCGCCCCGTCATGTTCGACAGGGCGCCGTACTTCATCGCGTTGGTCGCAAGCTCGTGCAGCGCCAGGCTGAGCGTCAGGGTCTGACGGGACGAGAGCATGACCGGCGGACCGCTGATGCGGAATCGCTCCTCCGACATCCTGAAGGGCGCCGTCGTGGCGCGCACCACATCCAGGATGCTGGCCGCGGCGATGCTCGTGCGCGAGAGCAGGGACTGCGCCTGCGCCATCGCCTGAACGCGCTCCAGAAGCGCCGCGCGCGCGTCTTCGTTCGATGCGCTGGTCCGAAGGGTCTGGCTGACGATTGCCGCGACCACGGCGAGCGTGTTCTTGACGCGGTGCTCAAGCTCGCCGTTGAGGAACTTCGCCCGCCGATGCGCCTCGACCGCGCCGGTCGTCTCGATCACCGTGTCCATCATGCCCCGCACCACGCCGTCTTCATCCCGGATCGGGCTGTAGCAGAATGTGAAGTGGGCCTGCTCGGGATAGCCGTGGCGGTTCACGACGAGCGGAAAGTCCTCGATGAAGGTGGCTTCTCCGGACAGGGCCCGCCGTGCGATCGGTCCGATTTCGTCCCAGGCCTCGCTCCAGACCTCGCTGAAGGGGCGGCCGAGCGCGGACGGCTTGCTGCCGAGGATGGGCGTGAAGGCGTCGTTGTGGATGGTTATCAGCTCCGGTCCCCACGTCAGGCATTTCGGGAACTTGGAATTGAGCATCATGCCAACGGCGATCTTCAGTGACGGGGTCCAGGTCTCAAGCGGGCCGAGACGGGTCGAAGCCCAGTCATACGCCATGACGGCCCTCGCCATCTCGCCGCCGCCATCGAGGAAATGCACGCCATCACGCAATCGACAGTCCTCCGCAAGACACGGAGACAGGAAGGGAACCGACCCGCAGGTGAAGCATCAGCGGTCCCCGCACATCCAGCCCGTGCCATAGACATTCATGTCAGCATCGCTGAACGGCTGCCAGCATAAGGCTTGCAATGGGCAATGCAATCGCCGATCGCGGCGTACCGACGGCATATTGCAAGTGTCATACGCCCATGGGGAACACGCGATGCTCCTTGCTGTCCTTGCGCCGGCGCATCTCCTCGGGGGCATCGAGCCAGTTCGCGCCGCGATTGCGGAGCAGGAACAGGTAGACGAGCAGCGATGCGGCGATGAGCACGGTCACGTAGGCGACGAACAGAGGAACATATCCGCTGCTTTTTGCCGCCGCGTAGAATACCGGTGCGGTCCCCCCGAAGCAGGAATTGGCCACCGCATAGCCCAGGCCCACGCCCAGCGCACGGATATGGGTGGGGAACATGACCGCTTTGACCACCGCATTGATGGAGGTGTAGCCGGTCAGGATGACAAAGCCGAGCGTGAGGATGGCGAAGGAAAGGAAGCCGTTGGTCACGCCGGGCAGCACGAAGAACAGGATCCAGGTGAACAGCACGCCGCCGATGCCGAAGAAAACCAGAAGGGAGCGGCGGCCCACACGGTCCGACACATAGCCGCCGACGGGCTGCAGCACCATGAGGATGATCAGCGCGACCAGCGAGACCACCGAACCGGTGATCGGGCTGCTGTCGGAGAAGGTGGCTTTGACGATGTTCGGCCCGTTGATGGAATAGGCGTAGAAGGCCACCGTCCCGCCCATCGTCACCAGGAAGCAGGCCAGCAGTTCCTTCCAGTAGTTGGTGAACAGCTCGGTCATCGAGCCGGAACCGGCCGCCTCGCCTTTCTTGACCGACTGCAATGCCTCGTGGTCCATGGATTCGTCCATCGTCCGGCGCATCCACAGCACGACCAGGGCGCCGACGCCGCCGATCAGGAATGCCAGGCGCCAGCCCCATTCGCTGATGGCATCGTGGGAGGTTCCAAGCAGCAGCGCCAGAAACAACGCCTGCGCCAGGACATGCCCGCCCACCAGCGTGACATAGTGGAAAGACGCCAGGAAACCGCGGTGCCGGGGCACGGCCGCTTCGGTCAGGTAGGTGGCCGAGGTGCCGTATTCCCCGCCGGTGGCGAAACCCTGGACCAGGCGGCAGGCGATCAGGATGACCGCGGCAAAACCACCGATGGAAAGCTGCGTCGGGGTGAGGGCTATGACGAAGGAGCAGGCCGACATGATCGTCACCGACAGGGTCAGCGCCGCCCGGCGCCCGCGACGATCGGCGAAGCGGCCGAAATACCACGAGCCGACCGGGCGCATCAGGAAGGTCAATGCGAAGATCGCCCAGATGTAGACATTGGCATTCGTATCCTCGGGGCTGAAGAAATGGTGCTCGAACGAGGATGCGAAGACGGAATAGACGTAGACGTCGTACCACTCGACCAGATTGCCGGCCGATCCCTTGATGGTGTTGGAGACCGATCGCCGCAGGTTCGTCGGCATGCGCGGGGCATCGATGGTTGCGTTTATGGATGACATGTGAACCTCCCCGGCGGCTTTTCAGCGACGCTCATGCCTGATGGTCGTGTCCAGCCTATATAAGTCAATATGCCCGGGCGGGAAGCTTTTTTCTGACCATTGCCAGGTGGCGCCTGCCGGGCAGGTTGGGGTGGGATGCCGGGCCGTCCCTTCCACCGGCATCGGCAAAGCGGGCACGGCCGATACGGGTGCATAGTCGTGTGCCGGGATTGCCGCGCCGTTGCCCGGCCCTTATGTTTGACGCAGCCGGCTCGATTCCCGATGCCATGAACAGGACCGCATGCAGTCGCAACTCGATTTCTTTGCTCCGGCGGCCCCGGCGCGGACGCCCGATGTCACCGCACGACGGCGCCAGGCACGAAAGAACGCGAGCGAGCCGCCCGTCGATCATGAAGCGATGGCCGGCCGTCTGGAGGCCACCGGCAACTATCGCATCCTGCGCAGGCTGAGGCCCCGTCCGGTCATCGAACGGCCGCGCCCGGAATTCCCGCGCAAGGGCATCATCCTCGACACCGAGACGACGGGCCTCAGCCACCGCCGCGATGAAATCATCGAGATCGGCATCGTCGCGTTCACCTTCGACGACGATGGGCGCATCGGCGACGTGACGGGCGTCTATGGCGGGCTGCGGCAGCCGTCCGTCGCCATCCCGCCCGAGATCACCCGCCTCACCGGCATCACGGATGCGATGGTGGCCGGGGAAACGATCGATATCGCCGGCCTCGAGCCTCTCATCGCGCCGGCCGAACTGATCATCGCCCACAATGCCGGCTTCGATCGGCCCTTCTGCGAGGCTTTCTCACCGCTCTTTGCCAACAAGGCCTGGGCCTGCTCCGTGTCCGAGATCGATTGGTCGGCTCGCGGCTTCGAAGGCAGCAAGCTCGGCTACCTGATCGGACAATCCGGCTATTTCCATGAAGGACATCGCGCCGTCGATGACTGCTTCGCCTTGCTTGAGGTGCTCGGCCAGGTGCGGTCCGGCACGGCCGGCGCGCCCTTTGCGGAGCTCTGCCGGGCCAGCCGGAAATCCCGGGTGCGCATCTATGCCGAGAACGCCCCTTTCGACATGAAGGATCATCTGAAAGCCCGCGGCTATCGCTGGTCCGACGGCTCCGATGGCCGGCCGAAATCCTGGTGGGTGGAACTGGCCGAGGAAGACCTCGACAGCGAGCTGCATTTCCTGCGCGGGGAGATCTACCGCTGGGATGCCGACCCGCCGATCCGCCGCCTGACGGCGTTCGACCGGTTCAGGGCGGGTTGAAGGCGGGCAGGCGGCCTTTGCGCCACGCCGCCAACTGTATGGGGATCGATCGGGAGTGCCCCACGCATCCATCTCCCGGCCTGTTGACAGCCGGCGCTCCGGTCAATCCCGCCGGGTGTTCAGTATCTCCCGCACCTTTTGCGCGAGCGCGTCGATGGCGAAGGGTTTGGTGATCATTTCCATGCCCGGCGCGAGAAAGTCCGTCCGCGAGGCGGCGGTGGCCGCGTAGCCGGTGATGAACAGGATTTTGAGGGACGGCCTCGACGCCAGGGCCATTTCGGCAAGTTGCCGGCCGTTCAATCCCGGCAGTCCGACGTCCGAGACGAGCAGATCGATGCGTGCCTTCCCCTCGATGACCGGCAGCGCCTCGACCCCGTCGACGGCCTCTATCACGCGATAGCCCAGTTCCTTGAGAAGATCGACGACCAGCATGCGGACCGATGCGTCGTCCTCCACCACCAGGACGGTCTCGCCTTCGCCGCGGGGCGTCGGGCCATTGGCGTCGGCGTCCTCGTCGCTGGACGCGGTGCTCTCCATGCTCCGCGGCAGGTAGAGCTTGATCGTCGTCCCGAGCCCGACGCGGCTGTAGATCGTGACATGGCCGCCCGATTGCTGGGCGAAGCCGTAGATCATCGACAGGCCGAGGCCCGTCCCCTGGCCGATCGGCTTGGTCGTGAAGAACGGATCGAAGGCCTTTTCTATCGTCGCCTCGGACATGCCGATGCCGGTGTCGCTGACGGCCAGCACGACATAGCTTCCGGGCTTGAGGGTCTCGCCCCGCGCGAGGTCAGCTTCCGTGAAAACGGCGTTGTCGGTTTCGATCGTGAGCTTGCCGCCTTCCGGCATGGCGTCGCGGGCATTGATCACGAGGTTGAGGATCGCGTTTTCGAGCTGGTTGGGATCGGTCACCGCCGACCAGGTGTTTGCCGAAAGATGGGTGAACAACTCGATCTGCTCGCCCAGGGTTCGCCGGAAGAGATCCTCCATCGAGCCGACGAGCGAATTGACGTCGACGGCCTGGCGGTCGAGCGGCTGCCTGCGGGAAAAGGCGAGCAGCCGGTGCGTGAGCGCCGCGGCCCGCTCGGCGGACGTGGTCGCCGCGTCGATGAACTTGTCCAGTTCGTCGAGGCGGTTTGCCGCGATGCGTCGCTTGATCAGCGCCAGCGCGCCGATCACGCCGGTCAGCATGTTGTTGAAGTCATGCGCGATGCCGCCGGTGAGTTGTCCGACGGCCTCCATTTTCTGCGCCTGGCGCAGCTGGGATTCCGTGTGTTCGAGAATGGCCTTCTGCTCCCTTGCGACCGTCACGTCGCGGCCATAGGCAAACACCCGGTCCTCTTCCCTCGTCGTTCTCCACGAAATGGTGCGGGGCGCTCCTTCCCGGTGGGAAAGACGGATTTCCAGGTCATTGTGGACATTCTCGACCGCCTTGCGCATTTCCGTGCGGACGAGGTCGATGTCCTCGGGCCAGGCAAAGTCCAGCAGGGAGCGGCCGATGACCTGGTCGGGATCGTGGCCGAGGATTTCCGCCCATGCCGGGCTGACGTCGCGAAAGACGCCGTCTGTCCCGAGGACCGCGAGCAGGTCGCGCGAATTGTTCCAGACGCGGTTGCGCTCGCGCATGCTCTCGCGGGCGAGCTCGGCCAGCGCCTTGTTGGCGATGCTCAGGTTTTCCTGGGCGCGCTTGGTGTCGGTGACATCGAACACCACGCCCACGAAACGGCGTCCGCTGCTCTCGATGTCGTCGACATATTCGCCCCGGCGCGCCAGCCAGCGTTCGATACCGTCGTCGGCGCGCTTTACGCGGAACTCGATGTTCCTGTCGTTCTGCAACCCGTCGGGATCGGTGAGATCGATCACGCGCTCGTCGTCGGGATGGATGAGGTCGTTCAGGGTCCGGATCGGGAGGATGCGCGTCGGATGCAGGCCGAACAGGCGGCAGAATTGCTCGGATACCGTGATCGTCCCATATCCGACGATATGCTCGAAGGTCCCGATCCCTCCGGCGGACTGGGCGATCCGCAACTGCTCCGTGATACGCTTCTGCTCGGTGATATCGACCAGTATGCCGGTGAATTTCACCGGTTCGTCATCCGCGTCGAGGATCGTGCGGCCGCTCGCATGGACCCAGCGGTATCCGCCGTCATTCCTCAGGAGACGGTATTCCTTGGAGAACACCTCCGAGCCCGCCAGCATGCCGGCGACCGCAAGCTTGACGCGCTTGAGGTCCTCGGGATGGATCGAACGGAAGAAGCGATCGGGGGTGACGCCCTGGGCGAGATCGACGGGGTCCTGAAGCGTGATCTCCGCGAACCGCGCATCCGCGACGAGCCTCCTGCCGGGAATATCCCATTCCCACCCGCAGGAGGCCCCTGCCGCGTCGAGAGTCAGGTGCAGGCGGCGGCGCGCCTGTTCGAGTTCGGCTTCGAGACGGGCCTGATCGTCAATATCCCTACTCATCGACAACGCCGATACGCATCCGCGCCCTTCACTCGTTTTCCATCATCACGCGCTCGATGAATGCGGAGATGATCTGCTTGAGGTTCGTCAGCGAGGGCAGGTCCATGATCATGGCGATATAGCCGCGAATGTCCCGTTCCCGGACCGAGAAGTTGATATAGAGAAACAGCACGAAGCTCTCTTCGCCGCCGTTGACGAGGGTCTCGAAAAGCAGGGCGCTGTCCCCGCGCCTGACATTGGGCAGCGACATCTTCAGCGTGTGCTGGAGCATGTTCGCCATCGAGCCGAGACAGCCGTTGAGGATGACGTTCCCGGTTTCCGCGAGCGCTTCCTCCTCCATCTCGATAAGGTCGGCCTCGTCCATCTCGTCGCCGACGATGGCGCGGATGAGCGACAGGCCGTTGCTCTCGGGAAACATCAGGAGCGCGCGGCCGGAAAAGGGGCCCTCGAACTGCTGCTGCACCGCGATCAGGGCCTCGCTTTCGCGCTGGCCGATCAGGGACGCGGCCGACCGACGGGTCACGACCTCCACCGACGGCACGGACAGGATGACCTGCCTGTTGACCATCTTGCGCAGGCTCGCCGCCGCGCGGCTCACGCCGATATTGACCAGTTCGGTCAGCGCGTCGCGTTCGAGTTCATCCAGTTCCAGGGTGCTGGCGCTCATGCTCCGGCCTTTTTCAGGCGGAGCGCCGCGCCGGAGAGAAACCCGCCGAGACTTTCCTGCGTGACGGGCTTTGCAACGAAGGTGGCGTTCAGCGCGCGAACGCCGGCGACGATCTCGTCCTGGACATTGGCCGTGATGACCGCGATCGGCATGTGTGGGCGCAGCGCGCGGAGCTCCGACGCCAGTTCGAGGCCATCCTTGTCCGGCATGTTGAAATCGAGCACCGCGACATCGATCGGCCGCTCGCCGACGATAGCCAGCGCCTCGGCCGCGCTTTTGGCCTCCACGCGCTGCCAGTCGGGCTGCAGCGCCGCGATGGCCTTGCCCGCGACGATCCGCGCCAGTTTGCTATCGTCCACGAGCAGGACTGTGATTGTCATCTCATACTCCGAATACCCTTCGCAGCCCTGAGGCCCCGAACGTCTTACTACCTATTTGTCTTGCGGGTTATCCGCAAGATTTACCGTCGTTCGAGGCTGGCGCGCACCGCCGTGAGCAGGATATCCGCTCCGTGCGATGAGGCTGGTGTCCCGATCAGGCGCGGCTTGAATGTCATCAAGGCCTGCCAGAGGGCCGTGTGGATCGTGCCGGCCGCCCCGATATCCACCGGCAGGCCGGGATGGCCCTCAAGGAGGCCGACCAGGTCCTCGGCCTCTTCGACACCGCATGTCCCGCTGAGGACGATCGCCTTTCCCTCCAGTGTGACCGTCATTGGAGCAGCTCTTCCATATCCAGCACCAGCAGCACCTTGCCGTCGCCGGTCAGGGTCGTGCCTGCTATTCCGGGTATTCCATTAAGTAGGCCGGCGAGCGGGCGGGTCAATGTCTGCGTGCGCTCGGCAATCGTATCGATTGCAATGCCGATCAGATCTCCCGCCGCCCGCATGAGGAGGACCTTGATCTCGCCGTGCTCCGGCGCCGGCACCTTTATTCTCAGCAGGTCGGCGAGGTGCATAAGGGGGATTGTACGGTTGCGCAGGACAAAGGCCCGGCTGGCCCTGATCGGCTGGATGGCGCTCGCATCCAGCTTGTGGATTTCGACGATATCCGACATGGGAATGCCGTATCGCTCGCCGTTCACCTCGACGACCATCAGCTGCGTCATCGAGAAGCTGACCGGCAGCGTCAGGACGAAGGATGTGCCCTGGCCTGCGGTACTCCGCAGATCCAGCGTCCCGCGCAGAGCCTGGACGGCGCGCTGGACGGCGTCGAGTCCCACGCCGCGGCCCGATACATCCGTGACCGCAGAGGCGGTCGAGACGCCGGATGCGAAGGCGAGCTGCAGGATTTCGCGCTCGGAAAGGGCGGCCGCCCTGCTTTCCGAAAGAAGACCTTGCGCGATTGCGGTCTCCCTCACGCGTTGCGGGTCCATGCCCCGGCCGTCGTCCGACAGCTCGATCTCGATCCGGTCGCCGCGTTGGCGCGCACGAAGCATGATGCGGCCCCGCGCGGGCTTGGACTGCCGGACCCGGTCGGCCTCCGCCTCGATGCCGTGGTCGATGCCGTTGCGCATCAGGTGCAGCAGCGGTTCGTAGAGGTCCTCGACGATCTCGCGGTCGGCCTCGACGGTTTCGCCCTCGATGATCAGGTCGACGGACTTGCCGAGTTTCGACGCGGTGTCGCGCACCAGGCGGGGGAAGCGGCGGAACGTCTGTTCGAGCGGGATGAGGCGCGCCTGCGTCACCGCGCCGTAGAGGGAGGAAACGAGGCGCTCGATTTCGTCATGGCTCATCGCGATGCGCTTTGCGAGCGCGCCGTCGCCGGACATCCGGGCGTCGTCGGCAAGAGGGGCAAGGCCGTTCTTCGCGGTGATGAGTTCCCCGGCGATCTCCAGGAGCCTGTCTATCCGCGCCGTGTTCACGCGCATCGTCGAATCCTGCCGCGCGGCTGCGATCTCCCCGGTGACCGCCCGGCCTGCACCGCCGGATTTCGGGCCGAGGGGCGCGAGCTTCACCTGGTCGGGGATCAGGCGGAAAATGGCCTCGACGGCCCCAAGAGGGCCGGCCGAAAGGGCCTCGATCACGAGATTGCAACGGAAAGGATCGTAACTCTCGGGCGAGGGGGCAGTCTCCCTCTGAAAGACCGCCAGGTGCCGGATGTCGGGCAGGCGCAGGATCGTCGCCAGCGGATCGTCGCCGCTGAAGAAGCACTCGGGATGCGGCTCGTAGCGTATGGCGACGAGGGCTTCGCCGTCGCCGGACGTTACGGCGCGTTGGCGCAGGGCGGCGGCCCAGTCCGGATCGAGCGCCACGACATCGCTGTCCGGGGTGTCGACCTGCGGCTGCGTCCTGTCGGCCGACAGAAGGCGCAGGAGACGCGGGGCCTGCCTTGCTTGCGCTTCCGGCAGGCGCTGCGTCAGCTTTATGCCGTCGATGCTGTCATCGACCCATGCGATCACGGCGAGAAGGGGATCGACGAGCTCGCCGTCGACCGGGATTTTCCCCGCGCGCGCCTGGGAAAGCAGGTCCTCGGCGCGATGCAGCACCTCCTGCATCGGCCCGAAATCGAAGAGCGCGACCGAGCCTTTGAGGGTATGGATCGCGCGGAAGGCGCTTTCCAGCCTTTCGCGCCCGGCCGGGCTCCGTTCGAGGAAAAGCAGGTCGTCCGACGCCTGCTGCACCAGCTCCCGCGCCTCGGAGGCGAACTGGGTGATCAGTTCATCCATTCATCCGCCTCCCGTTCCCCGGTAGACGATGGCATCGGCAAAGCGCACCGGCTCGAAGGTCTGCGAGATCCGTGACATCGATTCGGTGTGCCCAAGGCAGATATAGCCGCCGGGATAGAGGCATGCATGAAGGTTGCGCGCCGCCGTCTCGCGCGCCGCCTCGTCGAAGTAGATCAGAAGATTCCGGCAGAATATCACGTCGAAGCGCCCGAGCGATGCCAGGCTCTGCCGGTCGATGATGTTGGCCGTGGCGAAGGTCACGGATTCGCGAAGGTCCGCGATCAGGCGACGCTGCTGGTCCTTCTCCGGCTCGAAGTAGCGATCGAGGACATCCGCCGGAAGGCGCGAGAGGGACCGCTGACCGAAATAGCCGTCGACCGCCTGTCGCAGGATGGCGGTATCGATATCCGAGCCGACGATCTCGATATTGTAGGCATCCACCAGGTGCCAGTTCTCAAGCAGCCACAGGGCGATCGAGTAGGGTTCCTCGCCGCTTGAACAGGGCATGGACCATATGCGGATGCGATCGCCGGGGCCTTTCGCGCGGATGATGTCCGGCAGGATGGAGTTGCTGAGGCAGGCAAGCTGATGCTGCTCGCGGTAGAAATAGGTCTCGTTGACCGTGAAGCTGTTGATCAGCCGCTCGCATTCCCGCGGATCGCCGCGCAGGAGCGTGATGTAGTTCGCGACCGTCCGGGCGTCGCGCTGATGCATCAGGTCCAGGACGCGCCGCTCGATATAATAGCGCTTCGTCTCTCCGAAGACCATGCCGCTGCGCTTGTAGATGATGGCGCAGATCTCCCCGAGATCCTGCGGCGAGAGCTGCGGGGCGTTTTCGGTCGAAACGGGCGGGGGGAGTGTCATCGGCAGACCCGATCCGTCAGGCAGGCGCCGATCTCCTCGATACGCCTTACCTCGCTCGCGCCGCCCAGCCGCACCAGTTCGCCCGGCATGCCCCAGACCACCGCGGTCTCCTCCGCCTCCGCGATCGTGTGGCCGCCGGCGACGCGCAGCGCGTTCATCGCGGTCGCCCCGTCATTGCCCATGCCCGTCATCAGGACGCCGATCAGGTCGCCCGGCGGGACATGCTTCATGGCGGACTGCACCATCCGATCGACGCTCGGATGCCATCGATAGGCCGCATCGCTCGGTGCCGGCATCGCCACGAGGGATCCCGCACGAGAGGACACGAGAAGGTCGGCGTCGCCCTTGGCGATGTAGATCGTCGCAGGTTCGAGGCGCGTCTGCTCCGTGACTTCGCTGACCTTCATGGCGCAGATGCTGTCCAGCCTGCGGGCGAGAGGGCCGGTGAAGGAGCCCGGCATATGCTGCGCGACCAGGATCGGCCACTCGAAATTCCCGGGCAGGCGGGCAAGAACCGCATCCAGGGCGGGAGGCCCGCCCGTCGAGGCGCCGATCAGCACGAGGCCCCTTCCGCCGGTCCGGGCATGGCGGGGCTGCTTTGCCTGGGGGTTTGCGGCCGGCGGGCTTGCGCCTCTCCGCCCGAGACGGACGCGCTCGGCCAGCCGCAGGCTGCGGCGGATGCGCACCTTCGCGGCGGTGCGCACCTTTTCCACGAGACGCGGGGCCAGCGCATCGATCTCCAGCGAGATCGCGCCGCCGGGCTTCGCGATGAAGTCGACGGCGCCGATCTCAAGCGCCGTCAGCGTCTCCTCGGCGCCTTCCGCCGTCAGGGAGGACACCATCACGACGGGGCAGGGATGTTCGAGCATGATCCGATCGAGGCAGGTCAGGCCGTCCATCGCGGGCATATGGATGTCAAGCGTCACCACATCGGGCCGGAAGCGCTCGATGATCTCGAGCGCTTGCGCGCCGTCGCGGGCAAATTCGATCTCGAAGTCCCCCTCGGCACGGAACACCTGGCCGAGCAGCTTGCGCATCAGGGCGGAATCCTCGACGATCAGCAGGCGGATCACGGGACGCCCGCCAGGTCGCCGTCATCCGCGATCGCGGCCACGATGTCGCGCTCGGCCCGGTCGAGAAGCGCCTGCGGGTCGATGAGAAGGACCATGCGGCCGTCGGCTTCGATATGCGCGATGCGATCGAAGACATCCGTTCGGTCGGAGGAGAATTCGGGCGCGGCGGACAGGTTTGCCGAGGCGACGGCCCTGACTTCCGAGACGCCGTCGACGACGAAGCCCGCCTTGAGAGAGCCGAGCGTCAGGATGATCGCCCGCGCCTTCGCCGTCTGCGTGGCGGCAGGCGTGGAAAAGCGCGTGCGCTGGTCGATCAGGGGCACCGCCTTGCCGCGCAGGTTGATGACGCCCATCACGAAATCCGGCGCGCCGGGCATGCGGGTGATGTCGTCCGGAACGCGGATGACCTCGTCCACCGCGGCGATCGGCAGGCCGTAGGTTTCATCGCCGAGCTGGAAGATGAGCAACTGTTCGACCGCGTCCTCTTTGCCGGGCGTCGCCTCCACGGATTGCGCTCCTATGTTCTGCCCGATGGCCTGCGTGACGGCGTGGTGGCCGAAAAGCTGCCCGGGCGACAGGATGGATATCAAAAGGCCTTCCTCGGCGATCCGCCCGATCGCCGCGATCTGTGCGTCGCCGCGCCCGCGCTGGAGAACGGGCGGCACGGTGTCGATCGCGCGGTCGGGCAGGCGGCGAATGACGTCCACCCCGTCGACGACGAGCCCGATCCACGCGCCTTCATGCTCGACGACGACCACGGAAGGGCTTTCCCCGCCCGCCTGGCCGGCCTCAAGGCCGAGAAGCGAAGCGAGGGAGACCAGCGGCAGGACGCCGTCGCGCAGCGGGATGAGCCCGATGACAGCGGCGGCCGCGTTGGGAATGGTCGCGACGTCGCCCGCAAGCAGGGCCACCTCGCGAATATGCTCCAGCGGCAGCCCGTAGAACTGGCCGGCAACGCGAAACGACAGCAGGGTGGTCAGCGTCTCGCCGCCGGCGTTATCCTCTCCCGCTCCGGTCTCGGCGAAACCCGGCCGTTCGACAGGCGTGCGCCGGGCGACCTTGAAGGATGCATCCAGCAAATCGCCAAGCCCGTGAAGGGGCGCTGCGGTGCTGTCGGCGGAAAGGCGAAGCACGTCGTCGACCAGGAGGCCGACCGCCTCGCCGCGATCGTAGAGGATGATCCTGCCGTCCTCTTGCTGCCTTGCCCGCGCGCCGTCGAGGATCCGGCCCATCGACAGCACGGGCACCGGCCGGCCGCGCAGGTTGGCGATACCGGCAAGGGCTTCCGGGCCGTGCGGCACACGGGTGATGTGCGGCACCCTGACCACCTCGATGACATGGCGGGCATCGATCCCGTAGCGCTTTTCCCCGACCTGGAACACGAGCTGCCGCTCGTCCCTGTCGGCCGTGGAAGACGGGGCGGTCATCGGCTCAGCTTCCGGACATCTGGAGTTCGTCCGCCAGGGAGGCGATCTCCTCCACCGCCGCCGCAAGGTCCTCCGCGCCGCGCGACTGCTGGCGTGCGGCCGTCGCCGCCTGTTGCGAGGCGGCGCTTGCCTGCTGGGCGACGGATGCGATCTGCTGCGTCCCCGCCTGCACCTGCTTGGCGGCGGTGAGGATCGCCTGGGCGGCATCGAGTATCGTGGCATTGCCGTGCGCCATCAGGTCCACGTCCGTCTCCGCGGCGATCAGGCGTTCGGCGATGAGCCGGCTCCGGCCGATCTCCGCCTCGCATGCGGCGACGATCGTTTCCAGTTCGCGTTGCACGGCCGCGACCTGGCCCTGGAGCAGCCGTACGATGTCCTTGACGCCGTCGATGTTCTCCGCCGCATCCTGTGCGAGCTTGCGGATATCCGTCGAGACGATGGCGAAGCCGCGGCCGGCATCGCCGGCCCGGGCCGCCTCGACCGAGCCGCTGACGGCGAGCATGCTCGTCTGGACCGCCACGAGGACGATACGGTCGACGGTGCGCTCGATCTGGAAGCCGATCTCGCCGAGCGAGGCGAGCTCCGCCAGGGCCTCGCGCGTGTCGGTCAGCGCGTCGGATACGCCGGCGGCGATCCCCATGAGCCCGGCCTTGTTTTTCGTAAGGAGGGCCTTGACCTCTTCCGTGCCCTTGCTTGCCCGGCCGGCATTGTCCTCGGCCTGTACGGCGCTTTTTTCGATCTGGGACATCGCGGCATTGGCCTGCTGCGTGGCGGCGGCCTGGGTCTCGGCGCCACGGCTGATCTGCTCGATCGCGATGAGGATTTCCCCGGCGGCGCCGGAAAGCTCCTGCACCGTCGCCGACAATTCCTCGGCGGCGGAACTCAGCTCCTCCGTCCGCGAGCCGCGGGCGGTCTCGCTCATCAGATCGTCGGCGAGAACGGCCAGGGCCTGTGCGGTCTGCTGGCTTTCTTCAAGCGCGGAACTCTGCTGCTGGACGGCCCTTTGCGCCTGCGCCGCTGCGGCCGATTGCTCTTCCGCCGCCGATGCGACGGTCTCGGCGCCTTTCTGCGCCTCGCGCGCGGCCACTTCGGCCTCCACCGCGGCGATAAGGATCGCCTGGCTGTGACGGGAGAGCGATGCGAGGCCGGATCGCACGGCATGAAGCTCTTCGGTGGCGGTGCGGCCGGCGGCGCTCTGGGCCTGTGCCTTCTGGGCGGCGGATTCTATGCGCCCGGCGATGCGGCGGACCGCGTCCACGATCGTTTCAGCCTGCTGGCTGACGTCGCGGGAGCTGCGTTCGGCGACCTCTGCAAGGGCGCGGACCTCGTCGGCGACGACGGCGAAGCCGCGGCCGTTCTCGCCGGCGCGCGCCGCCTCGATCGCCGCATTGAGCGCCAGGAGGTTCGTCCGGTCCGAAATATCGGCGACGGCGACGGTCGTGCTGCCGATGCTCGCCGCCTGGGATCGCAGCTTCTCGATGACGGCGACGGAGGCGATCTGCCGGGAGGCGTTCGCCTCGATCGCGGATATGGACGATTCGATCTGCGCGGCGGATTCGAAGACGGAGCCTTGGAGCTTTTCCGTGCGGCTCCGCGCGGCCTCGGCTTCCGTCCGCGCCTCGGAAAAGCGGGCGGAAAGATGGGTGGTCGCGGAAAGGGATTCGTGGGCTGCACCCGCCGCTTCCTCCGCCCCGCCGGCGATCTGCTCCAGGGCGCGCTGAAGCTCCTGCGCGGCGGCCGCCGCCTCGGCAACCCCGGTCGCCAGCTCCTCCGTCGCCGAGCCTATCCGCTCCGCCGCCTTCTGCCGGCGAATCCGCGAGCGGTCTTGCGAGCGACGCGAGGCGGCGGAAACCTTGCCGTCTCCACCCGGCGCGGGTCCTGCCGGGGCCGTCCTGGCCGATGCAGCCTTTGCCCCGAGGTGGGATGTTTTCACCAGTGCCATGAAGGGTCCATTTTCTCAAAGAGCCTGAGGGGCAGGTATGCGCACGCGCGCAATCGTCAAGTCGGGGCGGCCAAACCACCGTATTTTTATGACGTAAAGGCAGGGGCGACGCAAATGGTTCATGCCGACCGGGACGTTTGCTCCCGGATATGGTTTACGCGCTGAAGTGCCGCTCTCCTGCGCAATCGCGCACCGGCCGGCCGATGCCCGCCCGAGCGCGGTTCCGCGCAGGATCAGCTCTCGCCGGGATAGGGCTCGGCCTTGAAGAGACGGGCGGCGTGGACCGTGTTGCGGGCGACGAGATCGAGCGTGGAGCGCACCACGTCGGGGATTTTCTCCAGATCGACGAAATTGACCGAACCCATCGCCTCGCCCACCCAATACGTCACGGCATTGGCGGGAATGGTGAAGCCGACATCGTTCAGCGCCTGGAACAGCTCGGCCGAAACGTGATGGGCACCGTCCTCGTTGCCGACGACGGCGACGGCGGCGACCCGGCCATAGGAGACCATGCGGCCCTGGTCGTCCTTCTCCTCGAGGAAGGCGTCCATCCGTTCCAGCGCGCGCTTGCACACGCTCGACGGCTGGCCCATCCAGATCGGCGTGCCCATGACGAGGATGTCGGCATCGAGGATCTTGCGGCGGATGCCCGGCCAGTCGTCGCCATTGCCTTCGTCGGATGAGACACCCGGCTTGATGTCGTAATCGGCAAGCTGCAGGAAATCGGTGCTGACGCCAAGCGGCTTCATCGCGGCGGCGAGCAGCTTCAGCATGCGGTCGGTGGAAGAGGGGTCGGTCGCCTTTCGGGTCTTGAGGGTGCAGTTGAGGGCAAGCGCGGTCAGGGTCATGGTTCGCCTCCATTTGATCGGGAAAAGCGCGAACATTCGCCTGCCGCGAATGTTCCGCGGGGTGCGTCCGTCACGGATAGGGCCGGTCGAGCGCGTTTTCGGCGCCCATGCTGCGATGGGCGAAGGGACAGGAGACGGGCTCGCTGACGGGCGTCGCATTGCGCTGCGAGCGGAATGCCGCGGATTTTTCATAGGCGAGTTTGCGAAGGCGCATGATGGAGCCGAGCGGCCGATGCGCCGCAATGCCGTTCCACGGACTGAAGCGCATGCCGTCGTCCGCAATCTCCGCGCGCTCCTCGCTCCAGGCGGTTTGCGGCCCTGCGACGAGGCGGGCGACGGTCACGAAGGGGCTCTTGCCCTCGTCCCATGCCCCGACGCCTTCCACCGGCATCTCCGAAAGGTCGGTGCACAGCTGTGCCTGCAGGTGCCAGACAGCCGTTTCGCCGGCGAAGAACCGCTCGACCTCGTGGCGGATGATGTCGGGGTCGTCGCTCGTGTCCAGCCGCGCTCCGGTAAGGGCCTGCAGATTGTCCGAGGCCGGCACGATGGCGAGCTTGGCGATATAGTCGCCATGGCGCAGCGGAAGCTGGGCGAAGAAGCTTTCGCCGAGAATGTGGGTTTGCGGATTGCCGCCGAGCGATTTGAGCATCGCACTTTCGCCCCCGACCGCTTCGACGGCGGATTCCAGTCCCTTGAACACCTTGGAAAGCAGCTCCTTGGCGCCTTCGAGGCGATCGGTCGTCAAAGCCAGCATCTTCAGGTTCCGCAGGAACGCCTTGCCGCTGGGCGAATTGAAGGTCTTGCCGTTCACCATCACGAAATCCTGGCTGGCCGATCCCTCCGAACCGGGCAGCCGCGCGCCCTCGACATCCAGGACCTTCAAGGCCATGCCGCGCGGCGTGGAGACGCTGTCATGGAGAATGTCGCCCGGCGTCGTCGACAGGCGGATGACCGCTTCATAGGTCTGCGGCTCGGCGAAAATGCCCTGGGCCAGCTCCGGCGGAAGGTCGGGAAGGACCTCGACGCGCGCGGTGAGCAGGCCGTGGCTCTTGGCATGCACGCAGCGGATCGCGTGGCCGCTGTCGGCATAGGTCTTCTCGGCGATGGAGAGCATCGTCTCGGCAAGGTCGCGCGCCGTTTGCGGCTCGTCGGCCTCGATGTGCTCGACATCGGGATGGTAGGCGATCGGCGTGACGGCAAGGCGGCTGGTCATTGGACGGTTTCGCTTTCCAGGATTTTGTCGATGGTGATCGGCAGATGGCGGATGCGCTTGCCGGTCGCGTGGAAGATCGCGTTCGACACGGCGGCGGCAACGCCGACGATGCCGATTTCGCCAAGGCCCTTCACGCCGATCGGGCTTGCCTTGTCGTCGTCCTCATCGACGAAGATCACGTCGATGTCGTGAATATCCGCATGGGCGGGGACATGATATTCGGCGAGATTATGGTTCATGATGCGGCCGGTGCGGTGGTCGATCATGCCCTCCTCGTGCAGCGCCATGCCGATGCCCATCACCACGCCGCCGAGGATCTGGCTGCGGGCCGTCTTGGGATTGAGGATCCGGCCGGCGGCGATGGCGCTGACCACGCGGGTGACGCGCACGACGCCCAGTTCCTCGTCGACCTTCACCTCGACGAAGACGGCCGAATGGCTGTAGGCGGCATAGCGCTTCATCGACAGCATGTCCGGACCGACCTTGGCGTGCTCCTCGATCGTGTCGAGGCCGGCTGCGGCCATGATGTCGGCAAGGGCGATGCCGACCTGGTGGTTGCTTTCGAGAACGAGGCGCCCTTCGGCGATCTCGACCTGCGCCTCGCTTGCCTCGGCGAGGGGCGATTTCTCCATCGACTTCGCATGATCGAGAAGCGTCCTGACGACGGCCTTGGCGGCCGCCTGGACGGCCGAGCCGGTGGTCGCAGCCGTCCAGGAGCCGCCCTCGACGCCGGTCGTCGGAAGATCGGACTTGCCGATATTCACCGTCACCGCCTCGATCGGGCAATCGAAGGCCTCTGCCGCGAGCTGCCCGAGGATCGTATAGGTTCCGGTGCCGATGTCCGAGGCGGCCGCGCTGACGGTGACCTTGCCGTCGGCCGACAGGCGGACCTTCGCCTCGCCCTTCGACATCATGGCTTCCCATATGCCGCCCGCCATGCCCCAGCCGACGAGGTCTTGGCCCTCGCGCATGGAGCGCGGCAGGGGCGAGCGCCCGGCCCAGCCGAAACGCGCCGCGCCCTCACGGTAGCAGGCATGCAGCGCCTTGGAGGTGATGGCCTTGTCCTGGTTCTGGTCGCGGTGGACGAAGTTGCGCAGCCTCAGTTCCAAAGGATCGATGCCGGTCTCGTGGGCGAGTTCGTCCATGGCCGTTTCGAGCGCGGCCATGCCGCTTGCCGCACCCGGGGCGCGCATGTCGCCGGGCGTGGCGAGGTCGAGCTGGACGATCTCGTAGGAGATCTTCACATTGTCGCATTTGTAGGCGAGGCCGGACCAGTTGGCGACGTTCTCCTGATAGTCCTCATGGCGGGAGGTGGCATGCACGGCATGGTGCATGACGGCCTGCAGATGGCCTTCCGCATCCGCCGCCAGCGCGACGGTCTGCACGCAGGAAGGGCGCCAGGTGAGATAGAACATCTCCTGCCGGGTCATCTCGACCTTCATCGAGCGGCTGAGATCGAGGCTCGCCATGACGGCAAGGAAAAGATGATGTTTGGGCCGCAGCGCCTGACCGAAGGCGCCGCCGACGAAATCGTTCTTCACGATCACCTTTTCGGGGTCGAGGCCGAACACGCCGCAGACATAGTCGCGGCTGTTCTGCGAGCCTTGCGTCTTGTCGTGGATGGTCAGCGCGCCGTCGTTGCCGAAGCGCACCGTGGCCGCGAACAGCTCCATCGGGTTGTGATGCTCGCCCGAAAGGACATAGTCGGCGGAGATCTTGTGCGGGGCGGCGGCAAAGGCCGCCTCGGCGTCGCCGCGCGGAGGCGGGGGCAGGAATTGCTTCATGCGGGCGACCGGCGGCTCGTAGCTGTCGTGCCGCTCCGCGAGAATGTCCGTATGCGGCTTGCCGGCCGCGTAATGCACATGGATCAGGGCGGCCGCGTCGCGGGCGGCTTCCGGCGTTTCCGCCACCACGAAGGCGACCGGCTGGCCGTCGAACAGCACCCGGTCGTTTTCCAGCGGGCGGAACGGGTGGCCGGGCAGCGCCACGGCATCCTTCCACTTGCTGTCGCGGTAGGCCGCTTTCGGCCGGTTCTCATGGGTGTAGATCCTGATGACGCCCGGCACGCGCTCCGCCGCGCTCACGTCCATCGCGATGATGCGGCCGGTGGCGACGGTGGCGAGCGCCACATGGCCGAACAGCATTCCGGGCTCGAAATGCTCCGCCGCATATCTGGCGTGCCCGGTGACCTTGAGCGGCCCGTCGATGCGGGATACCGGCAGGCCGACGATTCTGGAACGGTCGAGCATCCTTGCCTCCTATTGGATTGCCTTGATCGTCTGGCTCTGCGGCGTGCCGCTGGCAGCCTGGCGCAGTGCGCGGACGATCGCTTTTCGGGCGAGGGGAATCTTGAAGTCGTTGCCGCCATGGCCCCTGGCTTCGAGGAGCAGGCGCTCGGCCACCTTCTGGAACGTCTCGTCCTCCACCGGCGCGCCGGCAAATTCCGCCTCGGCGAGCGGATCGCGCCAGGGCTTGTGCGCCACGCCGCCGAGCGCGACGCGCAGATCGAGGATCTGGCCGTCGGCGATTTCCATCGCCGCGGCGACGGATACCAGTGCGAAGGCATAGGACAGACGGTCACGCAGCTTCAGATAGGTGTAGTGGCCGGCGAAATGGTTCGCCTCCAGACGGATGCCCGTGACGAGCTCGCCGGGCTCGAGGGTATTGTCGCGGTGCGGCATGTCTCCCGGCAAGCGGTGAAAATCCCCGAAGGCGATGTCGCGCGCGCTGTCAGGCCCCACCACTTCGACCGTGGCGTCCAATGCCGCAAGCGCCACGCACATGTCGGAGGGATGGACGGCGATGCATTTGTCGCTGGCGCCGAGGATGGCGTGCATGCGGGTGAGGCCGCCGATCGCCGCGCAGCCGCTGCCCGGCTCGCGCTTGTTGCACGGGGTGGAGGGGTCGTAGAAGTAGGCGCAGCGCGTCCGTTGCAGCAGATTGCCGCCGGTCGTCGCGGCATTGCGCAATTGCGGCGAGGCACCGGCGAGGATCGCGCTCGAAAGCAGGGGGAAACGCAGCTGGACCCGTTCGTCATAGGCGACCGCGGAATTGCTCGCCAGGGCGCCGATGCGCAGGCCGCCGTCGGGAAGGTCCTCGATCGCGCCGAGCGGAAGGGGATTGATGTCGATGATCGCGTCCGGACGCGCCACCTCGTATTTCATGAGGTCGACGAGATTGGTGCCGCCGGCCAGGAACTGCGCCTGCGGGCTGGCGGCAAGCGCGGCCACGGCATCTGCGACGGTTTCGGCGCGGGTATAGGTGAAGGGTTTCATTCCGCCGCCTCCCGCCAGGACGCCTGGCTCTCAAGCACCTCCTCGATCGCGTCGGCGATGTTGGTATAGGCTCCGCAGCGACAGAGATTGCCGCTCATCAGTTCGCGGATTTCGTCGCGCGTGCGGGCATGGCCTTCCTGAAGGAGGCCGACCGCCGAACAGATCTGCCCCGGCGTGCAGTAGCCGCACTGGAAGGCATCGTGCTCGACGAAGGCCTTCTGCACGGGATGCATCCTGTCCGGCGTGCCGAGACCTTCCACCGTGGTGATCTCCGCCCCCTCGAGGGTGACGGCCAGCTTGAGACAGGCATTCATGCGCTGCCCGTCGATGAGGACCGTGCAGGCGCCGCACTGGCCATGGTCGCAGCCCTTCTTGGTGCCGGTCAGTTCCAGATCGCTGCGCAGCAGGTCGAGAAGCGTCGTCCAGGGATGGACATCCAGGGTATATGGCGTGCCGTTGATCGTCAGGGAGAGGGGACAGGTGGGAAGGCGGCTTGGAAGCGCGGTGTCCATCGGTTCTGCCTTTCATTGCGAGGATGGGTCGCTAACGAAGGACGATGGGCATTGTTCCGGCGCATGCCGGGTGAACCGGGGCCGCCCGGCGCATTGGCAGTCATCACCGCGGGAAGAAAGGGAAACCGGATCTGCAGGCCGAGGGCACAAGGCCGGTCCAGATCCGGAAGGCGCGGGCGAAGCTCTTTTCGTTGCGGAACCCCACCTCCCGGGCGATCTGCTTGATGGGCTTTCCCGTGCGGCGCAGAAGATCGAGGGCCTTGTCGCGGCGAACCTCGTCCTTCAGGGCCTGGAGCGAGGTGCCCTCTTCCTGGAACTGCCGGTAGAGGGACCGGACCGAGAGGTTCAGCTCCCCGGCCAGGGACGCGGCCGAATGCGGCGAGCGTCTGAGGCATTCGCGCGCCCGTTCCGCCAGCAGCCGGTCCCGGCGGTATTTCAGGACGGTCAGCGGCAGCGCGCGCTTCAGCATCGCCGTCATCGACTGTTCGTCGCGCCGCGGCGCAAGGTCGAGATAGCGCGCGTCGAAGCGTATGCCGGTCCGTTCCGCGCCGAAGCGGACCGGGCCGGGCGAGAAGAGGAGCGGATAGACGTCCGCATGCGGCGGGGCCGCGAAGGCGAAGGCCGTTTCGGCAAGGTCGATGCGCGAGTCGATCAGCCAGCAGGCGTAGCCGACGACGAAGCGCAAGCTCGTGATCAGGCAGAATTCGCGCATCGCGCCGAGGTCGCGCCTCTCTTCGATGACCAGTTCGGCGACCCCGCCGTTCACCGACAGTCCGTGGGCAAGGTCGTCGGTCAGCAGCCGGTGATGCCGGCACCAGCGTTTCAGCGCGAGGCCGAGCGTCGGGGAGGTCAGCGAGGCCCGGCACAACATGCCGTAGCTGCCCCAGGGGAGCGGCCGGCTGAACCAGCCCAGCGCCTCGTCGTCGAGCTCCTGCATGGCAAGGGCGGAGACGGTTTCCATCTGCATCGCCGTGATCCGGCCGTCCGGCATGGCGAGAAGCTCTGGCGTGATTTGTGCCTGCCGCAGCGCGGCATCGGGGGTCTTCCCGTATTTCTCATAGGCCAGGATCATGGCTCTGACGAAGGCGACGGGCGTTGCAGCGACCTGTTCCATGTTTTCATATTGGCACGATTTGCAACCTGGTTGGCAACAAAAATGCTCCGTCCCGGCGTATGCTTTCCCGATCGGTGAAGGCCGAGGGTAGAATGGAGGAGCGTCCGATGGGCCATCTGCAAACACTGACCTTCGCGCTTGGCGAGGATATCGAGATGCTGCGCGAGGCGGCTGCCAGGTTCGCGGCCGCCGAAGTCGCCCCGCGCGCGGCCGCGATCGATGAGGAGAACCTTTTCCCGTCCGATCTCTGGCGCAAGTTCGGCGATCTCGGCCTCCTCGGCATGACGGTCGGCGAGGAATATGGCGGGACGGGGCTCGGCTATCTCGCGCATGTGGTCGCCATGGAGGAGATTTCGCGCGCCTCGGCGGCCGTCGGCCTTTCCTATGGCGCGCATTCGAACCTCTGCGTCAACCAGCTCCATCGCAACGGCAATGCCGGGCAGAAGGCGAAGTATCTGCCCAGGCTCGTCTCCGGCGAGCATGTCGGGGCGCTTGCGATGAGCGAGCCGGATGCCGGGTCCGACGTGGTGGGCATGAAGCTTCGGGCCGAAAGGAAGGGCGACCGCTATATCCTCAACGGTGCGAAGATGTGGATCACCAATGGCGGCGACGCCGACACGCTCGTCGTCTACGCCAAGACCGATCCCGGCGCCGGCGCAAGAGGCATTACCGCCTTCATCATCGAGAAGGGCTTCAAGGGGCTGGGCTTCGGCAGCAAGCTCGACAAGCTCGGCATGCGTGGCTCGAACACCTATCCGGTGTTCTTCGAGGATTGCGAGGTGCCGGCCGAGAATGTCCTCGGCAAGGTGGGCGAGGGCGTGCGCGTGCTGATGAGCGGGCTCGATTACGAGCGCGCCGTCCTTTCGGGCGGGCCGCTCGGCATCATGGCGGCCTGCATGGATGTCGTCGTGCCCTATCTGCACGAGCGCAGGCAGTTCGGCCAGCCGATCGGCGAATTCCAGCTGATGCAGGGCAAGGTCGCCGACATGTACACCACCTGGCAGGCAAGCCGCGCCTATGTCTATGCCGTCGCCCAGGCCTGCGACCGGGCGGATCATGCCCGCACGCTGCGCAAGGACGCGGCCGGCGCCATTCTCTATGCCGCCGAGAAGGCGACCTGGATGGCCGGCGAGGCGATCCAGGCGCTCGGCGGCAACGGCTACATCAACGACTATCCGACGGGCCGCCTGTGGCGCGACGCCAAGCTCTACGAGATCGGTGCGGGCACCAGCGAAATCCGCCGCATGCTGATCGGCCGCGAATTGTTCGGCGAAACCGCGTGAGGCCCGAACGCCGTTGCAAGTGGAGGAGACCGGAATGCAGGCATTGAAGACACAGATCAATCCGCAATCGCCGGAATTCCGCGCCAATGCCGAGGCCATGCGAACGCTGGTCTACGATCTGCGGTCGAAGGCGGCGCAGGTCGCGCAAGGGGGCGGCGAGACGGCGCGCGCCAGGCACCTTGCGCGCGGCAAGCTGCTGCCGCGCGACCGCGTCCTGCAATTGCTCGATCCCGGTACGCCCTTCCTAGAGATCGGGCAGCTCGCCGCTTTCGGCATGTATGACGGCGATGCGCCGGCGGCGGGCATCATCGCGGGCATCGGCTGTGTCGAGGGCGTGCAATGCATGGTCGTCGCCAACGATGCGACGGTGAAGGGCGGCACCTACTACCCGATGACCGTCAAGAAGCACCTGCGGGCGCAGGAGATCGCCGGGCAGAACCATCTGCCCTGCATCTATCTCGTCGATTCCGGCGGGGCCTTCCTGCCCAGGCAGGACGAGGTGTTTCCCGACCGGGATCATTTCGGCCGCATCTTCTTCAACCAGGCGAACATGTCGGCGAAAGGCATCGCCCAGGTGGCGGTGGTGATGGGCTCGTGCACGGCGGGCGGGGCCTATGTGCCGGCCATGAGCGACGAGACCGTCATCGTGCGCAACCAGGGCACCATTTTCCTCGGCGGCCCGCCGCTGGTGAAGGCCGCGACCGGCGAGGAGGTCAGCGCCGAGGACCTTGGCGGCGGCGACGTCCATACCCGCGTTTCCGGCGTTGCCGACCAGCTTGCCGAGAACGATGCCCACGCCCTTTACCTGACGCGCCGGATCGTCTCCAATCTCAACCGGATGCCGCAGGCGCGGGTCGCCCTGCGGCCAAGCGAGGAGCCGCTCTACGATCCCGCCGAGCTCTACGGCGTCATCCCGCAGGACACGCGCAAGCCCTATGACGTGCGCGAGGTCATCGCCCGCATCGTCGACGGTTCGCGCTTCGACGAGTTCAAGCCGCGCTACGGCGCGACGCTGGTGACGGGATTTGCCCATCTCTACGGCATTCCGATCGGCATTCTCGCCAACAACGGCATCCTGTTCTCGGATTCGGCGCATAAGGGCGCGCATTTCATCGAATTGTGCGTGCAGCGCGGCATTCCCCTGCTGTTCCTGCAGAACATCACCGGCTTCATGGTCGGGCGGGCCTATGAGAACGGCGGCATCGCCAAGGACGGGGCGAAGCTGGTGACGGCGGTCGCGACCGCGCAGGTGCCGAAGGTGACGATGCTGATCGGCGGCAGCTTCGGGGCCGGCAATTACGGCATGTGCGGCCGGGCCTATTCGCCGCGCTTCCTGTGGATGTGGCCCAATGCGCGCATCAGCGTCATGGGCGGTGAGCAGGCGGCCGGCGTGCTGGCGACGGTCCGGCGCGACGGCATGGCGCAGAAGGGCGACCCATGGAGCGCCGAGGAGGAAGAGGCGTTCAAGGCGCCGATCCGCGCGCAATACGAGCAGCAGGGCCATCCCTATTATGCGACGGCGCGGCTTTGGGACGACGGCGTCGTCGATCCCGCCCAGGCCCGCCGGGTGCTCGGCCTTTCCTTCGACGCGACGCTGAACGCGCCGATCCCGCCGACGACGTTCGGCATCTTCAGGATGTGAGCATGGCCATGACCTATTCGACCCTGAGACTGGAACGGCGCGGAGCGGCGCTCTGGATCTGGATGAACCGTCCCGAGATCCACAACGCCTTCGACGAAACGCTGATCGCCGAGTTGGCATTCGCCTTCGCGGCGGGCGATGCAGAGCGCGATGTCCGCGCCATCGTGCTTGCCGGCGAAGGGAAAAGCTTCTCGGCGGGGGCCGATCTCACCTGGATGCGCCGGCAGGGCGCGGCCGCCTTCGAGGAAAACCTTGCCGGCGCGCAACGCCTCGCCGCCCTCTTTCGCACGATCGCCCTTTGCGAGACGCCGACGCTGGCGCGCGTGCACGGCGCGGCGCTCGGTGGGGGCATGGGGCTTGCCGCCGCCTGCGACATCTGCGTTGCCTCGACTGCCGCGCGGTTCGCGACGACCGAGGTGCGGCTCGGCATCGTCCCGGCGGCGATCGCGCCCTATGTGGTGCGCGCCATCGGCGAGCGGCAGGCCTACCGCTATTTCCAGACCGGCGAGCGGATCGACGCGGCGCGCGCCCGTGAGATCGGCCTTGCCCACGAGGCCGTGCCGCCGGAAGAACTGGATGCGAAAGTGGACGAGATCGTTGCGGCGCTCGTGGCCGGGGGCCCGCGCGCGCAGGCGGCGGCGACGGACCTCATCCGCGCGGTGGCGGGCCGTCCCGTCGACGATGCGATGATCGAGGACACGGCGCGGCGGATCGCGACATTGCGCGCGAGCGCGGAGGCGCGCGAAGGGCTCGGCGCGTTTGTCGACAAGCGGCGCCCCGTCTGGACGGACGAATGAACTCTGGGAGGTCGGAATGTTCGGGAAAATCCTAATCGCCAACCGCGGGGAAATCGCCTGCCGCGTCATCCGGACCGCCCGGCGGATGGGGATTGCGACCGTCGCCGTCCATTCCGAGGCCGACGCCGATGCGCGTCACGTCCGGCTGGCGGACGAGGCGGTGCTGATCGGCCCGGCGGCGGCGCGGGACTCCTATCTCGTCGGCGAGCGCATCCTGGACGCCGCCCGGAAAACGGGAGCGGAGGCGATCCATCCCGGTTACGGTTTCCTTTCCGAGAACGCCGCATTCGCCGATGCCTGCGAAAAGGCCGGCATCGTCTTCATCGGGCCGCCGGCATCCGCGATCCGGGCGATGGGCTCGAAATCGGCGGCCAAGGCGCTGATGGAAGCGGCAGGCGTGCCGCTGACCCCCGGCTATCACGGCGAAGAGCAGGACCCGGCCTTCCTCGCCCGGCAGGCCGAGGCGATCGGCTATCCCGTGCTGATCAAGGCCAGCGCCGGCGGCGGCGGCAAGGGCATGCGCCGCGTCGACACCGCCGCCGATTTCGAAGCCGCGCTCGCCTCCTGCAAGCGCGAGGCGGCCAATGCCTTCGGCGACGATCAGGTCCTTGTCGAGAAATACGTGCTGCGGCCGCGCCATATCGAGATCCAGGTGTTCGGCGACATGCAGGGCGATTGCATCTCCCTGTTCGAGCGCGACTGCTCGCTGCAGCGCCGGCACCAGAAGCTGATCGAGGAGGCGCCGGCACCGGGCATGACGCCGGAGCGACGCGCGGCGATGGGCAAGGCGGCGGTCAGCGCGGCGAAGGCCGTCGGCTATGTCGGCGCGGGCACCGTCGAGTTCATCGCCAATCAGGACGGCAGTTTCTATTTCATGGAGATGAACACCCGTCTCCAGGTCGAGCATCCGGTAACGGAGATGATCACGGGGCTCGACCTCGTCGAATGGCAGCTTCGCGTCGCCAGCGGCGAGCCGCTGCCCTTGACCGAGGAGCAGCTTTCGATCAACGGCCATGCCATCGAGGCGCGCATCTATGCCGAGGATCCGGACAATGGCTTCCTGCCATCGACCGGCCGCCTCGTCCATCTCGTTCCGCCGCCCGAAAGCGGTTGCGTCCGCGTCGATACCGGGGTCGAGCAGGGCGACGAGATCACGCCCTACTACGATCCGATGATCGCCAAGCTGGTCGTGCACGGCGCCGACCGCGGGCAGGCGCTGGCCCGCCTGCGGCAGGCGCTGGCCGGATATCGCGTGGTCGGCGTCGCGAACAACATCGATTTCCTCTCCCGCCTCGTCGCGCTTCCGGCTTTCGCCGATGCCGACCTCGATACCGGGTTGATCGAGCGCGAGCAGGCGCGTCTGTTTCCGCCCCGGCAGGATGTGCCGGACGACGTATGGCTGGTGGCCGCCCTTGCCGAGCTTTTGCGGGAGGAGCGCGCGGCCGAGGAGGAACGTGCTGCCGCGCCAAACCCTGATTCTCCGTGGCGCATGCTCGACGGCTGGCGGCTCAACGGCCGGGCGGAACGCAGGCTGACCCTGCGCTCGCCGGAAGCGCTGCGGGAGGTGGCCGTCGCCGCTGTCCCGGGCGGCTGGGAGCTTTCGCTGGACGGACGGCGCGTGCGCGCCGCCGGAACGCTTGGCCCGGGCGGCGCGGTCCACGCCCGGATCGACGATCTGCGCGTGAACGCCGTGGTGGTGCCGATCGGCGAGCGCCGCCATATCTTCCATCACGGGCGTTCATGGCTGCTTTCGCTGGTCGACACGCTCCATGCCGGCGCGGTGGAAGAGGTCGACGAAGGCGGTTTGCGGGCGCCCATGCCCGGCAGGGTGGTGGCGCTGCTCGCCGCGCCCGACTGCATCGTCGAAAAGGGAGCGCCGCTGCTGGTTCTGGAGGCGATGAAGATGGAACACACGATAACCGCGCCGCGAAAGGGCAGGGTCGCCAGCTTCCGCGTCGCGACGGGAGACCAGGTCGCGCACGGCGCCGAGCTTGTCGAATTCGAAGGCGTCGAGCCATGAGCGGCGTTCGCATCGTCGAGGTGGGCCCGCGCGACGGGCTGCAGAACGAAAAGCGGATCGTCCCGACGGCGGTGAAGCTCGACCTGATCGAGCGCCTCGTCGCCGCCGGCCTGCGCCACATCGAAGCGACATCCTTCGTGTCGCCGAAATGGGTTCCGCAGATGGCCGACCATTCGGAGGTCATGCGCGGCCTGCGCCCGCATCCCGGCGTCGCCTATTCGGTGCTCACGCCCAATTTCAAGGGCTTCGAGGCGGCTGTTTCGGCCGGCGCGCGGGAGGTGGCGGTCTTCGCCGCGGCCTCGGAGGGCTTTTCGCGGAGGAACATCAATTGCTCCATCGCCGAATCGATCGAGCGCTTCGTCCCGGTGCTGGAAGCGGCGCGGGCGGCCGGCGTGAAGGTGCGCGGCTATGTCTCCTGCGTCATCGCCTGCCCCTATGACGGGCCGGTCGAGCCCGAAGCGGTCGCAGCGGTCGCGGCCCGGCTGAAGGAGCTCGGCTGTTACGAGATCTCGCTCGGCGACACGATCGGCGTCGGCACGCCGGCCTCCGTCCTGCGCATGCTCGATGCGGTGGCCAGACAGGTTCCGGCAGATTGCCTTGCCGGCCACTACCATGACACCTACGGCATGGCGATCGCCAATATCTACGCATCCTGGCAGTTCGGGTTGCGCAGCTTCGACAGCGCCGTCGCCGGACTGGGAGGTTGCCCCTATGCCAAGGGCGCGACGGGCAATGTCGCGACGGAAGAGGTGGTCTACCTGCTGGAGGGCCTCGGTTGCGACACGGGCATCGACCTCGCCGCGCTGCGGGAGATTGCGGCCTGGATCAGGCCCGAGCTTGGGCGCTCGCAGGGATGAGGCCCGCCCGCAGGCCACGGCACGAGGCCGGGCCTGCGGTGCTGGAGATCACTGGCCCTGGATGTAGATCACATGGGTCTCGGTGAACTCGTAAAGGCCGTGCTTGCCGTCCGCACCGCCGATGCCCGATTTCTTGCGGCCCGCATGGAACCCCTGCATGGCCTCGAAATTCTCGCGATTGATGTAGGTCTCGCCGAATTTCAGTTCACGGCAGGCGCGCAGCGCCGAGTTGATGTTGCTCGTATAGATCGACGAGGTGAGGCCGTATTCGGTGTCGTTGGCGAGCGCGATCGCCTCGTCGAGATCCTTCACGGCCTGCACCGGAAGGACCGGGCCGAAGGTCTCGCGGCGCATGATCTCCATGGCGGCGGTCGCGCCGGTGATCAGCGTCGGCGCGAAATGATGGCCCTTGTCCTGACCGATCACATTGCCGCCGGTGACGATGTGCGCGCCCTCCGCGCTCGCCTTGCGCACGGCCGCCTCGACCTTGTCGAGGGCGGCGCGATTGATGAGCGGCCCCATGTCGAGATCGTCCGTTTCGGACGGATCGCCCCAGCGCGTCTGCTCGAAAAGAACCTTCAGCTTCGCAACCAAGGCGTCGTGCACCGACTCCTCGACATAGAGCCGCTCGGCGCAGTTGCAGACCTGTCCGGTATTGATGACGCGGGAGGCGTGGATGGCCCTGGCCGCAAGGTCGAGATCCGCATCGGCGAGCACGATCGCGGGTGCCTTGCCGCCGAGTTCGAGATTGACCCGGGTCAGGTTCTCCGCGGCCATCTGCATGATGCGGGTGCCTGTGGCGACGCTTCCGGTGAAGGTCACCAGGTCCACATCCGGATGCTTGACCAGCGCCGTGCCGGCGCCGGCGCCCCTGCCGCCGACAAGATTGAAGACCCCGGCCGGCAGATCGGTTTCGGCGACGAGCTCGGCGAAGACGAAGGCGTTGAGCGGCGTCTCCTCGCTCGGCTTGATCACGATCGTATTGCCGGTGACGAGCGCCGGCGCCATCTTCCGCGCGATCAGGAAGAAGGGGAAGTTCCACGGCAGGATGCCCGCGACGACCCCGATCGGCTTGCGCAGGAGCAGCATCGTCTCCTTCGGCCGGTCGCTCGTCAGCACCTCGCCCTCCAGGCGTCGCGCCCATTCGGCCATGTAGTCTATATAGTCCGCCGTGAAATCGACCTCGACCTGGGCGAGGCCGCGGATCTTGCCCTGCTCGCGCACGATGAGGTCGGCAAGCTCGGTGCGGTGCCGGCGCAGCCTGGCGCTGATGGCACGCAGATGGTGGGCGCGCTCGATGGCCGGCAACTGTTCCCACGAGGACTGCGCGTCCCTGGCGGCGCGCACGGCCGCGTCGACCTCCTGCGCGGTGCTCTCCGGCACGCGGCCGACGAGGGCGCCGGTGGCCGGGTTGAGAACATCGATCTGCGCGGCGGATGGCTCGGTGAAGCGCCCGCCGATATAGTTGCGGTAGCTCTTCGCTTCGCTCGGGAAGCGCTCGGATACTGTCCGAGCCGGGTTGTTCGATGACATCGTCTACCTCCTCCAGGGGTGTTGCCGATCGTTTCGGCTTGGGCGGCACGCACGGAGCGGGCCGTGGGTGCCTGAATTCGTCGTGACCTTGTCTTGTCGCGGATCATTCCTCAGCGACGCGCCGGTGCAGCGCCATGGCGGCAAAGAGATCGAGGTGGCCGCCGCCGATATTCTTGAAGACGGTGATGTCGTCGTCGGACGTGCGCCCCGGATGGGCACCGGTTGCCAGTTCGAAGAGATCGGCGCGGATATCCTCGAAGCGGATGACGCCGCTCTTGATCGGCTGGATCACGTCGCCGGTGCAATCGTGACCGGCGCGGATATCCATGCAGATCAGGGCGGCACGCACCATCACCTCGTCATCGGCCTCGCGCATGTCCGGAAGATAGGAACCCACGAGGTCGACATGGGTGCCCGGCCTCAGGAGCGCGCCCTTGATCAGCGGCGTGGTCGCCATCGTGACGGACGAGACGATATCGGCCATGCCCAGCGCATCGTCGAGCGAGGCCTGGACCTCGACCGGGATGCCTTCGTTCGAGAGTTCGTCCGCCACCGCCATCGCCTTTTCGGGGCTTCGGTTCCAGATCAGGAACCTCTCCAGCTCCGGCCGCGCGGCGCGGTGGGCGCGCACCATATGCGGGGCGAGGCCGCCGGCGCCGATCACCAGAAGGACGCGCGCGTTGCGGCGCGCAAGGAAGCTTGCGCCCAGCGCGGAATCCGCTGCGGTCTTGCGATAGGTCATCTCGGCGCCGTCGAGGGTCATCAGGGCCTTGCCTGTCTTTCCGTCGAAGAGCACGACGATGCCCTGGATCGACGGTTCGGGCGGCGCGCGCCTGACATTTTCGGGAAACACGCCGACCAGCTTGACCGCGATGGCCCGTCCGGGAGACCAGGCCGTCAGGTTGACGAACGTGTCCCCGTCCGCATCGGTGATGCGCCGGTCGATGAGCGGCATGCCCTGTGCGGCATGAGCGCTCCTCAGCGCCTCGACCAGATAGGGATAGTCCAGCAAATGGCCGATCCGTTCGGCGTCGAGATGGATCATGGCATGCTCCTCAAAGGCCTCTCAGCAGCCGCGCGGCATCGAACATGGCGGCATGGATGTTGCGGCTGTAGACGGCGTCGCCGATGCGGAAAAGCAGGTAGCGCCCCGCCTCGTTGTTCACCAGGGTCTGCGGCGCCAGGTCGATGAAGGCCTGATGGTCGAGCTCGCCGAGGTTTTTCGAGGCGGGCCGCAGTTCGTGGTAGAGCTCGTCGAGCGGCATGGTGCCCGCCTCCGAGACGATCTGCGTCACCTCGCGCTCCTGGTCGCGATCGCTGTAGGCTTCGCGCAGCACCGCGATCAGCGCATTGCCCTCGATATAGACGGACCGCAGGTAGTAGCCGGGGGTCATGATCACATCGCGCTCGTGCAGGCGCTTCATGAAGTTGATGCGCGCCGTGCCGCCCATATGGGCGCCGATCATCTGGTCGGGCGCGGCGATCTCCACCAGCGAGCCGCGCTCGGACATGAAGTCCGCTGCGGTGAGACCCTGCGTATCGCCGGTCACATCGTAGAGGAGCACGTTCTCGCCGGGCTTGACGGCGCCGGACAGGATGTCCCAGCTCGGCGTGATATGCTCGCGGCCCGGGATCTCGGGCATCGCCGGGCGCCCGCCCGTGGCGACGATCACGACATCCGGCTCCTCCGCCGCAACGGCCTGCGCGGTGGCGAGGGTCGATGTCCGCACGTCGACGCGCAGCTTGCGGATCTGCATATCCAGCCAACGGCTGATGCCGCCCATGTTCTCGCGCCAGCCGAGCGAACGGGCCAGCCGCAACTGTCCGCCGAGCTGCGGCTCCCTTTCGAACAGGACCACTTCGTGGCCGCGCAGGGCTGCGACGCGCGCAGCTTCCATACCGCCCGGTCCGCCGCCGACGATCACGACCTTCCTGCGGGCGGGGGCGCCCTTCACCTCGTGCGGCAACTGGCCTTCGCGTCCCGTCGAGACGTTCTGGATGCAGCTTGCCGGGTGGCCGTCGGAAACGCGGTCGATGCAGTAATTGGCGCCGACGCACTGGCGGATGTCGTCGTCGCGGCCTTCCATCATCTTGCGAACGAGATGCGGGTCGGCGATGTGCGCGCGCGTCATCGCGATCATGTCGACATGGCCCTCCGAGACGGCGCGCGCGGCCGTGGCGAGGTCGCGGATCGCGGAGGAGTGGAAGACGGGAATGTCCACTTCCGTCTTCACCGCCGAGGCGAGATAGAGGAATGCGCCGGAATCGTAGGACATGTCCGGCAGCATGCTCTGCAGGCCGCGCACCGTATCGCCATGTCCCTGATGGACGTTGATATAGTCGAGCAGGCCGGTGGCGGCGAGCGCCTGGGTGATGCGCAGGCATTCCACGGCATCCATGCCGCCTTCCTGCAATTCGTTGGCCACGAACTTCATGCCGAGGATGAAGTCCTTGCCGACGACGTTGCGGATTTCCTCCATGACCTCGATCACGAACCGCATGCGGTTCTCGCGCGAGCCGCCATATTTGTCGGTCCGCTTGTTGACGACGGGTGAGAGGAAGGCGTCGAGCAGGTGATGGGCGGTCGCGATCAGCTCGCAGCCGTCTATGCCGCCGCGCTGGATACGGCCGGCGGCCTCCGCGAAATGGCGGCGCACGCGGCGGAAGTCGAAGTCCTCCATCTCCTTGGCATAGGCGCCGTGCATCTCTTCGCGGTTTGTGCTCGGGCCGATCAGCGGCAGCCAGTCGCGCGTGTCCCACGAGCCGCGCCGGCCGAGATGCGTGATCTGGCAGATGAGGGCCGCGCCATGGGCGTGGACGCGCTCGGCGAACTGCTCGAAATAGGGGATGACGCGATCGTCGCTGACATCGATCTGGTTGAAGGGCAGGGGGGAGTCCTTCGACACCGAGGACGAGCCGCCGAAGCAGGTGAGCGCGATGCCGCCCTTCGCCTTCTCGGCATGGTAGAGCTGGTATTTGTCCCTGGGCATGCCGTCTTCCGCATAGCCGGGCGCATGCGAGGTCGACATGATCCGGTTGCGAAGCGTCAGATGCTTCAGCTTGAAGGGCTTGAGAAGGGCTTGGGTGTCAGTCATGCGTTTTGATCCAGCGGCTGGGCTCGCGCGGGTTGAAATCGGAAGTCGTTGCCTGGACGTAGGCGGCGACATTGGCCCGGCGCTCGTCCTCCGACCAGCCGAGCAAGGGTGCGGCGATGAGGGAGACCGCCTCGACATGGGCAAGGCCGAGATCCTCGTCCCAGCCCAGAGAAAGCCGGCGACGCAGGATGTCTTCGAGCGAACGGGCCTGCTCGTTTTCGACAGCATGCCGCACGCTGGCCTGCGTCGCCCGGTCGCCCTCCGGCACCAAACGGGCGGTGTAATCGAGCGGCTGGCTCGGGCCGGACGGCGCAAGCCGGCGCGCCACGGCGGCGGTCAGCCTGCGTCCGGCGTCGCGGTGGGTCATCAGAAGGCCGCCGGTGAAGACGAAGAAGTTCGTCATGCCCCGGTCGGTCAGGTCGTGTTCCATGACCTCCATCGAGCCCATCGGCTCGCCGTCGCGGGCCGTGCGCGGGCGCACGCCCGCCCAGGTGTAGAGCACGTCGTCGCGGTGCAGCCGAAGCCCCGGATAGACCTGGTTCATGATCTTCAGGATGCCTTCGACTTCCGGCTCCGCGGCCCGGTAGCCGGCGTGATCGGCTTCGGACGGCGTGTCCCATGGGCCCGCATAGTGCAGGTCGCCCCAGGGGATGAGATAGAAGGGCGCGCCCTCCGGCGTGATCGTCTCCATGCCGATGCCGCGCATCGAGGCGGGGAGCCGCACCACGGCATTCGTCCCCTTGGCGCCCGCGTTGAGGTGCGGCGCCGCATTCGAGCAGAGCCCGGTGATGTCGTCCACCCAGGCGCCGGCCGCATTGACGACCGCCTTCGTCTCGAAGGTCCGGTTCGTCCCGTCGGCAAAGCGCGCGTCGACCTGCCAGCCGAAGCTTCCGGAGCGCCGGATACCCACGACCTCCGCGTAGTTGAAGGCGTCCAGCCCGATATCGCGCGCCTTCATGACCGTGTCGACGACGATCCTCTCGGGCCAGACATATTGGTATTCGGTGAAGGCGAGCGCGCCCCGCACATCGTCCAGATCGGCCATGCCCTGCAGGCCGGGATGCTGCCGTGCCTGCCCGGCCGACATGACCTTGAGGTCGAGGGGCACGCCCTTGCCGAAGAGGGACATGATGGCGAAGGCAAGCCTTGCGCGAGGCCCCGAGATGGCGCTGCGGGCATTGAAGGGAACCACGAATTCGAGCTTGCGCACGCGCTGGGGCGACGTCTTCACGAAATCGCCGCGCTCGCGCATCGCGCGCCGGGCAAGCTCCATGCATTCCAAGGCATAGGCCGGGCGGCCGATGAAGTTCCACATCGAGTGGTTGGCCGCGGAAAAATAGGTGAGGCCGCAGTGCTGCAGGCGCGACGTGCGACTGCTCGTGGCCGCGCCGTAGTCGCCACGCTCCAGCAGGGCGGTCTTGTAGCCGGCGGCCGCAAGGTGCTGGCCGGCCCCGGCCCCGATGATGCCGCCTCCGATGACGACGACGTCGTAAGCGTTAACCGTCATTGTCCTCTTTCCTGAATGATGGTCTTGTCTTTGAGGAAGTCGAGGATGCGGCGCGCAGCCTCGTCCGGTGTCAGGCCGACCAGCGGTGCGCCGTCGCCGGCAGTCTGTCCCGCCGCGATCTTCCTCGGCCTGCGGCGTGCCGGCATTCGCGTCCAGGTCGCCGCCTCATGGTCTTTTTCGATTGTTCCGGTGGTCACCTGCAAGGTGCCGCGCCTTGCCCGGGCAAATGCCGGCGCGCGCGGTGCGGGTGCGAATTGGCTTGCGGAAATGACGGCCGGAAGCGGCACGGCCAGGCGGCGGCGCGCCGCGCCGCGATAGGCCTGCACGACGATGGCCTCGCCGGCCTCGATCTCCTCCACCGAGGCAATGCTGGAAACGTGCCCGATACCGAGACGATGCGCGATGAGATAGGGCACCATCCCGCTCGCCTCGCCGGCATCGGCGGTCATGCCGGTCAGCACCAGGTCGGGGTCGAGCGCGGCAAGGCGCTCGCAAAGCGCCGGCACGATGTCGCCGCCATCGGCCGAGGTGTCGAGGACCTCGATCGTGTCGAGGCCCATGCCGAGATAGTCCCGCAGGGCCGAGTTCGCAGCGTCGCCGACATGGAGGGCGACGGGGCGGGGCGCAAGACGCAGCGCCATTTCCAGCGCGCACGCATCGCCGGGCGCCATTCGGGCCTTGCCGGAGACCGGGTGGATGCCGGCGGAAAGCAGCACGACGACCTTCGGATCACGCATCGGCCCGCCCTCCGGCAAGCCGGGCGAGGGCCGGCATGACCTGCTGGGCGTCCGCGATGATGGCAAGGTCGGCGCGCTTGACCATCGCCGCGTGCAGATCGGTGTTGACGGCGATAACATGGCGGCAGCGCTGCACCCCCTGCAGATGCTGGGGCGCGCCGGAAATGCCGAAAGCCAGATAGCAGCGGGCCTCCACCAGCGTTCCGGAGGCGCCGACCTGGCGATGGCGGGGCAGATGCCCGGCATCGACGACCTGGCGGCTTCCGGCGATGGTCCCGCCAAGCGCCTGCGCGACGGCGCGAAACGCCGCCCAGTCGGTGACGCCGTCGCCCGCGCTGACGATGAACCGCGCCTCGCCGAGCGGTGCGTCGAGCTGCGAGGTGGCGACGACGCCGAGGTCGCGAACGCCGGGGGGCATGTCGTCGAGTTCGATCTCGATCCGTCGGCCTTCACGCGCAATCTCGCTCTCATAGGCATCGAACCGGCCCGGCGCGAGCGTCGCGACCCTGGGCAGGGGCCGGCAGACCTCGGTTCGGCCTCCCGCCTCCTGAAAGGTGGCGCTTCCGTTCGAGACGAGGTGCAGGGATGTCGCCGGCCGCTCTCCAAGCCGGATGGCCGTGCGCCGGGCGACATCGGCATCCGCGCCGCCCTCGCCGAACAGCACATGCCGCGCCTCGAAACGCTCCATCACGGCCACGACATGGGCTGCGAGAATATCCGGATCGATCGCCGGCGGCAGCAGCACGGCGCGGTCGGCGCCGATCCGCCCGAGGTCCGTCGCGCGGTCCCCGTTGCCGACGCGCACCATGACGACGCCGCCGCCCATCCCGTCGGCCACCTTGTGCGCCGCGCCCAGCAACTGGCGTTCGGCATCCGGCCAGGGCTCTTCCGCAAGGCTGACGACGACGATCCAGGGAACGTCATCCGCCAGCATGAGCCGCTGGGGCACCGCCGGCTGGCGTTCGATCCGGCCGGATCGCGCCGTCGCGCGTCCGGTTCGCAGCTCGCGGCGCAGCCGCTGGCCCTTGTCCTCGCGCGGATCGCGGCGCGGCAGGCCGCTGGCGCCGACACGCTCGATGGCTTCAGGCTCGTTCTCCCCGTCGTGCCGGCGCGGGTCGATGCGTGGCACGGTGCCGGGGGACGACGGAACGCGCCTTTGCCTGCGGATGCGCATCATGACCGGGCCTCGCCAGCCGCCGCCAGCAGGAGTTCGGCGATATCGATGATCTCCAGCCGGGGCTGCGCGACGCCTTCCAGCATCTGCGTGCAGTACGGGCAGGCCGTGACGAGGAGCTGCGCGCCGGTTTCCCGGGCGTCGTCCATGCGCATGTCGGGAATGCGCCTGTCGCCGGCAATGTCCGTGACCGGCGCGCCGCCCCCGCCGCCGCAACAGCGCGAGCGCATGCCCGAGCGCTCCATCTCCGCAAAATCCGCCGAGATGGCGGAGAGCAGCGCGCGCGGCGCGCTCGTCTCGCCGTTGTAGCGGCCGAGATAGCAGGGGTCGTGATAGGTCATGCGACGGTCTTCGCGGCGGGCGGGCTTGAGCTTTCCTTCCTCCACGAGGCGCATCAGCGCTTCGGTATGATGCTCGACGCGCAGGGAGAGGCCGAACTGGCGATATTCGTTGCGCAGCGAATGCAGGACGTGCGGATCGATCGTGACGATGCGCCCGAACTTCAGTCCGGAAAGAATGCGCGTGTTCTCCGATGCGAGCCGGACGAAGCCCGCCTCGTCGCCAAGACGCCGGGCGAGATCGCCGCAGTCCCGTTCCTCTTCCAGAACGGCGAAGTCGACGCCGGCCTGGCGCAGGAGCGTGACGAGCGCGCGCAGGGTGCGCTGGTTGCGGCGGTCATAGGCCGTCTCGCCCAGCCAGAGCAGGACATCCACCTCGCGGTCCGCCCGCGCCACCGGCAGGGTGAGGTCGGCGGCCCAGTCGAGACGTTCGGACAGGGCCCGGCCGCAGGCCGTGTCGGTCTTGTCGAGATTGTCCAGCACCTCGGCCGCCTTGCCGGGCGCGGAGGCCTCTTCAAGGGTCTGGAAGCGCCGTATGTCGATGACCGCGTCGACATGCTCGATCATCATCGGGCATTCCTGGACGCAGGCGCGGCAGGTCGTGCAGGCCCAGAGGGTCTCCGGTGCGATGCCGAGCATACCGCCCGCCCGGTCAGAAACCAGCGGTGCGACAGGCCCGGCGGAAAGGCGCGCCGGTTCGATATGGGGATGCGGGCTTCCGCAATAGCCGAGGGGCGTCTCGGGTGCGGAAAGATTGCCGGCGATATCCTGGATGAGACGCTTGGGATTGAGCGGCATGCCGGCGGCGAAGGCCGGGCAGGCGCTTTCGCAGCGGCCGCACTGGACGCAGGAATCAAAGCCGATCAGCCGGTTCCAGGCAAAGCTCGCGGCGGTTTCGGCACCCAGGACGGGCGCGTCGAGGTCAAGCGGGCGCAGGGCCGATTCCGGCTTGCTCGTTCCGAAGCGCCCCGGGCGGGGATGGAAGGCGAGATGAAGAGCGCCGGCTACGGCATGGCGCATCGGGCCGTCGGTCACGGTCCAGGCCAGCCAGCCGAGACCGGCGAGGCCGCAGATGAAAGCGATGGCACCGGATATGGTCCAGGCAGCGGACGGGCCGGCAAGCGTCGCGGCGGAAAGGGTCGCGAAGGATGCGATGACCAGCGCAAAGGCCGGCGTCAGCCGCGACCACGTGCCGCCGGAAAGCTGGGCCGGCCTGGACGGCAGGCGGCGACGGGCCTGGAGGACGAGGCCGTAAAGCGCGACGGCGCAGGCCGCCAGGATCATGAAGGACAGTGCGCGCGTCCCGCTGTGAAGGGCGAGGGCGGCGACGAGAACCAGCGCGAGGAGGACGCCGCCGGCAAGGGCAGCATGCATGCGCGCATTTTCCGGCCTGCGCGCCACGACGTCGTGCACATCGTGCAGATATCGCCGCGGCATGCTTGCGAGACCGGCAAGGACAGGCACCCGCGCGGCGGCGCCCACCCGCCAGCGCAAGGCGAGCAGGGCGACCCTTGCCATGGCGATAAGGACGCCGAAGGCAAGAATACCGAGCATGGCTGTGGTGGGTGCGGGCACTGGGACTGGTCCGGAAAAGGGCGAGTTCGATGTTGCAGGCGGGACGATCTCCCGCCTGCTGAAGGTGTTTGAGGCTTTGATCCGCAGATGCGGTTTATTCGATGAGGCGCGGCTCGCCGGTTTCGGCGGCGGTGGCTTCGAGGCCATGCTTCACGAGGATTTCGGCGATCTTGCCGCTCTTGTGCAGCTCGGCGATGTCGGCGTCGATCGCAGCCGAGAAGGCATCGTTCTTCTTGCTCATCGGGAAGGTGCCCTGGCCGGCTTCACGCGAGGCGGCGATGCGCTCGTCCGCGTCCATGACCTTTACCTGGATGCCGTTCAGCGTGCCCTGCTTGATCGCGCTCATGCCGGTGGAATACCCGTCGAAGGCAGCCGAAAGACGGCCGGCGACGAGGTCCTGATGCATGGCGACCGCGGTCGGATAGAGCTTGAGATTCTCGCCGAACACCTTCTGCAGGTCAGCCACCCAGAGGTTGCCCTGCACGGAGCCGACGGTCTTGCCTTCCAGCGTGCTCACCTCGGTCAGGCCTTCCTTCGAGAAGAGCGCCATCTGGTCGAGATAGAGCGGCGCCGAGAGATTGACGACGCGGGTGCGCTCCTTGGTACGATACCACGCGCCGGTGCTGACGTCGGCGCGGCCCGAGACGACCGTCTGGATGCCGGCTGCCGCATCGGTCGGCAAGGTCTTGAGTTCCAGGCATTCCATCTTGGCGATCTCCGTCAGGATGTCGGCGTCGACGCCCTGCACGTTGCCCGAGCTGTCGATGTAGGAGAAGGGCGCGAAGGTCACGGCGCCGACCGTGATGTAGCCCTTTTCGACGGTGGTGAACTCGTGCTTCGGCTTGCAGTCCTGCGCGTAGGCCGAAACGGTCATGATGGCGGTGGTTCCGAGTATGCAGGCAAGCAGTCTGGTCATATGCATGTGAATGTTCCTCTGGAGGTTATCGTTGGGAATACGCGCCTGCCCTGCGTTCCGCCCATGAGACGATGAACGAGGCGGGGATACAGACGGCCACGTAGAAGATCCCGGCCACGCCGAGCGCGGGAAAGTAGAAGAACTGCATCGAGCCGATATCGTAGGCACGGCTGATGAGTTCGGGTACGGCGATCGCGAAACAGAGCGATGTGCCCTGGAAGACCAGGATGGCGAAGCCGAGCAGCGCGGGGATCGCGACACGGATGCCCTGCGGGATGATGACGAAGCGCAGGCCGTCCCAGCGGGTCATGCCGAGCGCCATCACCGCCTCGTTCTGGCCGGCGGGCACCGCTTCCAGGCCCGAACGGATGATCTCGCTCGTATAGGCGCCGGTGTTGAAGCTGATGGCGATGCAGGCGGCAGCGAAGGCGCCGACCGACAGGCCGGCATTGGGCAGGCCGAAATAGACGAATTGCAGCAGAACCAGCGCCGGCGCCCCGCGGCCGATCTCGACCAGCAGCAGACAGAGATAGCGGACCGCCCGGTTCTTCACCTGCACGCCGAGCGCGAACAGGAAGCCCAGCGGAATGCCGATCGCCAGCGACACCAGCGTGATGCGCACGCTGATCAGGAAGCCGTTCCAGAAGGAGGGAAGCCAGTTGCGGACGTCTTCCCAGGTCACGCCCATGAGCAAAGCGTCCATCAGCGAGATACCTTTGCACGAAGGTGGCGCTCGGCCTCGCGCGACAGGGCGGCGACCGGCAGGCTCAGGAGGATGTAAAGGAGGCCCACGACCGCGTAGACTTCCAGGCCACGATAGGTTTGCAGCGAGATCTGGTTGCCGCGAAAGGCAAGCTCGGCCACGCCGATCGTCGAGGCGATCGCCGAATCCTTCATGAGGCCGATCGCATAGGTCGCGGCAGAGGGGATCGAGACACGCACCATCTGCGGGATCAGGATATCGCGGTAGAGACGGTATGTGCTGAAGTTGAGCGCGATCGCGGCCTCGTACTGCCCGTGATGGATCGCGACCATGCCGCCACGGTAGATCTCGGCCATGTTGACGGCGGCGATGAGGCCGAATGCCACGACCGCCGCCGAGAACGCGCTGAGCGTGACGACACCGGAGCCGAGACCGAAGAAGATCAGGAAAAGCCAGAGGATCGGCGGGACCGATCGCACGAAGCTGATGACGCCGACCGTCAGGAGACGAAGCGGGGTGAAGGCCGACTGCGCGGCGAGCATCAGCGGAAAGCCGACGACCGCTCCGAAGAGAAGCGCCAGCCCCGTCAGCGCGATGGTGACCGGCAATCCGGCCAGGATATAGAGCGCGGTGTCGACGGTCATCGTTCGTTGACCGCGCGCAGGAAGCGGACGGCACGCTCCGATTTCGGCGACCGGATGATGTCGCGGCTCGGCCCGTATTCGATGACCTGGCCGTCGGCCATGATCATTGCGTGGTCCGACACGTTCTCGGCAAAGCCCATCTCGTGCGTGACGACGATCATCGTCATGCCGCTTTCGGCAAGCTGGCGCATGACGGCGAGCACTTCCAGGCCGAGCTCGGGATCGAGCGCGGATGTCGGCTCGTCGAAGAGCATGACCTTCGGATCGAGCGCGAGCGCCCGGGCGATGGCGATGCGCTGCTGCTGGCCGCCGGAACAGCGGCCCGGATATTGTTGCGCCTTGTCGGCGAGGCCGACGCGATCCAGAAGCTGCATCGACACCGTGTCGGCGTCGGCGCGCGCGCGGCCGAGCACCCGCTGCTGGGGCAGGCTGACATTCTGCAGCACGCTCATATGCGGGAAGAGGTTGAAGGACTGGAAGACCATGCCGAGGCTGCGGCGCAACTGGAAAAGCTCATGCCGCCTGGGCTCGGTGCCGCCCTTGACGGCAAGCCCGTTCACCGTGACGACGCCCGAGTCGGGCTTTTCCAGGTAGTTGATGCACCGCAGGAGCGTGGATTTGCCGGACCCGCTGGGCCCGATGATTGCCAGAACCTCGCCGGCCTGGACTTCCAGATCGACGTTCTTCAGCACGGCATGGCTGCCGTAGCTCTTACAGATTCCCTGCAGTTTGACGACGGGGGACGCCTTCATGGCTCGTCCTTGACTATGCCCGCGCGCGGTGCGGCGAGGCTTGGCTGGCATGTCTCCTGGCGGAGGAGCGGATTGAGCGTGCCGCCTTGCGGCGCAGCCCTTACGTGAACATCAGGAAGATGAGGGCGCCTTCATGGCTTCCGGCGATATGGTTCGCCCCCGGCTCCCGGACGACGAAATCGCCTTTCACATAGGTCTGGTTCTGGTCGTAGAAGTCTCCCTCCAGCACGAGGAGGTGCTCCATGCGATCATGCGAGTGGCTTGCGGCATAGGCGCCGGGCTCGACCTTGATGATATAGGCCTGGCGCCCGTCCGCGGCGTTGAGCAGCTCCTTTCCAAGGAAACCCTCGCCGCCGCCGTCGCCCCAGGGCAAGGCCCCGCTCGACACGACGTAGAAATTCTCTTGCGCAGGGCGACCGCCCGACGCCGGCTGCATCAGATTGGACATCACATTCCCCTTTGCCAGCATTTGTCTGCTGTGTTCGTGGGCGTATTTCAGCGCCCGAAGCGCCGGGCGTCAACGCGAATTCACATCATCTTGACATAACCTTGGATTATCGGAGAACATAAGGAAATATGGAGTTCTCCATGACAAAGTTCCGCACCCGCCTGCCCCCTTTTCCTGCTCTTGTCGCCTTCGAGGCGGCCGCGCGGCTGAAGAGTTTCACGAGCGCCGCCAACGAGCTGGGTGTCAGCCAGCCCGCCGTGACCCGGCAGATCCGCGACTTCGAGAACATGATCGGCGCGCCGCTTTTCAATCGGCTGCACCGCTCGGTCGAGCTGACCGAGCGCGGCAGGGAACTTGCCCAGATCTTGACGCGCAATCTCGAGGAGATCGCCGGCGCGGTCGAGCGTCTTCGCGTCAGCCGGACATCCGTCGAACTCAAGATCACCTCCTACGTCTCCTTCTCCAGCCTCTGGCTCGTGCCGCGGATCATGAAGTTCGGCGAGGACCATCCCGATGTCAGCTTCCATACGGTGAGCCAGCATCGCGGCGCGGAATTGCAGATGAGTTCCGTGGACGTCGCGCTGCGATACGGCCAGGGCGGATGGACAGACGGCGAGGTGCACTACCTCTTCAACGACTGGCTGTTCCCGGTCTGCAGCCCAGACTATCTGCGCCGGTACGGCGGCGAAATCCGGCTGGAGGATCTCTGGCGCCACAAGATCATCGACTGCGACAACCATGGCGAATGGCCGGACTGGCCGCAGTTCATGGCCTATCACGATGTCCATGGCGAACGGCTGAACATCGCACATCATTATACCTATTACACGGACGCGCTGGTCGCCGCGATCGCCGGCCACGGCATCCTGATGGGCTGGCAGTCGCATGTCAGCGACAGGATCGCCGCCGGACAGCTCGTGCGCTTCCTGCCTCACACGATGCCGAGCAGGGACGGCCACTACCTGGTCGTGAAGAACGAGCGCAAGAACCTTCCCGTCATCAAGTCGCTGATCACGTGGCTCCAGGAGGAAAGCCGGCCCTATAAGAAGGTGCCGGCTGGCATTGCCGGCGGCGTCGCCTGAAGGCGACACGTCCGAACCGGCGTTTCCTCCGAAGCGTGAAAGCGCCCCCGCACGCTGGCCGGGTTCGATCTAGCGCGGCTTTGTCTCGATGAAGGGCACCGACGCGGTGCCGTTGAGGGTGTCGGCGGCGTAGTCGAGCTGCCGCTCGGCATCGGGGACCGCGCCGATTGCGGTCACGAGGCGCGTCCGGTCGAGGTTCCGGCCGACGCTCTTCAATGCGGAGACGAGGAGGCGGGCGGCGGTCCCGGCATGGGCGTCCACGATGTTTCCCCGCTCCCTGCCGGAAACGAGCGACGCTTCGGGCGAGGCGAGGAGCAGACGATGGCGGGCGGCCTCGGCGGACGACAGGAGTTCGCCGGCAAGGCCGTAGATCCGCGAGCGGGCGGGAAGGTCGTGAAGGATGCGCCTTGCCGCCTGCCGGTCCGGGCACAGCAGCAGCACGTCGCGCGGATCTTTTCCGGCAAGCGGCAGGTCCGACAGCGCATAGCGGGCGCCGGGCACGGCGTATCGGCGGACGAAATCCCCCGCTTCATCGCCGCATTCCGGCGCGTCGATGACGGTCACGGCCGCGACCTTGTCGGATGCGAAGCGGTCGGCGATGGCGCGAAAGGCATCCCGCCGGTCCGCCATCAGCCCGCGCACGATCGTCGTGTCCTCGTCGCCGGCCAGCGGAAACAGCGGGAAGAGGACGGGAACCTGCCGGTCGGTGAATGCCGCGACGTCGAGCCGCGCGGAGGGCGCAAGGCCGATGACGGCGATCGCCTCCTCCGCTCCGTCGAGGATCGCCGCCGTGTCTCCCGCAAGGAGCGCGACGGTAACCGTTCGTCCATGCACAGAGCCGCCCAGAAGAGCGCCCAATGCCGTCCTGAGCGCCTGCGCATAGCGGCGGGCGGTTGCCGCATTGTCCGGCGGAGCGGCGACGGCAAGCGTGAGCGAGCGGGGATGGACGCCGCGCCCTTGCAGCCCGGCGAGCCGGCCGAGATAGGCCGAAAGGCTGGCGAGGGTCGCATCGTCCATCGCATAGCGCGGCATGAGGCTGGCAAGGATGCGGCCGTCCGGCGCGCGTCCCTCTTCAAGGGCGCGGCGCAGGCTGGCGGCATCATAGGCCGGGCGGGCAGGGGTGGCGCGGAAAAGGTCGCTTTGACGGATGGGCGGGGCCGCGCCCTCGCGGCCGCCCGCGCCATTGCGCCCATGACAGGTGCGGCACGGGAACCGCGCGGCCGGAAGCGCCGCGCCGCCGCCCACCGAGACCGTCGCGGTGGTTTCCCCGACGCCGTTATAGAGGTTGCCGCCGGCATCCGGCGCATCGCCGCCCGCGGCGGCCGCCGCCCAGAGCAGCAGTGACAGGCCGGCAAGAGCGCGACATCTCAACTGCCGTATCCGTCGAGCGCTGCAAGGATGCCCGGAACGGTCGCGTCGTTGACCGGCATGCGATGAAAATCCTTCCGCTTCCCGTCCCCGACGATGAAGACGAGTTCGTGCAATTCGATATCGGCGGTTTTCGCTTTGGCCTGCCGCAGCACCTTGTCGATGTCGCCCGGCCGTCCGGTCGCCCAGAGCCAGCGCGCGCTCGGCGCCCATTCGCGTGCAGCCGCAGCGAGGATATCCGGCGTGTCGACCGTCGGGTCGATGGTGATCGACACCAGGCGGACGGGCCGCCTGACGCGCGGCACGACGGTCCTGTCGAGTTCCTGCATGATCGCGTTGCCGACCCCGCAGATGGATTGGCAGGACGTGTAGTTGAACGTCACCACGAGGAGGTCTTCGCCGGCAAGCTCGCTGACCAGCGCCGCCTCGCGCCTGTGCTGATCGGTCAGGCGTATGTCGGGCAGGTCCACCGGCTCCTGCCCCAGCGTTGCGGCCTGGCGGAAGGGCATCGCGCGGCCCGCGACGATCACCGTCGATGCCGCAAGGCCGAGGAACAGGGCAAGGGGCAGGGCGATGGAGGCGATCCGGTTCATGGCGACACCTGCGCGAGGGCCGGCGCACGCAACTCGAAGGCCTGCGGTATGTCGACCGGGCTGATCGAGAAAAGGCCGGGATGGGGAAAGCGGACCTGCGCCTTGAGGCGGTTGTCATCGTCGCGCCGCGCATCCACCGGCATCGTCCAGGACGATTGCAGGCTGGAGACGAGGAAACGGGCGCGCGGGACGGCGATCTCCCGTCCGTCGCCGTCGCGAAACTCGAAATCGACGGTTTCCGGCCGGCCGGCACGGTAGCGCCCGTCGCGCGGGGAGGCCGTCAGGGTGAAGACCCGGTCCTGGCGCGCGCCGTCGCCTTCCACGTCGAAGCGGATGCATGTGGTGAGGCCGCCGACACCGGTGGTGAGGATCAGCTCGTGCTCGCCGCCGGCCTCGACGCGCGCGACGGTTTCGAAACGACCGGGCGCGAGCTCGCTGAGGCTCCTGTCGACGACGCCGATTGAGAGCGGCACGCCGCTGCGCAGGCGGACATAGTCTTCCGGCGGCACGTTGCCGATGGCCATCGCGTCATGGAGGATAAGGCCGATGGCGCCGCCCCGGTCGACGACGAGCGCGCGCGACGCATCGAGCGGCGCGATGCGCGTGCCGGCGCCGCCTGCCTCCGGCTGGCCGCGGGCAAGACCGATGATGCGCGGCGCGGGACGGTCCTTCCGCCCGAGCGCCGCGGTCTCGAAAATCGCCACCGCCCCGCCGTCCTCGCTGAGGATGTAGAGGTTCTTGCCGACGAAGGCCGCCTCCTGCACAGCCATCCGCTCCTGCAGGTGACCGGCCTCGACGAGCCGCGACGTGGCAAGGTCGACGATGACGAAGAGCGGTGCTCCGGGGCTGTAGGCGACGGCATGGCGACCGTCCTCGCTGACCGCAAGGCGCGTTGCGTCGATGCCGATGGGAATGCGGAGCGGAACGCCCGGGTCGTCCGTGTAGTGGATATCCATGGCCTTCCTGCCGGCCGGCAGCACGACGACGGTTCCGTTGCCGATGAAACGGGCATCGGCGATGGGCGGTCCCGAAGCGCTCCAGACGATGGCGGATGCGCCGTCATCGAGAAGGGCAAGCCGGCCGTCGCGGGAATAGGCGCCGAGAAGTCCCTCGACGCCGGTTTCGCGCAGGAACAGCCCGTTCTTCGTCGCGCCCGGTCCGCCCGCAAGCGCAAGGCGGGTGCTGACCGCGCCGCCCGGCTTCAGCGTGACGAAGGCGGCGCGGCCGGCCTCGGCGATCCAGACGTTTCCCGCCGGGGTTGCCCTGACGTCGGTGGGGGCGGCGAGGTCGCCGGCAAGGCGTTGCCGCTCGCCCGTCAGCAGGTCGATCGCCTCGATCCGGCCCTCGGCGGTGAGCACCGCGAGCGCGCGCAGGCCCGCCCGGTCGAAGGCGATGGTATCCGGCCGGCGCTCGAAGGTCGCGGCGGCGATCATGTTCGCCCCGTTCTGGTCGAGCCGGCGATCCACGACGCCGAAGCTCGCATCGTCGTTGAGAACGCCGATCAATTCGCCGTTGAGATCGATGACGCCGCGCGGCGTGCCGCGCGTCGTCCTGAACGCCCGGGCCGCGTCCGTGCAGGCGGTGTTGTCCGCCGCGACGGGCCGGATCCATGCGGCCGGCTTCAGGCCCGCCGGCCGCTGGCCGGTCGTCGCATCGGAAATTTTCAGCGCGAGGCGGAACGGCTCCCGGCTCCTCGGCATGGGCAGCGCCTGTCCCGAGCGGTCGCGAATGGTCATCTCGACCACCAGCCCGCTCTGCGCCGGCTGGCCGGGCGCCGGCGGGGCTCCTGCCAGCAATGCGGCAACGCCCAGCCAGAACACCGATCCTCGTTTCGAGACGCCCGCAACCATGGTCGCAACCTCACGGTGCGCGGGCGCAGGACGTCTTCGCCGGGTCGGCGAGGTCGCTCTCCGTCGCGACGACGTCGATCAGGCCCCACAGGCCGCCCGCCTGCAGATAGGTCGGCCCGTCGTGGAAGAGGTAGCAGCCGACGACGGCTTTGCGCGTCAGCGACGCGGTGATCGCCTTGCCGGGCGCGACCAGAGCCGAGCGTGGGAAGCCGAAGCCGGGGAAGAGGTCGTTGTAGTTCTGGCCGATCACCGCGAAGGCGTGCTGGCGCGCGCGCCCGCCCGGATGCACCACATGCACGACGATCTCCTCGCCCGCCACCACCTTCAGGACGGGCGGCGATCCTTTCTTGCCGATCTCGGCCTCTCTCAGGCGGAAGAATTCGGCCGGGAAACGGTAGGCGTTGAGATTGGTGTGCCGCTCGGGCTGGGGGAGGCCGGCATTGCCGGGCTTCCTGCGCAGGCGGATGTGGAAGGGGCTGGAGCGGTAGCTGACGCCCTGATCGCCGAAGTCGTAGGTGTCGTCGCAGACCAGGCAGTCGCTCACGAGCTTCGGGCGCGTGCCGCCGAGCGCGGCGAAGGTGTCGGCGGTGAAGCGGTCACGCAGGTTGAGGCCGTCCTGCCAGAACAGCGTGAACGCCCTTATGTCATGCTCCACCCCTTGCGGATCCTTTGTCGAGATGCGCAGCGCGCCGAACGGAACGACGCGGCCCGCCTTGCCGACGA
>Ga0182742_1000684_pt1 | contig 50191 bp, 43 predicted proteins | sample eDN5th37CBELigMG_FD_128880 | JGI IMG/M metagenome (GOLD analysis project Ga0182742, IMG submission 128880) | Enriched Miracle-Growth compost microbial communities from Emeryville, California, USA - eDNA 5th pass 37_C BE-Lig MG (version 2)... ...
ATGCTTACAAGGTCGGATCCCATCAGCATACCCCCGAGATCGAGCAAGAGATCACGCGGCAAAGCGGAGCAGAGACGACGATCCAGTTTACTCCGCATCTGGTGCCGATGACGCGAGGAATATTAGCGACAGCTTACGGCAAATTGACCAACGAGGTAAGTCAGGCGCAGATTCAGGAGTTGTACGCCTCTGCGTATGCAGACCAGCTTTTCGTGCGGATTCGTCCCGCAGGCAGCCATCCGCGGACGAAAGAAGTGTATGGTTCCAACTATTGCGATATTGCCGTGCATGTAGATGAACGCACCGGAAGAGTCATTCTCTTGTCCGTGATCGACAATGTGGTCAAAGGCGCAGCGGGGCAAGCGATTCACAATATGAACGTGATGTTTGAATTGCCCGAAACCATGGGGTTGCCGCTCGTCCCCTTATTCCCGTAGAGGAGGAAGACAGATGGAAGAGATTGTGGTCATCAAATGCGGCGGGAGTACGATGGATCAGTTGCCGGACAGCTTTTTTCAGGCGATCGCCAGCTTGCAGCAGGATGGGAAAAAGCTGGTGATCGTGCATGGCGGGGGACCGGCGATCAACGCGATGCTGGACCGGGTCCAGATCGCACCGCAATTCGTCGACGGACTGCGCGTTACCTGCGAGGATACGCTTGGTGTCGTGGAAATGGTCTTGTGCGGCAGCATCAACAAGGCATTGGTGCGCCGTTTGACGCGGGCAGGAGCGAAAGCGTGGGGTGTGAGCGGCATCGATGGACAGACGATCGTAGCTGAGAAAACGAGCAAGCCGCTCGGCTGGGTAGGCGAGATCAAACAGATGAATGCTGCGATTCCCAAAGCGATACTCACCCAAGGCTATTTGCCCGTCATCGCACCGTTGTCTGTCAGCACGGATGGAGGGAATACCTTTAACGTCAACGCAGATGTGGCAGCGGGTGCCGTGGCCGCAGCGCTTGGCGCGGAAAAACTCGTGATGGTGACCGATGTGCCCGGGATTTTGCGTCCGCAAGCGGATGGCAGCAAGGCATTGGTACAGGAGACCAACGCCCGGGAGATCGCCGCGATGATTGCCGATGAAGTAATTACAGGCGGCATGATCCCGAAAGTGACAGCCGCGCTGGACGCTCTCGGCCAGGGTGTCGAACAGGTCGTGATCTGCAAAGGGACGGCAGAAGATCTGCTTGCTGTTTGCGCAGGGAAAGAGGCAGGGACCACGGTCCGTCAAATGGGAGGGGAATTACATGAATACAGCAACAGCTTCCACGAATCTCATGAATAACTATGCAAGATGGCCGATCAGCCTCGTAAAAGGGCAAGGCAATCAGGTCTGGGACGATCAAGGCAAAGAGTATCTCGATTTTACATCGGGCATTGCAGTTACTTCGTTGGGCCATGTCCCGCCGAAGGTGACTGCGAAGCTGCATGAACAATTGGATACCTTATGGCATTGCTCCAATCTGTATCACATCCCCCAACAAGAGGTGCTGGCGGAAAAGCTGACCCGCTTGTCTGGACTGGATCGCGCCTTTTTTTGCAACAGCGGGGCGGAAGCCAACGAAGCTTTGATCAAAATTGCCCGCAGATATGCCCAAAAGGTGAAGGGAACAGATCGATATGAAGTGATTACCTTCGCCCAATCCTTTCACGGTCGGACATTGGCCACTCTGACTGCCACCGGGCAGGATAAGGTCAAAGACGGATTTGCACCATTGCCGATCGGCTTTGTCACGGTTCCCTACAATGATCTGTCTGCGGTGAAGGCAGCGATCACTGACAAGACCTGCGCAATCATGCTCGAACTGGTGCAGGGCGAGGGTGGTGTGAATCCTGCAGATGACGCATGGGTCAAAGCATTGCGGAATTTGTGCGACGAGCACGGGTTCTTGTTGCTCATTGATGAGATTCAGACCGGGATTGCACGCACTGGCACCTGGTTTGCTTTCCAGCAATACGGGATCAAGCCGGATGCGATCTCTCTGGCAAAAGGCTTGGGCAGCGGCTTCCCGATCGGAGCGATTGTCGCAACGGAGGAGGTAGCGCAGGCGTTCACTCCTGGTACTCACGGAACGACCTTTGGCGGCAATCCGCTTGCTGCCACGGCCGGGATCGCTACCTTGGAGACGATGGAGGACGAACAGATCCTCGACAAGGTCGCTGCGATTCACAATAGGCTTATGGATGAACTGCTGAAACTGCAGGCAGCACATCCGGATAAAATCATCGCTGTGCGGGGCAAAGGCCTGCTGATGGGGGTGGAGCTTGCCGTTCCGGCCGGAGATGTGATTGCCTATGCGCGTGAAAAAGGTGTTTTGCTGCTGTCAGCAGGGGTCCATGTATTACGGTTGCTCCCTTCCTTTATTACGACGCAGGAAGAAATCGAACAGGTGATGGCTGTCCTGAACGAAGCTTTGCAATAGAAAAAACCATGGTTTGGCAATTGCAACGAGTCACGAGATTCAAAAAACTCGTTGCATTTTTATTAAATGAAATGTATATTAATACACATGGTTGCATATATTTTTGCTAGCGAGTGTCCTTTGGAGAGGAGTGGCTTTCATAGATGAATAGAGAGAATACAGGTCATGGAACAGGATACCTCACGCTGGAGAGCGGAGAGGTGTTTACCGGAACGCTATACGGTGCATTGATTGGCGGAGTCGGCGAAGTGGTTTTTCATACAGGCATGACAGGATATCAGGAAGTGATGAGCGATCCTTCTTTTGCAGGTCAAATCGTCACCTTTACGTACCCCCTGATCGGAAATTACGGCATTAACGAGCAGGATTTTGAAGCAGCAAAGCCAGCTCTCACGGGAATGGTCGTCAGCGAATTGTGCAACGAGCCGAGCCATTACCAATCCCAAAAAACGCTGGCGGAGGTCGCGGACCAATACGGCTTTCCGATCCTCGCTGGAATCGATACCCGGACGATTACCAAACGCGTACGGCAAGACGGCCCTTTGTTCGGTGTGATTTCGGACCGTATCTTGACTGCGGAGGAAGTCGTCTCCCTGCGAAACAAGCATGCAAAAAAATCGCTGGTAGCGGATGTCTCCACACAGCAGATCGTCCGCTATGCAGGCAGCGGAGAACATATCGTGCTCGTGGATTTGGGAATGAAAACCTCCATACTTCACGCTCTGCTTGAGCTGGAATGCCAGGTGACCGTGGTGCCATTCGACACCCCCATCTCCCAGATCAAAGAACTGCAGCCGGATGGCTTGCTCTTTTCCAATGGTCCTGGAGATCCTGAGCATCTCCTCGCCTATTGCAGCGAATGGCGCAAGCTCGTGGAGCAGTATCCGACGCTTGGCATATGCCTGGGGCATCAAGTGTTGGCCTTGATGTATGGAGCGAAGACAGAAAAGCTGAAATACGGTCACCGCGGCGGAAATCATCCCGTCAAGGAGCTGCAGACCGGCAAAGTATATATGACCTCGCAAAATCACGGGTATGTGGTGAAAGAGGAATCGCTGGACAAACGCCAGCTGATGGTCTCGTATCGCAACGTCAACGACGGTTCAGTCGAAGGACTCCGCCACCTGAGCCTCCCCGTTTTCAGTGTCCAATTCCATCCGGAGGCACATCCCGGACCGAGCGACACATCTCATTTGTTTCACCAATTCTTGCAATCGATGCGCGTAGTAGGAGCGAACAGATATGCCTAAATTGCCACACATACACAAAGTACTGGTTATTGGATCTGGCCCGATTGTCATCGGTCAGGCAGCGGAATTTGACTATGCCGGGGCACAGGCGTGCCTTTCTCTGAAGGAGGAGGGCGTGCAGGTCATCCTGGTGAACAACAATCCGGCTACGATCATGACTGATGAGCAGTTGGCCGACAAAGTATACCTGGAGCCATTGACACTGGAATCCGTCACGGAAATTATCGCCAAGGAGCGGCCAGATGGCCTTCTGCCCACATTGGGCGGCCAGACTGGCTTGAATCTGGCTGTAGCGCTGTCTGAGGCAGGCGTGCTGCAAAAGTACAACGTAGAGCTGCTGGGAACGCCTTTGGCGGCGATTCAGAACGGCGAGGATCGCGAACTGTTTAAACAACTGATGCAGCAGATCGGAGAGCCGGTGCCTGAGAGCGACACGGTGGAATCCGTCGAGGAAGCGATTGCGTTTGCCAATTCGATCGGCTATCCCGTCATTGTGCGTCCGGCCTATACGTTGGGAGGCGCAGGGGGAGGCATTGCAGCAGATGAACCGTCGTTGCGCAAGGTGGCGGCTGGAGGCATCGCGGCAAGCCCGATCGGACAGGTGCTGATCGAACGCAGCGTCAAAGGCTGGAAGGAAATCGAGTACGAAGTCATGCGTGATGCCAATGACACCTGCATCATCGTGTGCAATATGGAGAATCTGGACCCGGTCGGGATCCATACAGGCGACAGCATCGTCGTAGCGCCGTCCCAGACCTTGACGGATCGGCAGTATCAGATGCTGCGCAGCGTCTCCACCAAAGTAATCCGTTCCTTGGGTGTCGTCGGCGGCTGCAATATCCAGTTCGCTCTCGACCCATTGTCCGATCAGTATGTACTGATTGAGGTAAACCCGCGTGTAAGCCGCTCCAGTGCCTTGGCGTCCAAAGCGACGGGATACCCGATCGCCCGAATCGCTGCCAAGCTGGCTTTGGGCTTCGGACTGGATGAGGTGACGAATCCGATTACTGGTTACACCTATGCCAGCTTCGAGCCTTCTTTGGATTATGTTGTCGTAAAAATTCCTCGCTTCCCATTTGACAAATTCCCGTTGGCGGACCGGAAGCTGGGAACCCAGATGAAGGCGACAGGGGAAGTCATGTCCATCGCACGCAACCTGGAGGCTGGCTTGCTGAAAGCTGTGCGCTCGCTGGAACAGGGCTGCACGCATCTCGTTCGGCCTGAGCTGGCAGCATGGACCCGCGAGCAATTGAGCGTTGCCTTGCAGGAGGCGACAGACATTCGCTTGTTTGTCCTGGCAGAGGCGATCCGCAAAGGCTTCACTGAAGAAGAACTGCACAGCCTGACTGGTGTGGATCCGTTTTTCTTGCGCAGTGTTCGCAAGATTGTGGATTTGGAAGCAGAGCTGGCTTCCTGCGCGGGCCGTGATTTGCCGACAGACCTGTTGCGGACAGCGAAAAAACGCGGTTTTGCTGACGAGACGATCGCTTCCTTGACGGGCTCGACTTCCGCTCAGATAAAAGCAGCCCGCAAAGAGGCTGGCATTGCGCCAACGTATAAAATCGTCGATACATGCGCGGCTGAGTTTGATGCGCAAACCCCTTATTACTACTCCGATTGGGAGGGAATGGATGAAGTAGAAGCATTGGAAGGACGCAAAGTGCTGGTGCTTGGTTCCGGCCCCATCCGGATCGGTCAGGGAATCGAGTTCGACTACTGCTCCGTACATGCGGCGAAATCGCTGCAAGCGAGCGGGATCAAGGCAGTCGTGGTGAACAACAACCCGGAGACGGTCAGTACCGACTACGAGACGGCTGACCACCTGTACTTCGAGCCCCTGCATGTCGAAGATGTTCTGCATATTGCCGAGCACGAGCAAGTGGAAGGCGTCATGGTGCAGTTCGGCGGTCAAACTGCGATTAACCTGGCCGCCAAGCTGGAAAAAGCCGGTCTGAAGATCTTGGGCACTTCCTTGGAAGCAATCGAGCGGGCGGAGGATCGCGAGCTGTTCTACGACATGCTGCGCAAGCTGGACATACCGCACATCCCCGGAAAAGGCGTCTCCTCTCAGGAGGACGCAGCGGCGATTGCCGAGGAGATCGGTTATCCCGTATTGATGCGTCCGTCGTATGTCATCGGCGGACAGGGAATGGCGGTCGTCCATGACGTCACCGAGCTGACTGCCACGATCAACGATTGGCTGAATCATCCCGACAGCAGCTCCTTCTTCCCGCTGTTGGTCGACAAATATGTACCGGGGCGTGAGGCGGAGGTAGACGCTGTCTGCGACGGCGAGCAGGTGCTGATCCCGGGCATTTTCCAGCATGTAGAAAAAGCCGGCATACACTCTGGCGACAGTGTGGCGCTCTTCCCGGCCCCCGAGCTGTCCGCAGAAGTGAAGCAAAAAATCGCAAGCTACACAGAAGCGATTGCCCGTGAAATGGGTGCAGTCGGCCTGATCAATATTCAATTTGTCATCGACGGTTCGACTGTTTACGTTCTGGAAGTGAATCCGCGCGCTTCGCGTACTGTTCCGATTACCAGCAAAGTAACCGGCATCCCGATGGTCCAGTTGGCGGTACGGGCGCAATTGGGTGAGAAGCTACAGGACATGAATTTTGGAACCGGATTGCTGCCGGAAATTCCGTTTGCGGTAGTGAAAGCCCCTGTCTTTTCAACGGTCAAGCTCAATGGAGTAGACCCGGCATTGGGTCCCGAGATGAAATCGACCGGGGAAGTGCTCGGCTTGGGACGATCGTTCGCAGAGGCGGCAGGCAAGGCATTTGCTTTCAAGGACAATATGTATGGCGATTGGCAAGCAGGCAGCCTCGTGATTCTCTCCCTGACAGACAGCGACAAGCAAGCTGGAGTAGCGGCAACCTTGGCGCAGATGAAAGAAGAGGGAGCGGTGTTCGCAGCTACGGCAGGCACGGCAGCTTGGCTCGCCGAGCACCAGATTGAAGTGGCTCATGTGCTCGAACAGGATGCCCAGCTGGTTTCCCTGCTGCAGCAAGAAAAGGCGGCCTTCGCACTGGTGACGGCGACCAAAGGAAATCGTCATGGACGTCTTGGATTTGCACTGCGCAGCCGTTTGGTCCAGCAAGGTGTGCCGCTGTTTTCCGCAGTCGAGACGTTTGAGTTGTACGTGCAGTCCATTTTGAAGAAAAGAGGTGGCTCTCATGCAGCCAGTGAAGATATTGGAACACTTACCCAACTTGCCGCTCAGCAAGCATAAAGGAAAAGACCTCTTGCGCATCGACGAGTTCAACGGTGAAGAGCTGATGGAGCTGCTGCAGCTGGCTGCACACATCAAACAGCTTCAGAAGCATGGACAGCCATTCCAACCGTTGCAGGGCAAGACACTCGGGATGATTTTTGACAAGGCCTCTACGCGTACTCGCGTCTCCTTTGAGGTTGGGATGTATCAGCTCGGCGGAATGGGCATGTTTTTGAGTGGAAAAGAACTGCAATTAGGGCGCGGAGAACCAATCAGCGATACCGCCAAGGTCCTCTCCCGCTACGTAGATGCCGTCATGATCCGCACCTTTTCTCATGAATACGTGGAGGAGCTGGCTCACCACGCCTCGATCCCGATCATCAACGGCCTGACGGATCTGTACCACCCGTGCCAGGCGTTGGCAGACATGCTGACGATCTGGGAGCATAAAGGGAAGCTGCAGGGAGTCAAGCTGGCGTACATCGGCGATGGGAACAACGTCGCCAACTCCTTGGTGCTGGCAGCCGTACTGCTTGGCCTGGATATGCGTGTGGCAACGCCAGTCGGCTATGAAATGGACAGCGCGATTGTGCAAAAGGCGAAGGAGTACGCGGCGGCAAGCGGCGGCAAGCTGTTGCTGACGCATGATGTCGTCGAGGCGGTAGCGGGAGCGGATGCGGTGTATACCGACGTATGGACCAGCATGGGCTTTGAGGCGGAGAATGAGGTTCGTCTGAAAGCATTTGCCGACTACCAGGTAAATGAAAAGCTGGTAGCGCATGCGGACCACGACTATCTCTTTTTGCACTGTCTGCCGGCCCATCGCGGCGAAGAAGTGACAGCAGGTGTCATCGATGGCCCCCGTTCTTTCATTTTCGATCAGGCAGAGAACAGACTCCATGCCCAAAAGGCAATTCTTGCAGCTTTAGTATGAGGTTCGATCTAGTTCATCTAGTTCTATAGAATCAATTTGCAAAAAAACTGCTAGAATAGAAAACGGGCATTGCCGAAATTTGTCACGAACATGTAAAATATGGGTAAGAAAGCGCGAGGAAGTGCAGACTTTATTTGGTCGCTTGGTCTGTACGGAGCGAGTAGCGAATCCGCCCTCTCTTTTTGAGAGGAAGGGAGGCAGAAGCTGTATATGGTCGCTTGGCTTCTACCTTGAACAAGTAGCGAAACCAGCTTTCTCCACTATTGTGACGAGGAGGGGGAATGAAGATGAAAAAATGGTTCGCAGCAATTATGATGGTGGTAGCAATCGTAGCTGCTACATCGGCAAACTACCATATTGGCTAATTAACCGTAATGAAGAAACACCGCTTGTTTCAAGTGGTGTTTTTTCTTAAACCTGGAGGAAAATGACATGCTACTGGACGTCATTTGTTTTTCTTTCCTCGTGGCCTTAATACGGGGTGGGAGAATAAAAGAGTTTCCGAAGTTCCAAAAAATTTATCTCTTGGTTATCACGATTGGCTTACAGGTATGTGCCGTATTCTTCCCGTTAATCGGTGGAATATTCATATCAATTGCTTATTTGTTCATCCTGGCATTCCTTGTTTTCAATCGAGAGTTTGAAGACATCAGAATTTTCATGGTTGGTTGGTTTTTGAATTCGCTTGCAATCTGGACAAATGGTGGCAAAATGCCGATTGATCCCGTGCAGGCGAGAAAATTGCCCTATAATTTTGAAGAGGTAGTGAACGGAACCAATTTCAAGCATAGCGTTTTGACGGAAAGCACCAATCTCCCCTTTCTAACAGATGTGATCTACATGCCTTCCATCATTCCACGAGTGATTAGTATCGGGGATATCTTTATCATGCTGGGAGCGTTTTTGCTTGTCCAACGCCTGATGAATAAACCAATCTCCTTAATACGACTTCGAGAAGGTAAGAGCTATGCGGCAAAAAAATAAAATTGGATTCTATATTAAGGGGATTATAGTCCAGATTGGTTTCGTTGTAGCTGCAATCAGTATTTTCTATTCATCTTTGTCTCAATGGGAGCCAAGAGAACATTGGGGAGTATTATTTATTTATACTCTCCTTACCATTTTTTCATGTTTTACTCCTGTAAGAAACGCAAACACAATTATGACCGTGAACAATGCAGTCATATTTTCAGGCATTCTTCTCTATGGAGTTTGGGTCGGTGTTTGGACAGCAGTTATTGAGGCCATTATTATTGCAACGCTCGTTCGTATTAATCCATTAAAGGCACTTATGAATATTGGTCAGTTGCTCATGACCATATGGACGGTTGCTTATCTAAACACTTTGCTTAAAAGTGTGGACTTTCTATCACCGCTTATTTCAGATTTGATACTGACAGTCGTATACTGGTTCGTTAATTTAGTCTTGGTAGGCCTGGCTATTTCCTATTTTCAAAACAAGGGCTGGGTTCGTACGGTAATAGCGATATCCAAAGGATTTACTTCAACCTATTTATTGCTGCTGATCTTGGCTGGAGTTGGGTCTCGCCTCGTGGAGTACTATGGAGTCATTGCCCTGGTGCCTATGGTGATTGCCTTCTTAACGATCAGCTTCGTCTTCCACCATTATTACGACAATGTTGTAAAACTCCAGCAAAAAGTGGAGGAAGTCAAGCGTTTCAACCACAACTTCCTGACGACGATGGCGGCCTCCATAGATGCGCGCGATCGCTACACAAGCGGACACTCTCTGCGAGTCGCTTACTGGGGCAGAGAAATCGCCAAGCAGATCGGCCTTTCTTCGGAAAAAGTCGATGAAGTGTATTTTGGCGGCATTCTGCACGACATTGGGAAGATCGGGATTGAAGATGAGATTCTGAATAAAAAAGGGAGATTAACACCGGAGGAATACGATAAGATCAAACAGCATACGGTGATCGGATATGAGATTATCAAGCAGGCTGGGATGTTTCATGAGCTGTTGCCTGCTATTCGTTCCCATCATGAACGGGTTGACGGAAAAGGATACCCGGACGGCTTGGTAGGAAACGAGATACCGCTCATCGCACGTATTCTGGCTGTCTCAGATGCGTTCGATGCCATGGTGGCAGATCGGCCTTATCGCAAAGGATTGCCAATCGATCAAGCCTTGCAAGAGATTCGACGCGGAGCAGGGACACAGTTTGACGAAGAGCTGGCAAGCCATTTCATCGTGGTAATCAACAGTTTGCCGCGGGAAGAGCTAGAAAAAATCATCAGGCAGAATGGGCAAGAACACAAACCGTTTCAGGATGCATTCCATTAGAAAGGAAGCGTATCCTGGCAAACGGTTTTTTCTATTTTTCTATAGTACAGCTACGTGGAAAGCCGCTTGCATAAGAGGACGAGACTCGCAATAATAAAAGTGTCTACCTGATTATGGAAAGGGGAGAGTCGGGGACTATGATTCCTACCTATCAAGATGGAGAAATGATTCTCAAGCTGTACAATCAGTATGAGTCGGAGCGGATGAGAGCGGCCAAAGCTTGGTTTGCCCAGGAGCTGAACGGACCAGCAAGGGTGAATCCTGCTGCATTTTGGGAGAAGTTCCCGCGAGGAAGCGAGGGCTTTACCCATTTTGTCACCTTGTACGGATTTTTTGAAATGGTGGGCGTACTGCATAAAAACGGTCTTATACATCCGGACCTTCTTTTTGACATGTGGTACATTAATGGATTCTATGACAAAATGTACCCGGTCATTGCCGATTGGCGCTCCCAGGGAGATATTCATATCGCCGAGAATTTTGAGCTGCTGGCGATCGCCGAGCGGGACTGGATCGGCAAAAAGAAGGGAGCAGCCTATGTTCCCCAAGTATCCTACCTAACCGAATAGGAACGTCCGCAGAACTGCCGAATGAGATGAGTCTGATTTCGGCAGTTTTTATTTGGCTGTGGAAAAGGGGAGATGTTTCGAGAAAAGAGGTTGTATTTTTATAAGTTACTTTGTATAATTACTCACATAAGAAAAACTTCGGCACTAAGGAGAGAAGAAAGATGTCTAAAGAAAAAATCGTTTTGGCCTATTCGGGCGGTTTAGATACATCAGTAGCGATTAAATGGCTGCAAGAAACATACAACTACGACGTAATTGCGGTGGCACTGGACGTAGGCGAAGGAAAAGACTTGGACTTCGTGCAGAAAAAAGCGCTGCAGGTCGGTGCCCTCAAATCCATCGTTGTGGATGCCAAAGAGGCTTTCGCACAGGAATTCGTTCTGCCGGCTTTGCAGGCAAATGCAATGTATGAAGGGAAATATCCGCTGGTATCTGCTCTGTCCCGTTACCTGATTTCTCGCGTACTGGTGGAAATCGCAGAGAAAGAAGGAGCAGTAGCCGTAGCCCATGGCTGCACCGGTAAAGGAAACGACCAGGTTCGCTTTGACGTGTCCTTCACAGCGCTGAACCCGAACATCAAAATCGTGGCTCCTGTTCGGGAATGGGGCTGGACGCGCGATGAAGAGATCGAATATGCCAAAAAACACAATATCCCGATCCCGATCGACCTGGACAATCCATACAGCATCGACCAAAACCTCTGGGGCAGAAGCTGCGAGTGCGGCGTGCTGGAAGATCCTTGGGCAGCTCCTCCGGAAGGTGCGTATGATCTGACCAAATCTATCGCAGATGCTCCGGACGAAGCAGAAGAAATCGAGATCACGTTTGTAAAAGGCGTGCCGACAGCTCTGAACGGCGAAGAACTGCCGCTCTCCGAGTTGATTCTGAAGCTGAACAAGATCGCGGGCAACCATGGCGTGGGCCGCATCGACCACGTAGAGAACCGCCTGGTCGGCATCAAATCGCGTGAAGTATACGAAACACCTGCTGCAACGACATTGATTCTGGCTCACCGCGAGTTGGAGTTCTTGACTCAGCCGCGTGAGGTCGCATCGTTCAAACCGATCATCGAGCAAAAAATGGCGCAAGTAATCTATGAAGGCCTCTGGTATTCCCCAATCCGCAACGCGGTGCAAGCCTTCATCGAGGAAACGCAAAAACATGTGACTGGTGTAGTTCGCGTGAAGCTGCATAAAGGTCATGCGATCGTGGTAGGGCGCAAATCCGCTTCCTCTCTCTACAGCCACGAGCTGGCAACCTACAATGCCGGCGACCAGTTTGACCACAAAGCAGCGCTTGGCTTCATCAAGCTGTGGGGCTTGCCGACCAAGGTGTATGCAGAAGTGAATGAAGGCGTTCTGCATGAGAACGTGAATACAGCCATCAAGATTTTGGACGAAAAGGATGCGATCAAGCAATGAAATTGTGGGGAGGACGCTTCACGAAGCCGACGAATCAGCTCGTAGAAGAGTATACAGCTTCCATCTCTTTCGACCAGCAGATGTGGCGTCAGGATATCGTCGGTAGCCTGGCACATGTAGCCATGCTGGGCAAGTGCGGCATCCTGCCAATGGAAGAAGTCAGACAGATTATCGCCGGCTTGAAAAAGGTAAAGGACAAAATCGAGCGTGGGCAGGCGCAATTTCTTGTCGCCCACGAAGATGTCCACATGAATATAGAAAAAATGCTGATCGAGGAAATCGGTCCGGTGGGGGGCAAGCTCCACACCGGCCGCAGCCGCAACGATCAGGTAGCAACGGATATGCACCTGTACCTCAGAGAAAAGCTGATGGAGATCATTCAGCTTGCGATGTATCTGCAGGAAGCGCTGATTGAAAAAGCCAGCGAGCATCTCGATACGGTCATGCCGGGCTATACGCATCTGCAGCGCGCGCAGCCGGTTCTGTTCGGCTACCATCTGATGGCATATGTCTCCATGCTGCAGCGCGACATCGAGCGCATGACAGAGACCTGGAAGCGGGTGAATGTCCTTCCGTTGGGAGCGGGCGCGTTGGCGGGAACGACCTTCCCGATCGATCGCAAATTTGTAGCGGAGCTGCTGCAATTTGACGGTGTTTACCAAAACAGCATGGATGCCGTGAGCGACCGGGATTTTATCGTGGAGTTTTTGGCGGATTCCTCGCTGGTCATGACACATCTCTCCCGTCTGTGCGAGGAGCTGGTGATCTGGAGCAGCCAGGAGTTCTCCTTTGTCGAGCTGGATGATGAGTTCTGCACCGGATCGAGCATCATGCCGCAAAAGAAAAACCCGGACGTGGCAGAGCTGGTTCGCGGAAAGACAGGACGTGTGTACGGCAATCTCATTGGCCTGCTGACTGTCTTGAAAGGCTTGCCGCTCGCCTACAACAAAGACATGCAGGAAGACAAGGAAGGCATGTTCGATACGGTAGCGACGCTGCACGGGGCGCTGGCTTTGCTGACGCCGATGATCAAGACGATGCAGGTGCGTTCCGACCGGATGCGTCAGGCAGTCACGCAGGACTTCTCCAATGCGACCGATCTGGCCGATTATCTCGTCCGCAAAAACATGCCGTTCCGCCAGGCGCACGAAGTCGTGGGCAAGACGGTTCTGTATTGCATCGAAAACAACAAATACTTGCTGGACATGTCCTTGGCTGAATTCCAGAGCTTTTCCGGCGTGATTGGCGAAGATGTGTACGAGGCTTTGGCGGTGGAGACTGTGGTCAATGCCCGCAATGTCCTCGGCGGCACAGCTCGCAATCAAGTCGAAGAGCAGATCCAGGTGTACCGCAAGCTGCTCGTAGACACGCATGCTTGGGTAGATAAAAACAGTCAGAAGGTTATGATTGAATCACTAATTGATGTAGGGTCGCCAGCGTAATCAGAAATAGACAAACCTCCAAGTCCGCTTCATTAGCGGCACCTGGAGGTTTTTTGTATGACTGGATGTCAGAGGAGAGACGGATACAATAGGTGATGAGGAATATTCGGCTAAATTGTGAAAAGATGTCATTTTTTGAACCAAATCCAGGTGAACGGTGAATAGAGAGCAAAGACCTTGCAAGGAGGACGAGATGTGAAGGAAGGAAAAGAAGTGGAATTGTCCATCACGAGCGGAAAAATAGACAGCGCCAGCTTTGAGCAGCTGGTACGACCGCACCTCGCGATGGCTTATCGCACAGCATGCCTGATTATCCGTGATCGGCAATTTGCCCAGGACGCGGTACAGGAGGCATTGTTTGAGGTGTATCAGTCCCTGGAACGGTTTGATCCGGAAAGAGGGAAATCGTTTCGAGCGTGGTTTGCCAAGATTGTTACCCATCGCGCCCTTAATGCCGTACGCAGGTTCAAGCCAGTAGATGAATACCAGGAGTGGCCGGATGAATCAGCCAATCCCCTAAACAGCGTCATCGACAGAGAAGAGCAGCAGCAGATCTGGAAAGCAATCTGCGGGATGAAGGTGAAGCATCGCACGGTCGTGATCCTGTTTTACTATGGAGATTTTAGCGTCGCGGAAATTGCCGAGATGCTGGGAGTTTTCGAGGGGACTGTAAAATCCCGGCTGCATCATGCTCGGAAGCTGATTGGCACCGAGCTGCGTAAGCACGATGACACACCCCATTTGTCAAAAGTAGGAGTGAGTACAAATGACTGATCGTGATCAAGAGATTTCTGCCGTATTGCATCGTCTGGCTGAGCGGGAGGAAATTCCGGATTTTGTGATGCCAACAGCCGCGAGTGCGCCAAAGCCTCGCCGGGGCAAGCGGCATTGGTATCGCTGGTCCTCCCTATCTATCGCTACAGCGGGGGCGGTTTTGTTTGCAGCGGGAGTAGGCACGTATGTGTCCCCGGATTTTGCCGCTCAGGTGAGGTCATGGACCGGACAGACAGCACAGGGTGCAAATTCACACAAGGAAAACCCCTCCTCGAATGCGCAGTCATCAAAAGAGACAATACAAGCGTTGTTTGGAATGGGGAATGTGGATCGTGGGATCGAGAGGGCGATGCGAGGATATGCACAAAAAATCAACGCCTCGGTGACTGATCAAGGTATTACGTTGGAAGTAATAGCGATCCTGGCAGATCCTACAAGGGTTTTCGTATCCTATCAAATCAAAAAAGAGGATGGGAGCCTTCTTGATCCCAAACTGATAAGGAAGACTTTGGACAAGGTTATCGCACTGACCGATGATACAAATCAGCGGTTGACCAATGGACACGGTGGGGGGTGGGATGAGAAGAACATGATCGGCTACCTCCAATTTTCAGTAGAGGAAGAACAGGGGCCAGTACCCGAGCGAATGAAGCTGTTGATCGATGTGAACAAAATGGGAGAGGTAGAAGGCAACTGGAAGCTGGAGGTGCCGTTTTCTGTAAAAGAGGCGATGGCAGCTACCCGCATATCCCAGGTTGAAAAGGAGTACACGACCCCCCAAGGCCTGCAAATCGCGCTCCGTACGGTAACGGAAGCTCCCTCGGCCACAGTCCTGCGCTTGGAAACCAAGTGGGATGAGGCGGCTAAAAAGCGGCTTGCTCAATATTCCAGGGATATGACCGGAAAAACACAAAATCATGATTACGCCCCATTCGTTCCATATCAGCAGTATCAACTGGAGTATCGCATATTGGACAAGGACGGGAGAGATGTTGCCGCCTACCAGCAAAAAGACAAGTTTCTTGAGCAAGGCGTATTGAAGGAGGGGCGGGTTTCCCGTGACCAATACGGGCATTTCATCTGGAATACTGCCTACGTACCATTTGAGGGAAGCGGGCCGTTTACGTTTGTACTGGATGCAGTACACGTTGCAGAACCTGCTGCATTGACAATTGATTTCCATCCGGAGAAGCTGTTAACGGAACCGAAAAGGGTCGAGTACGAGGGAAATGGTATTACTGTGAAAAGCTTGCAGAAACAACAGGGCCAGACATCGCAGAGTACTGCCCTCGAATTGGAAATGGCATTCCGGGACATTTCAGCGATCGAACACGTATGGTGGGAGATCACCGATCAGAGCGGGAAGTCTTACCCGATTAACGGAGCTGCTTTTGATAGTGTCGGTGAGGATTCCCAAGGCAGAAAGATCGTACGAATGACCCTGAATGTGGAGGAAATGGAGCAAATTCCGCAACAATTGACACTCTCCTTGTCAGCCGTGACCAAAAGGTATGCGGATGTGCAGTGGAGCGTGGACCTGCCTCTCAAGTAACGGAATGGATGGCAATGAAGAAAGGATAGAAGCCCCAAACGGCTCCTATCCTCTTTTTTGTCCTTGAATAGCTACAGGCACATTCGCAAAATCTCGGCCACATCCGTGCTCGCCAGCTTTTTAAACCGACCGATCGGCCCGTATGGAGTAGCCTTTTCCGCCATCACCTGCAGCTTTTCGTCGCCGATCTGATAGTCAGCGAGACGGGTAGGTGCCCCGATGCGGGCGAAAAATGCCTCTGTCGCCTCAATCCCGGCGAGGGCAATCTCATCATCTGATTTCCCTGCCGGATCGATGCCCCATACTTCCGTCGCGTATCGCTTGAAGCGTTGGACGTTTTCTCGATACACATAGCGCATCCATTTCGGGAAGATGATCGCCAGACCGCCGCCGTGCGGAATGTCGTAAACTGCACTCACGGCATGCTCGATCGAGTGGGTGGCCCAATCCGTCTCGACTCCGACAGGCAGCGTTCCGTTCAACGCCATGGTTCCGCAGTAGAGGATGTTCGCCCGAGCATCATAATCCTCCGGGTTTGCGAGGACGCGTTCAGCATTTTCGATGACGGTTTTCAAGATAGATTCGGCAAAGCGGCTTTGCAGCGGAATTTCCGTTGTGTGGCTGAAATACTGCTCGAACACATGCGACATGATATCGCAAATGCCGTAAATGGTTTGGTCACGCGGGACCGAGAATGTATGTTCAGGATCAAGAATCGAGAATGTCGGGAAGGTAGTGGATCCGCCGAACTTCTCCTGCGTTTCCCAATTGGTGATCACACTGCCGCGATTCATTTCCGATCCGGTAGCGGCTAACGTAAGGACGGTACCGAGCGGAAGGGCGTCCTGGGCTGTCGCTTTCTGCGTATAAAAGTCCCAGACATCCCCGTCGTATGGCACACCGACCGCAATGGCCTTCGAGGCATCGATGACGCTTCCGCCGCCGACTGCAAGAATCCAGTTTACGCCTTCCTGACGGCATAGCTCAATGCCTTTTTTTACTGTACTCAAGCGCGGATTCGGCTCCACGCCAGGCAACTCCAGGACTCGGCAGCCTGCGGAAAGCAGCAGGGAAATCACTTTGTCGTACAGGCCCGAACGTTTGATGCTGCCTCCCCCGTAGACGAGAAGGACTGTAGACCCAAGCTGTTTGGCTTTTTCCTCCAGAACGGCGAGCTGTCCCCGCCCAAAAATCAGTTCTGTAGGATTCCGGTACACAAAGTTGTTCATTGATCCGTACCTCCTTATTAGTGTGGGGTTCCCTTTTCTATTGTATCGAATGGAAGATCGTCAAGCCAGTTTGTGGGTGTTCAGAAGAAAATGCAGGCAAAATCATGTCGGAACCACCTGAAAGAGAGACGTTTTCGACAAGAAATGAGAGATTTAGTGGATACCATACGCGAAACAGGGTGTTATAATAGATAAGATGAAGTTTCCCGCCGATTTCCAACGAATGGCAGCGGCATACGGGAAATGAATGGGGTCTTTTGTCGATATTTACGATCGAAAGATAGAGAACGATCTGACAACATAGGATGTGATGGGCATGATCGAGATGTTTGATGTATGGAAAACGTATCCAAACGGAACCAATGCGCTGAAAGGCGTGAACATTAAGATTGAAAAAGGCGAGTTTGTCTACGTGGTAGGGCCGAGCGGTGCGGGCAAATCCACGTTTATCAAGTTGATGTATCGCGAGGAAAAGCCAACAAAAGGGCAGATATTCCTGGGCGGCTTCAATGTCAGCCGAATCAAGGAAAGGCAGATACCCTTGGTGCGACGAAGCATCGGCGTCGTATTCCAGGACTTCAAGCTTCTGCCGACGCTGACCGTGTTTGAAAACGTCGCATTCGCGATGGAGGTCATCGAGGCCAACCCGAAGCAGATCAAGCCGCGCGTGCTGGACGTGCTGGGGCTGGTCAAGCTGAAGCACAAGGCGAAAATGCTTCCTAGCGAGCTGTCCGGCGGTGAACAGCAGCGGGTGGCGCTGGCGCGGGCGTTAGTGAACAACCCGGGCATCATCATCGCGGATGAACCGACGGGGAACCTCGATCCGGAGACCTCTTGGGAGATTATGAAGCTGTTCGAAGAGATCAACCAGAGGGGCACCACGGTCGTCATGGCGACGCATAACCGAGAGATCGTCAACACCATGAGAAAACGAGTCGTCGCGATTGAAGCGGGTACGATTGCCCGTGACGAACAGAGAGGGGAGTACGGCTATGAAGATTAGAACGCTGGGACGCCATGTCCGTGAAGGGGTAAAAAACCTCGGCCGGAACGGCTGGATGTCGTTCGCTTCGATTAGCGCCGTAGCCATCACCCTGTTAATACTAGGAGTTTTCTTCATCCTGGCGATGAACGTCAATTACTTCGCCCAATCCGTCGAAAAGCAGGTAGAGATTCGAGTCTTCCTGGATGTTTTGGCTACCAAGGAGAACGTTCAGCAGGTTGAAGAGAACATAAAAGCCATTCCCAAAGTGGCAAGCGTCACGTTTATCCCCAAAGACGAGGGATTGAAGCAGTTCAAGGAAAGCCTGGGAGAAAAGGCCTATTTGTTCGAGGGGTTGGAAAAAGATAATCCGCTCCCCGATGCATTCGTCGTGAAGACGACACAGCCCCAGGATACGTCGGCAGTTGCCGCACAGATCAAAAAATTGGAATTTGTCAACAATCTGAATTACGGCGAAGGTACTGTAGAAAAGCTTTTCGCCGTCACAGGAGCCGTTCGAAATGTCGGTATCGCCTTTATCATCGGACTTGGATTTACGGCGATGTTCCTGATTGCCAACACAATCAAGCTGACGATTGTCGCTCGACGCCGGGAAATCGAAATCATGAAGCTGGTGGGGGCTACAAACTGGTTCATCCGTTGGCCATTTTTCGTTGAAGGCTTGTTGATGGGGATCGCCGGGGCTCTGATTCCGACGATTATGCTGGCTGTCGGCTACTACTATCTGCTGGATGCAATCCACTCCAGCTTTGAAGCTTCACAACTCTTCAAGCTGTTGCCGCTCTTCCCATTGGTCAACCAGGTTGCCCTGGCTCTCCTGGCCATCGGCGCGTTCATCGGAATTTGGGGAAGTTTGGTGTCTGTCCGCAGGTTCCTGCGGGTGTAAAATGAGAGAGTACGGGAGGAGAATCATGAAAAAGAAGATCCTACTATCCCTATTGATAACCGGTCTGCTGGCCGGATCTTCCATTCCTACTCAAGTGAGTCATGCAGCGAGCCAGCAATCCTTGGACAAGATCAATCGGGAGCTAGCAGAGATTCAGAGAAAGAAGAGAGAGCAAAAACAGCAGATCCAAAAGACGGAGCAAAGTATCGCTGCGGTGAAAAAGCAGATCAAGGATTTAAACACAGAGCTGATGCAAATCGATCTGCGCCGCAATGAAGCACAGGCCAAATTGGACAAGCTGGAAGCGCAGATGGAAGAAACGACGCTAAAAGCGGCTCAGGCTCAGGATGAGCTGGATGAAGCAAAAGATCGCGTCGCCAAGCGCGAAGTCCTGTTGAAGACGCGCGTCAAATCGATGTATGAGCGCGGCACCGTCTCGTATTTGGACGTGCTGCTCGGCTCCTCTGATTTCGGGGATTTTCTTACCCGGATGGAAGGCCTGCAGTTGATTTTGGCGCAGGATACGCGTATTCTTGAAGACAACTTGCGAGACAAGGAAACGATCGAGGCAAAGAAAAAAGAAATCGATCATCAGCTGACGGTCTACGCCGGTATGTTTGAAGAAGCAGAAGACCTGAAGGCCGAACTGGACAGGCAGTATCAGAAGAGCCAGGTCGTCAAGGCCGAGTTGGACAAGCAGGAGAAACAAATGGCGGCGGACCTGGAGGAAGAGGGCCGCAGGCTCCTGGATATCACCCGTCAGGAATCTGCCAAATACGCGGAGCAAGTGCGGGCGATGAGTGCCAGCAGCAGCGGCTACAAAGGCGGCAGACTTGCTTTGCCGATCGCAGATGGAGCGTTTCGCTTCTCTTCCGGCTTCGGAGTGCGCAAAGACCCGTTTACAGGAAAATCTGCTGGGCATAATGGTGTAGACATGGCAGCGCCAAAAGGGACTACCATTATGGCGGCTGCTTCCGGAATTGTGACCTATGCAGGTTACTCCAACGGATTTGGCAACACGGTCATGATCAAGCATAGTGATGAAATCACCACCCTCTATGGCCATATTCGCGAGGGCGGAATCAAGGTATCAGTCGGACAAAGAGTTACGGTAGGGCAAAAAATTGCCGAGGTAGGCTCGACGGGACGTTCGACGGGGAATCACTTGCATTTTACCGTGTATAAAAATGACGAGGCAGTCAATCCGTTGCCTTACTTGAAGTAGGGTCCGATCCCAGACAAATATTGCTGCCGGCTTTCGCATAGACTAACAGGAATCTTTTGCCGGCAGCAAAAAGGATGGTGACGTGTAAGTGAAATGGAATGGACGTACCGTACTAGGCCTAGTAATCGTCTCGATGATTGCGAGCAGCTTTTTTACAATGGCGCTGCTGCGGCCATCTGCAAGTGCTACTCCAAACGCGGCACTTACAGCTTCAACGAATAAGCTGACTCCTGGAAATTCCCAAGGGTACCCGGAGGAGTTCAAGAAGCTGTATGAGGCTTTTTCCGCGATCAAGAAAGAGTATATCGAGAATGTCACCACTCAGCAGTTGGTAGACGGGGCAATTGGCGGCATGGTCGGCTCGCTCCAGGATCCATACAGCGATTATATGGACCCCAAGACTGCAGCAGACTTTACCTCTACCCTGCATTCGACGTTTCAGGGAATTGGCACAGAGGTTACGATGCAAAACGGTCGTGTCACGGTCGTTTCGCCGTTCAAAGGCTCGCCTGCGGAAAAAGCGGGACTGCGGCCCAATGACCAGATTATCAGCGTGAACGGGGAATCGTTGGAAGGATTGGATCTGCATCAGGCAGTAACCAAAATTCGCGGTCCCAAAGGCACCAAAGCCGTTCTGACAGTCGTGCGCCAAGGAGTGGCGGAACCGCTGACGATCGTCTGTGTGCGCGACGATATTCCGATCGAGACTGTGAACAGCCAGATCATGGAGAAAAACGGTGTGAAGGTCGGTGTCATCGCCCTGACGCAATTCTCCACAGAGACGTCCAAGCATTTCAAGGATCAGCTGGAGGATATGGAGAAAAAGGGAATCCAGGGACTGGTCATCGACGTTCGCGGCAACCCTGGCGGCTACCTCTTGGCTGTGAAGGAAATTGGCGAGCTTCTTGTGCCGAACCAAGGACTGATCGTCCAGATCGAATACGGCAATGGCGGCAAACAAAAGGAAGAGTATCATTCCAAGGCAGATGCTGCCAAACCGTATCCGATCACCGTTCTGATCAACGGCGGAAGCGCAAGTGCATCGGAGATTCTCGCAGGCGCGTTGCGCGACAGCGGCAATTACAAGCTGGTCGGCGAGAAGAGCTTCGGTAAAGGAACTGTGCAAAGCACGATGGAGATGGAAGACAAGAGCCAACTGAAGCTGACCATCGCCAAGTGGCTGACTCCAAATGGAGATTGGATCCATGAGAAAGGCATCGTTCCTGATTATGAGGTCAAGCAGCCTGCTTACTTCAACGCTACGCAGCTTCCGACTGACAAGGAGCTGGCACGCGACATGACCGGCGCCGATGTGAAGAACCTGCAGTTGATCCTGACGGGATTGAATCTTTCCCCGGGCAGAGACGACGGGTATTTCGACCAGAAGACGGAGCAGGCGATCAAGCAGTTCCAGACTTCGAAAAAATTGCCTGTCACCGGGAAGGTAGATGCAGCGACGCGCACTGCTTTGGAAGAAAGCCTGCGTGAAGTCATGCGCAAGCCAGAGAATGATCTGCAGCTGCAAAAAGCGCTGGATGTAGTATCGGGAAAATAAACCATTCGAGCAGGGAAGGGAAATTCCGGCCTTTCGTAGAAGTGGTAACCACGGCAAATCACAAGCCGTGGTTTTTCTTTTTCTATCTAGAGGTGAGACCAATGGCGATTCAGGGAGATGTGCTCTCGATTTTATACGGAATTCCCTTGCTTTTCCTAAATCCGGTGTTCTACCTGTTTCTGTTGCTCATCTACCTGCATTATCGAAAGCAGATGAATCTGGAGCGGCAATTGTTTGCAGCCCGTATACAGACACCGATCCTGCAGACGCTTCGTTCTGTCGGGATGGGGCTGGCAGGAGGCGTGCTGATCTCTGTTCTGGCGGCCGGTCTGGGAGTCGTCATTCAGGCACAGGACCTGTATCTGGTCTGGGCTTTAGCGCTTATTCTGGCATTGTTTCGCCTGCGCTTTTTGTGCTTCGCCTATGCAGTCGGCTCGTTGACACTGTTGCATGGCATCGCCCTGATCACGCCTGTGGCGTCGGAGGGAAGCGGCTGGCTAGGCGAGCTGTGGACGATGGTGGGACAGGCGAAACCGCTCCCGCTGCTGGCGCTGGTCGCCATCATGCATCTGATCGAAGCCATGCTGGTACGGTGGAACGGCGGCAGGGATGCGTCGCCGCTGTTCGTCGAAGGAAAACGCGGACGGATCGTAGGCTCCTATCTGCTCCATTCCTTCTGGCTGACGCCGTTGTTTCTGTTCGTGCAGATGGAGCCAGGCGCCATACAGGGGGCATTGTATCCAGGATGGCCGTTCTTCTGGCCGGAAGCCACTTCGTTTGGCTTGATGCTTCTGCCTTCTGTAACGGGGTTTTCCGATATGACGCAGACGACAATCCCTTATAAAAAAGCTGTACAAATCGCGAAACAGCTTACTCTCTACGCCGTGGCTCTGCTTGCGCTGACTGCTCTGTCTGCCTGGCTGTATCCGCTTATTCTGCTGGCTGCCTTGTTTGCCATCATCGGACATGAGGGCATGTTCTTCTGGAGCCAGTATCAGGAAAGACAGCGCTCTCCCTTTTTTATCCAATCTTCGCGGGGGGTCAAGGTCATGGCAGCCATACCTGGCACCCGTGCCGAGGAGATCGGAATTTTGCCTGGAGAAATCATTGTCAAGGTGAACGGCATACCCGTCCGCCACAAGGAAGATTTGTATCCGGCGTTGCAAGCCAATTCCGCTTTTTGCAAAATGGAAGTGCTCACCTACTGCGGTGAGATCAAGTTCGTTCAGTGCGCAGTGTATGCGGGCAATCACCATCAGCTGGGGATTATCGTGGTACCCGATGCCACCACAAGCGTATATGTTGATTTGAGCCGGTCCAGCGTCATACAGTTGATCAGGCAAAAACTGGAGAAATTGAATATCGGTGCATGATGAAGGGGAGAGAATACGGAAGCTTGGCGTATGCTCTCCCTTTTTCCTGTCTTTCCGTTAGTTTATTCTATTTTATTTTAGGGAAAAGGCTTTTTTGGAAACAAATACAAGCTTCAAGCGTCAGAGTAGGTAGGTAAAAAACGAGGGAGAGGATTCATTCATGAAAGGTGCTAGAAAGCCTGGCATCCTGGTGCTTGCGGGTGTATTGGCAGCGGGGAGCCTGTGTGTGAGCCCGTTGATGGAAGCAAGTGCTTTTGCAGGCAAAAAGGTACAGGCGGCTGCAACCGTGACACCAGTTCCCTTGCAGGTGTCCAAGGGGATTCAACAGGTAGTGAAGCTGGTCCCGGAGTTGGCAAAAACTCATGTGGCATATGTGGGGGAAGTAGATGGACCGGGTGTGAGCGGGGTGGCTGTTGCCTTTGCTAAGTCGGCTTCTGATCCGGATACGCAAAGCAATCGCGCTATTTTTGACCCGGTGACAGGGGGCCTGCTGGTTCTGGAATTGGCTCCAAAAAAAGCAGAAAAGCCGGCTCTAACCGATCAACAAGCGAGCACGAGGGCTTTGGCGTTTGTCACATCCCTGGAAAATGGGAATACGTATCAGGCTTACGAAATCACGGTCAAGGATGGATTGACTACCGTACGGCTGGTCCGCAAGATCAATCATGTGCTGTTGGATGACGCTTATGATTCCTTCGTGACTTTTGACTCGACCGGGAGATTGGTTGGCTTTCGCAATTTCAACGGAAAGTCGCATGAAAAGCTGATACCTGCTACATTCCCGTCTGCCCAGCGGGTCATTTCCGCTCCGCAGGCCGCACAGCTTTTTATGAACAGCCAGCCTTTGGAGCTTGTCTACCTGTTGCCGGAGAAGGGAATGAGCGGACAAAGACAGGAAGCGCGCCTGGTCTACGTGATCAAGGATGGTGTCATCAAGCAGAGTCATACCGGGGGAGCTTTTGATGCGGTGAATGGCAAACGTCTGCTGGAATCAGCTGCGCCACAAACCTCGAAAACAGCCGCTCAAGCGGTTACGATCAATGGAACGGGTGAAAACTGGTCGGCCCTTACCGCAGGCCAAGCAGCGAATGTGGTGAGAGCGCTGTTTAAAAACGAGCCGGGAAAACTGCCTCTCGTATCTTTTGATCAGACTTTAGAGGACGGGCAAGTTCTTCGCTATTTTATCTGGGGTCATTTCCGTCCTGATGCCAAGAACGAAGATAAAATGTATGAGCTGGGTCTGTACCCGGATGCAGCAGGCTCTTCGGAGAAAAAGCATATCATGCTGGTGACTGACGCCAAGACAGGAGAATTGCTCCGTTATGTCAGCAAGAATGACCAGGCGAAAATCCAAGCGGGAGACGGCAAGCAGGTATGGAATGCGGCTGAAGCAACCCTGAAGCGCTTGTTGCCGTCGGGTCCGACTCCTCTGCGGGTGAGCAACGAGGGGTCAGGAGGAGAGGATAAAACGGTACTGATCAACGCGGATCCAGTCGTCAACGGTATCCCTGTCTATCGCGAAGGGCAGACCGCAGCAGAGGGCATGTACTCGCTGCTGTACCGTGGAGGGGCGTTGGAGGAAGTGATTCTGAACCGTTCAGACGATCTCGTCTTCCCGCAGGCCTCCAAGGCCATCGCGCAGCAAGCGGCTGCCCAGCATTTGCTCAAGGCCTTGCCTCTAGAGCTCTCGTACGTCCATCTGACCAATCCGGAAACGGGCGCTGTCACCTGGAAACTGGCATATGACCTTTCGTTCCGTCAAGCTCGTGCCCATTGCTTCTGCGGCCCAGGGGAGAAGGTGGATACCACAGTCCAGGTAGATGCTTTCAGCGGAAAAGTCACGGTGAAGGAATAATCGAATACAGAGAAAAGAAAATCCGCACTTGTCCAGACTGGATGAAGTGCGGATTTTGGTTTGGAAGCTACAGTTGGGCTTCGTAGCCCGTGATTTGCTGCAGGGAAACTCGTTTGCCATTGTCCAAGACAAACTCGACCTTGCCGTTTTTCATGCTGACAGCCTGGATGACTCCGGACTGCTCGGCGGTGGAAGTGGTGCCGTCTGAGTTGGTGGTCGATTCGTGATAAGTGACAGTAAAACCGATCATCTGCGCGTATTGCAGCGAGTTGCTCATTGCCTGGCTCTCCGGCTGCTTGGTCATGCCCTGAATCTCATCCAGCTTGACGCTGTCGCCGTTGTCCAACTGGAATTGGGTTACTCCGTTCTTCATGGCAAACCCGGTGATAACGCCATTTTTTACCTCTTCTATAGGCTCTTGTCCCTCTACCTGGGTAGTGGTCTTGTAGGTGATCTCGCTGCCGATCATCTCCATGTGCTTCAGGCTGCTATCCAGCGCGTTGCCGGTCATCCCCTTGGATTCCAGGCCTTGTATGTCGTTGAGTGGAATCGGAGTGGACTCGCCGGAAATGCGGAAGTAGATCTTGTTGTTGTCCATGTATACAGCTTCGATATTGCCTTTCTTGGTTTCGATGGAGTTTTCTTGGGTCACGGGATCGGTGGTCGTCAGCGTGTAGGTTGCGGTGCGACCCACCAGTGATTCGTATTTCTCCAACGTAAGCATGCTGTTGTTGGATTGCTCCATCAATGCAGCCATCTTGCTGATTTTCTCCACCATGGTCATCATGCTGGTCTGCTGGATGAATTGGGAGTTGTCCATCGGGGACATCGGGTCCTGATGTTTCAGCTGCTCGAGCAAAAGCTTCATGAAGGCATTCTGGTCCAGCTCGGTAGAGAACTCCTTTTTGCCTTTGTAGCTCATATGGGGTTGTATATAAGGGTTATTTTTAACGGTGTTGTCCGACATGACGAACCTCCCTGAAAGTAGCGGATATGCTATCATACATATCGGAAAAAAAGACAAAAGTGTAAAGACAAACGTTTGTTCGAATTTCCGGCTTAACTTCACCAGAATTGTGTTATAATGGATAGAAGAGATAGGCAACGAGGAGATGAACGAGGGAATGGATCGTTTTGAATTGGTATCGGAGTTCCAACCATCCGGTGACCAGCCTGCAGCCATTGCCGAGCTGGTCGCGGGTGTGAAAGCGGGCAAGCGGCATCAGACCTTGCTGGGCGCGACGGGGACGGGCAAAACGTTCACGGCTGCGCAGGTGATCGCCCAGGTAAACAAGCCGACGCTGGTCATGGCTCACAACAAGACCTTGGCTGCCCAGCTGTGCGCGGAGTTCAAGGAGTTTTTTCCCAACAACGCTGTGGAATATTTCGTCAGCTACTACGATTACTATCAACCAGAAGCGTACATTCCCCAATCAGATACTTACATTGAAAAAGACTCCAGTGTGAACGAAGAAATCGACAAGCTGCGCCACTCGGCGACCAGCTCGCTGTTTGAGCGGCGCGATGTGATTATCGTCGCTTCTGTTTCCTGCATTTACGGCTTGGGTTCTCCCGAAGAGTACAGGGAGCTGCTTCTGTCCTTGCGAGTCGGCATGGAAAAGGGACGCGACGAGGTCTTGCATCGGCTGGTAGACATCCAGTACACGCGCAACGACATCAATTTTGTTCGCGGGACGTTTCGCGTGCGGGGCGACGTGGTGGAAATCTTCCCTGCTTCACATGGCGAGCAGGCGATTCGCGTTGAATTTTTTGGCGATGAGATCGAACGAATTACTTCGATTGACGTCCTGACCGGCGAGATTCTGGGCCAACGGGAGCACGTCGCGATTTTCCCGGCCTCCCACTACGTTACGCGCGAAGAAAAAATGAAGCTGGCCATACAAAGCATCGAGGCAGAGCTGGCAGAACGGCTTGCCGAACTGCGTGAGGCAGGAAAGCTGCTGGAGGCGCAGCGGTTGGAGCAGCGTACGCGCTATGACATCGAGATGATGATGGAGATGGGCTTTTGCTCCGGGATTGAAAACTACTCGCGCCATCTGACAGGACTTCCGCCTGGGCATGCGCCATACACGCTGATGGATTACTTTCCGGAGGACTACCTCGTGCTGATTGACGAGTCGCACATCAGCCTGCCGCAGGTGCGCGGGATGTACAACGGCGACCGGGCGCGCAAGGACGTCCTGGTGGAGCATGGCTTCCGTCTGCCATCCGCGAGGGACAACCGCCCGTTGAAGTTCGATGAATTTGAAGCGAAAGTGCCGCAGGCGATTTACATCTCTGCGACGCCTGGACCGTATGAGCTGGAGCATTGTCCAGTAGTGGTAGAGCAAGTAATTCGCCCGACCGGACTGGTCGATCCGACGATTTCTGTCCGGCCGATCAAAGGACAAATTGATGACCTGATCGGCGAGATTCAGGCAACCATCGCCAAGGACGAACGGGTCTTGGTCACGACGCTGACGAAGAAAATGTCGGAGGATCTGACCGACTATCTGAAGGATATCGGGATCAAGGTGCGCTATCTGCACTCTGACATCAAGACGATTGAGAGGATGCAGATCCTCCGTTCGCTGCGCCTGGGCGAGTTCGACGTCCTGGTCGGGATCAATCTTTTGCGGGAAGGACTGGATCTGCCGGAGGTATCGCTGGTAGCGATCCTCGATGCGGACAAGGAAGGCTTCCTGCGCAACGAGCGCTCGTTGATTCAGACGATCGGCCGGGCGGCTCGCAATGCGGAAGGGCGCGTCATCATGTATGCTGACAAGATGACGGATTCGATGACGGCAGCCATCCGCGAGACGGAGCGCCGCCGCCAGATTCAGATGGCGTATAATGAAAAGCACGGCATCACGCCGCAAACGATCAAGAAAGCAGTGCGCGAGGTCATCGAAGCAACCAAGGTGGCAGAGGAGAAGGCGGATTATCTGCCGCATGCTGACTTCAAGAAGATGCCGAAGAAGGATCGACTGGCTGTCATTGAGCGGATGGAAGAAGAGATGAAGGAAGCGGCGCGCAATCTGATGTTTGAACGCGCTGCCGAATTGCGTGACTTGATTCTGGAGCTGAAGGCTGAACTCTAAGGAGAGGTTTATTTCATGCCATTGGAACATATCGTGGTGAAGGGCGCGCGCGCCCACAACCTGAAAAATATTGATGTTGTGATCCCGAGGGACAAATTCGTCGTTCTGACGGGCTTGTCCGGATCGGGGAAGTCTTCGCTTGCTTTTGACACGATTTACGCAGAGGGGCAGCGCCGTTATGTGGAGTCCCTCTCTGCGTACGCCCGTCAATTCCTCGGGCAGATGGACAAGCCGGATGTGGATTCGATTGAAGGGCTGTCTCCGGCGATTTCCATCGATCAGAAGACAACCAGCCGCAACCCGCGCTCGACAGTGGGTACGGTCACAGAGATCTACGATTACCTGCGTCTTTTTTATGCCCGTGTTGGGAGAGCCATTTGCCCTGAGCACGGGATCGAGATCCAGTCCCAGACGATAGAACAGATGGTAGATCGGGTCATGGAATATCCCGAACGGACCAGGCTGCAAATCCTCGCTCCGATGGTGCAGGGACGCAAGGGTGAACACGTCAAGCTGCTCGATGACATCCGCAAGCAAGGCTTTGTCCGCGTCCGCGTGAATGGAGAAATCATCGACCTGTCGGAAGAAATCAAACTGGAAAAAAACAAGAAGCACAGCATCGAGGTCGTCGTCGACCGGATCGTGGTCAAACCAGACGTGCAGGCGAGGCTGGCGGATTCTTTCGAGACAGCGCTCCGTTTGTCGGAAGGAAAGGTAATCGTCGACGTGATGGAGCAGGAGGAGCTTTTGTTCAGCGAGCATCACGCTTGCCCGATCTGCGGCTTCTCCATCGGGGAGCTGGAACCGCGCATCTTCTCCTTCAACAGTCCGTTTGGCGCCTGCCCGGAGTGTGATGGACTTGGTGTGAAGCTGGAGGTAGACCCGGACATGGTCGTGCCTGATGTGACCATTTCGCTGGCCGAAGGGGCAGTGGCGGCCTGGGAGCCGAAGTCCTCCACCTATTATCCGCAGCTGTTGGAATCAGCCTGCCGCCATTTCGGAATTCGCATGGATGTTCCCTTCGAGGAGCTGCCTGAGGAGCATGTGAAAATTGTTCTGTATGGCAGCCAGGGTGAAAAGATCCAATTCCGCTATGAGAATGAGTTTGGACAGGTGCGCGAGGCGACGGTTGCATTTGAAGGGGTTATCCCGAACCTCCAACGCCGCCATCTGGAGACCAGCTCTGACTATATTCGCGAGCAGATCGAGGGCTACATGAGCCAGAAGCCTTGTCCGGTCTGCAAAGGGCATCGACTCCGTCAGGAAAGCCTGGCAGTCAAGATCGGGGGCCGCAGCATTTCCGAGCTGACCGATTTGTCCATCGCAGATACCTATTCCTTCGTGGAAGGCCTGGAACTCACTGAAAAGGAAGAGAAGATCGCCAACCTGATCGTCAAGGAAATCCGGGCGCGTCTTCACTTTTTGATTGACGTGGGTCTTGATTATCTGACCTTGAGCCGCGCCGCCGGGACGCTTTCAGGCGGAGAAGCCCAGCGGATTCGCCTCGCTACGCAGATTGGTTCCAGCCTGATGGGTGTTCTCTACATTCTGGATGAGCCGAGCATCGGTCTGCATCAAAGAGACAATGCGCGGCTGATCAAGACGCTGGAGCATATGACCAAGCTGGGCAATACCTTGATCGTAGTCGAGCATGACGAGGACACCATGATGGCCAGCGACTACATCATCGACATCGGACCCGGTGCAGGAATCCACGGTGGAAAAGTGGTGGCGGCTGGGACTCCAGAGGAATTGATGCAGAGCGAGGCATCCCTTACAGGCGCTTATTTGAGCGGGCGCAAGTTCATTCCTGTGCCGATGGAGCGCCGTAAGCCGAGCGACAAGTGGGTCAAAATCGAGGGAGCCAAGGAAAACAACCTGAAAAATGTGACGGCAAAAATACCGCTTGGGCTGTTCGTCGCGGTCACAGGTGTTTCCGGGTCCGGAAAAAGTACCTTAATCAACGAGATTTTACAGAAAACCCTGGCGCGCGATCTGAATGGAGCCAAGGTGAAGCCGGGTGAGCATCGCCGCATTACCGGACTGGAGCATCTGGACAAGGTGGTCAATATCGACCAGTCTCCAATCGGCCGTACGCCGCGTTCCAATCCTGCCACGTATACCGGCGTGTTCGATGACATTCGCGATCTGTTTGCCTCTACGAATGAGGCCAAGGTGCGCGGGTATAAAAAGGGCCGTTTCAGCTTCAATGTCAAAGGCGGGCGTTGTGAAGCGTGCAGCGGGGACGGGATTATCAAAATCGAGATGCACTTCTTGCCGGACGTCTACGTTCCGTGCGAGGTATGTCATGGCAAGCGCTACAATCGAGAAACGCTCGACGTGAAATACAAGGGAAAAAGCATTGCGGACGTACTGGAGATGACCATTGAGGATGCGGTGGAGTTTTTCCGCAATCTGCCGAAAATTGAGCGGAAGCTGCAGACGATCATCGATGTCGGGCTTGGCTACATGAAGCTGGGGCAGCCTGCGACGACCCTGTCCGGCGGGGAGGCGCAGCGTGTCAAGCTGGCTTCGGAGCTGTATCGCCGCAGTACGGGGCGTACGTTGTACATTCTCGATGAGCCGACGACTGGTTTGCACACCGATGATATTGACCGCCTGCTCAAGGTATTGCAGCGATTGGTCGAAAATGGTGATACCGTACTGGTGATCGAGCATAATCTGGATGTAATCAAAACGGTTGACTACATCATCGATCTGGGACCTGAGGGAGGAACCCGCGGCGGCCAAATCGTGGGAACCGGCACACCGGAGCAAGTGTCCGAACTGCAAGGCTCTTATACAGGAACCTACCTGAAGCCGATTTTGGAACGTGATCGGGAACGGACCAAGGCAAGGATGGAGCAATTAATCTCCAAATAATGGGTAATTGGAATGGCCGTTTGTGATTCACAAGCGGTCATATCTTTTTTCCCGTCCATCTAAAATGGTATAAGGAGGTCACTCGCATGGACTACGCAGTGGAAGCGTTGTCACATCTGCCAGCACATCTGGTACAAACGGCGAAGAATCTCTTCGACGGCCAAGACCCCGCACATGACTGGGAGCATAATCTGCGGGTGATCGGCATGTGTGAGCGCATCGGACGGGTAGAAGGGGCACAAATGACGGTTCTGCGCTTAGCTGCTCTGCTGCACGACATCGGACGGGCAGAGGAGCGAAGAACAGGGGAGTGCCATGCCGAGATCAGCGCGCGCCACGCCCAGGAGCTTTTGCAGAGGGAGGGGCGGGAATCAGGGCAAATCGAGCAGATTCAAGCCGCGATCCTCGCTCACCGCTTTCGCAAAGAGCGCCCGCCCGTTACGCTGGAAGAGAAAATACTCTTTGATGCGGACAAATTGGATTCCATCGGCGCGATTGGGGTAGCCCGCGCTTTTGCTTATTCCGGCGTGTTGGGACAGCCGATTGACACCAAGGACCCCGGGCAGCATACACCGCAAAAAGAGTTCGAATGGAAGCTGTCGCGCATTAAAGACAAGCTGTACACCTCTACAGCCCGGCAGATCGCCGAAGAAAGGCATCGCTTTATGACACAGTTTTTTGAACAGTGGGAAGAAGAAGTGCGAGGCATACGCTAACATGGACCGCTTGCAAAGAGAGGAGGGAAGCTGATGTTCCGATGGTTAGTCATGCTGTTCCTGAATGGTGCAGCTCTTTTTTACATCAGTTCGTGGTTCGATTCGATTACCATTGCGAATTTGTCTGTGGCGGTTTGGGCGGCTTTGGTGCTGGGGATCGTGAATACATTGGTCCGACCGGTGCTCATGTTGCTTACCTTCCCGCTGCATATCCTGACCTTGGGCCTGTTCTGGTTCGTTATCAATGCCGCTACATTCGCCCTGACAGCCTTTTTTATTGATGGCTTTGAGTTGGGACCATGGCCCGGCAATCTCGGCACCGTGATTGTCGCTGCGGCCTTGATGAGCTTTTTTGGATGGCTGATTGATTTGATTCTCGGAAAGAAAAAGAGATCATAAAAAAATCCCGCTTGTCCCTCATCGGAGGGGATACGCGGGATTTTCAAGTTTATCTTCACTATTTTTTCATCTCTTCAGATAGCTGCTTATCTCGGACTTGAGGAGGAACTGGTTCGTAAATCAGGCCAACCTTCAGGACTCCCGATAGATTTAGAGAAGAAATACGGGCAAAGAAATGATTGGACAACGTTTGTACCTTTTTCATTTTTCAACCACCCTCTCAAAGAAATTTTCCATGCGGGAAACAAGTTGGAACGAGCCAGGCAACAAAAGAGCAGATTGCATCAAAGCAGCGATGATGTTCGCAATAATTAGACTATAAGCATATTCTACCAAAAGGAGGGACAAGGTACAACTGGTTGCAAGCAAAAAAAGTACAATCTTCCTATTTCTTTTCTGGATTTCAGGATGATCAGGAACGTATGTATGTTTTGCGGGTGCATATCGGAAGTTGACCAGAAATGCAAGACCCATTGCTCCCAAAATTAGGAGATATATGTAAGGGGTAGGAACCGCCGGCAGATGCTTCAGAATATATCCGCCGGCGTTCATGAGAGAGAAGGTAGCGACCGCGCAGGTCCAAGGATTTCGCAGATGTACGCCCCCGGTAATCATGCGATACACAAAAAACAGGAAAGTGACGAGAAATACTTCTGCGATGATTCCAAACAATGCCGATACGATGAGCAAGGCAAGGCCGTTGATGATATTTAGCAGGACGATCTCGATGCCGTGAGCGAGCTGGCCAATCGAGTAAGGAGAATCCTCCGTCTTGATCTTTTTGGCGAGTTGTAAAGATATCTTCTCTGACCATGTCATATCATGATCCCTCCTAATCGCGATCCGATCGATTTGCAAAGGAAACATGGAAACGGGTTATGCCATTTTCAGAACAGACAGTGACTTTGCCTCCGTAACGCTCGGTTACAGATTTGACGATCGAAAGACCCAGACCTCCTTGCCCGTTTGTCTTCGTTGTATATCCGATGGAAAAGACTTCGTTCAACTTATCCTCGGGGATGCAGGGGCCGCTATTTTCAATGATAAGAAAGAGTTCACGCTCGGATTGACCCCAATCCAGCCGGATATACCGATTTTCCTCAAGCTCGTAAGAAGTGGCACGAATGGCATTATCCAATAGATTTCCCAATATTTTGATTAAATCATAGGTTTTGATATGAGCAAATTGATTTCCAGTGGTTACATTCATGGTCAAAGGAATACGCTCTGCCAGACATAAGGCCATTTTGGACTGAAGCAAGGAGGAGACTGCGGGATTCTTGATTCCTCCCAGCACATGGGAGCTGGAATCTACCGTCTTCTCTGTGATCAGGATTTCTTGCAATAGCTGCTCTACGTACTCTTTCGCAAGATCATACAAACCCTTTTTCAAAAAGCCGTTAATAGCAGTGTAATGGTTTAGGGAGTCATGCTTGATCGAACGTATGGCAGTCAGCATATCGTGAATGCTTTTCAGATAAGGGGTCCCCGTCTCTTCTTCGACGCGATGAATGGTCAAGGTCAGGTATACTCGGAACAAGAAGACGATCAGAATAAATAAGACCAGGATCAATATTTGAAAGAGCATCTGAAATTGCGGGGTGTAAAGCTGTGCCAGAGTCGAATTGTTCTCTCTGAGAAAGAAGGACGTATTCATAAAGAGAATCAGCAAAAATTCGATGCTTCCCACCAAAATCAGCAGAAAAAGATAACGATTATATCGATTCCTCGGAAACAGGCGGCGTATATCAAATTTCATCTGCCGCAGGATCACCGCACAGATCAGCAAAAGCCCCAGATAGAGAAGCCGTACCACCACCATCAGCATGTTTGTCGAGAGGATATCCAGCCAGTATATCTGTTGACTGTTGTAAATGATCAGCAGGATAAATTCTGCCAGAATCATGGAGCCCAAGCTCGCGGTAGACATAAAGACCGCCCTGAGAAGACCGGGCTGATACAAAAAGTAGAAAATCAAGGTCATGCAAAGGAACATGGTTAATACTTTGGGTTGATAAGATACTTCATACAAGGCTAAAAGCTCGCCACATACGGACAAGAGAACAGCGAACAGCAAAGCTTTCTTCTTATGCTCGAATATCGAACGGTTAAACATCGCCAGACCAATGGTCAACAATAAGAAGGCTTCCGGTACGTCCACAAGAACGAATCGCAGTATAAGATCCAAGATGATGCCTCCTTTCAGTCCGAGATTCAAAAGACTGATCTATGGTAAATACATGTGGCAAATCTATGAAACAATAGGTAACAACATTTCTATCTTATGAAATAAGAAGAAAAATGTAAATGATACAACAAAGTGTTGCAAGAAGAAGCAGGGAGAACGGTTGTCGCCGCTACACACCTTTCGATACAATAGAGGGAAGAACGGGGATGAAAATCCTTGTGTTAGGGGGAAGCCTCATGCGCAAGACAAATGTGGGTCATCTTGCCCATCATTTCAACATGAATATTTTAAGCGGCGAAGAAGGACTAGGAAGAGAAATAACCGTGACGGATCTCAGTCGTCCTGGGCTGCAATTAGCCGGTTACTATTCCTATTATGCAGAAGAGCGGATACAACTCTTTGGATTGACAGAGGTTACCTTTTACAAAACCTTGTCGCGGGAAGAGCGGCTGGAACGAATGAATTTTCTCATGCAGGGGCAGACGCCTTGTTTTTGCGTAACCCGCAATTTGCCTGTGCCGGATGAGATGATCGAGGTATCGAACACGTACAATGTTCCGGTGCTGCAATCCCCGCTGGCGACCACGACGCTGGTAGGGAAAGTAACCAACTACTTGGAGAACCGCTTGGCTCCCACGACCACGATCCACGGGGTGTTGACGGATATCTACGGGGTCGGTGTCCTGATCATGGGCGCAAGCGGGATCGGAAAAAGTGAAGCGGCCCTGGAATTGGTCAAACGCGGCCATCGCCTGGTGGCAGACGATGCGGTAGAGATTCGGCAGACCCAAGGCGGACAGTTGAGCGGCAGCGCGCCGGAGTTGATTCAGCATTTGCTGGAAATCCGCGGCGTAGGCATCATCAATGTCATGACGATGTTTGGAGCCGGGGCAGTGCGAAATGTGAAAAATATTGAGATGGTCGTGCAGCTGGAGCTGTGGGAGCCGCACAAGATGTACGAGCGGCTTGGCTTGGATGAAGAGACAGTCAAGATCATGGATATGGAGATTCCGATCATCACCGTTCCGGTACGACCTGGTCGAAACCTCGCCGTCATCATTGAGGTAGCGGCGATGAACTTCCGTTTGAAGCGGATGGGCTACAATGCAGCGGTTCACTTCTCGCGCAAACAATCCGACGCGATTCTGGAGGATGCCGAAGCCGATCTCTAATGAAGAAGAAGGGGACAAGCCGAAATGAGAAACACCACGCGTTATCCCGTTCACGGTGCCAATCCGTTGTGGCAGATGTACAAGACCGTGAGCTTCTGGAAGGTGATGAAAAGCTTTGCTGTGATTCAACTGGCCAGATACACTCCCTTCTTGTCCTGGAAGAACTGGCTGTATCGCACCTTTTTGCGGATGGAGGTCGGGGAGCATACCGCCATTGCGTTGATGGTCATGATGGACACCATGTTTCCGGAATTGATCAAGATTGGACGAAATAGCGTCATCGGATACAATACGACGATCCTGGCGCATGAATACCTTGTGGATGAATACCGTCTCGGAGAGGTGAGGATTGGCGATAACGTACTGATCGGGGCCAATACGACGATTCTTCCCGGTGTGACGATCGGGGACGGGGCCATTGTAGCTGCAGGAACCGTCGTGCACAAGGATGTTGCGCCAGGCGCTTTTGTCGGGGGCAATCCGATGCAGGTTATCCGGGAAGGTACAGCAAGCAAGGAAACGGAATGATTGTGAAAGCGGGGGGACACGCATTAGTGTCTCCCCTTTTTTGTTCTTTTCTGACTATTCGTATCGCTGTTGACCATCCATACATTCCGTGATACTCTTCTACATAACACTTTAGTTTGCTACCATATTAGCAGAGTAAAGTAACGAGGCGCAGGAGGGTATCACGATGACAAAGCCGTTGGGATTTGAAAAGCCGTTGGGAATGCGGGATATATTGCCAGATTCGCTGGTCAAACAACGGCATTTGGAAAGAGCGCTGCGGAAGTGCATTGAACCCTGGGGATACGAGGAAATTTCCACGCCCTCCCTGGAGTATTACGATACAGTCGGGGTTGCCAGCGCAATTGTAACCGATCGAATGTTTCGCCTGTTGGACAAACAAGGACATACCGTCGTTTTGCGGCCAGATATGACGACGCCGATCGCACGGGTGGTTTCTTCCTTATATAAAGATGTGCCGTTGCCAATCCGTCTGTTTTACCAAGCGAATGTGTTTCGAGCCCAGGAAAAGGAAGCGGGCCGCAATGCGGAGTTTTTTCAGACGGGGATTGAGCTCATTGGCGATGCGTCGGAGGATGCGGATGCCGAAGCGATTGCCCTGGCAGTCTTCTGCCTGCGGGCGGCAGGTGTAGCGACGTTCCGAATCGCTATCGGTCATGTCGATTTCGTCGAGGGTCTGCTGGAGGAAGAGATTGCCGATGAAGAGGTGAAAAGCCAATTCCGCACCTTCCTGTATGAGCGGGATTTCGTCGGATACCGCCAGCTGCTGTCATCCCTGGAGCTGCCGGGGGAGTCGAAGCATCGATTGGAGTCCCTGCTCCGTCTGCGCGGCGGCAAGGGAAAGATCGACGAGGCCAGAGAATTGACGGTGAATGGAAAGGCGCGCAGAGCGGTCGATACAGTCGCTTCTCTCTGGGATGCGCTGGAAGCGTATGGGGTGACGGACGATCTTTTGCTCGACTTCAACCTGATCAGCAATTTGAATTACTACACAGGTGTTGTCTTTGAAGGATACGCGGCAGATCTGGGCTCGCCGCTGCTTGGCGGAGGACGCTACGATCATCTGGCAGCCCAGTTTGGACGCCCGGCGCCAGCTACAGGCTTTGCGATCAAAATGGATCGCCTCTTGCTGGTCACGCCAGAGATGGATGGCCCCCCGCCTGCTCGAGTCCTGCTGTGCTATACCGCGCAGCGACGACGTGAAGCGTTGGCGGAGGCGCAATTGCTGCGCGAGGATGGTCTGGTGGTCGTGACGAGGCTGATCGAACAAGAATCCGATGTAACGGACAGCGACAAGGCTGTGTACGCCAAAATAATCTGCATGACGCAAAAGGAGGAGTAGGAGATGAGCTTGGACCGTTCACAAAAACTGACCATTGCGATGCCGAAAGGGCGCATCTTTGAGGAAGCCGTCCACTTTTTGCAGCAGGCAGGCTTGCAGGTTACGGCAGAATTGCAAGACTCACGCAAGCTGGTCATTCCGGTGGAAAACGCGCAGTTGGAATTTATCCTGGCAAAGCCGACAGATGTGCCGACCTATGTGGAGTACGGCGTCGCGGATGTCGGGGTGGTAGGCAAGGATGTACTGCTGGAAGAAGAGCGCGACGTATACGAGCTGCTGGATCTGCAAATTGGCTACTGCCGAATGATGGTGGCCGGCATGCCGGATTGGAAGCCGACAGAGGCGCCGCGTGTCGCCACGAAGTATCCGAAAATCGCTTCCCGCTATTTTCGCGAGCAGGGGCAGCAGGTGGAGGTCATCAAGCTGAATGGATCGGTCGAGCTGGCCCCGATGATCGGGCTGGCGGATCGCATCGTCGACATCGTCTCCACAGGCCGTACCTTGAAGGAAAATGGGCTGATCGAGCTGGAGCATATCTGTGAAATCACGACAAGGCTGATCGCCAACCGCGCAAGCTACCGGATGAAAAGTGGGGCTGTAGACGATATTGCACAGAAGTTTATGGAGGTTATCCCTCGTTCAATCAGATAGAAAAGGGTGAGCAATATGCTGAGAATTATCCCAGCCGAGCAATACCAAGCCAAACGCTCTGTCGATTCGGGGACGAAAGAGCAGCAAGAAACGGTCAAAGCGATCCTCGCCGAAGTCAAAGAACGGGGGGATCAAGCGCTCCGTTCCTATACAGAGAAGTTCGACCGAGTGGCATTAGCCGATTTTCGCGTGAGTGAAGCGGAGTTCGCAGAGGCGGAGTCGCTTGTTTCCAAGGATGTGCAAGAGGCATTGAGAGAAGCAGCCGCCAACATTCGCGACTTCCATGAACGGCAGGTTCGCCAATCCTGGTTTTCCACCAAAGAGAGCGGAACGATCCTCGGCCAGATCATCCGTCCATTAAAACGAGTGGGATTGTACGTACCCGGGGGAACAGCCGCATACCCGTCCAGTGTCTTGATGAATGCCGTCCCTGCGAAGATCGCCGGAGTATCGGAAGTGGTGATCACGACGCCGCCTGGAGCGGATGGAAAAGTAAATCCGGCGATTCTCTTCGCTGCCAAAATCGCGGGTGTGACCGAGATCTACAAGGTAGGAGGAGCGCAGGCGATAGCGGCCCTCACCTACGGTACGGAGCAGATCAAAGCGGTGGATAAAATCGTCGGACCGGGCAATATGTACGTTGCGCTGGCGAAAAGAGAAGTGTTTGGTCTGGTCAGCATCGATATGGTAGCGGGTCCGAGCGAAATCGCCGTACTGGCTGACGATACCGTCAATCCGCGTTATGTGGCAGCGGACCTGCTGTCTCAGGCCGAGCATGATCCGATGTCTGCAGCGGTGCTGGTGACTCCATCGACAGCTTTGGCACAGGCTGTAGCGCAGGAGGTCGAACGCCAGTTGGCTGATTTGCCGCGCAAGTCGATCGCGGAGGCTTCGATTCGCAACCATGGCGCGATTATTCTGGTAAACGATCTGGACGCAGGCTTTGCCGTGATCAATGAGATCGCACCGGAGCATCTGGAGATCATGACGGCAGATCCGTTTGCGCATCTGGGCAAGGTAGAGAATGCCGGGGCTATTTTCCTCGGGCCATACAGCTCTGAACCTGTCGGCGATTATTTTGCAGGCTCCAATCACGTGATTCCGACGAACGGCACCGCGCGTTTTTCCTCGCCTTTATCGGTGGATGACTTCATCAAAAAATCGAGTGTGGTCTCCTACAGCAGACGTGATTTGGAGGAGAATGGACATAAAATCGTGACCCTTGCCGAACAAGAGGGGCTGGCTGCACACGGCCGTGCCATATCAGAGAGGCTTCGTGACTTTACAAGTGAAGAGCAGGAGCGTGACAACGGATGAGCGAGCAGCAAAAGCGTACAGCGCAGATTGAGCGCAATACAAAAGAAACACAAATCGCCCTCACCTTCGGGATAGACGGCACGGGCGAGAGCAAGCTGGATTCAGGCGTGCCTTTTTTTGATCACATGCTGGACGCGTTTACCCGCCATGGCTTTTTCGACCTTCAAGTCCAAGCAAAAGGAGATATCGAGATCGACTATCACCATACAGTCGAGGACATTGGGATCTGCCTGGGCAATGCTGTACGGGAGGCATTGGGCGATAAGAAGGGGATCAAGCGCTACGGCAACGCCTTCGTGCCGATGGATGACGCTTTGGCACAGGTCGTGATCGACATCAGCAACCGCCCGCATCTTGAATACCGGGCGACGTACCAGATGCCGATGGTGGGACAGTTTCCTACTGAGCTGGTTCACGAGTTTTTGTGGAAATTTGCTTTGGAGGCGCGCATCAACCTGCACGTGATTCTCCACTATGGTCACAATACGCATCATATGATCGAAGCGATTTTCAAGGCATTGGGCCGCGCACTTGATGAAGCGACAATGATCGATCCGCGCGTCAAAGGCGTTCCGTCTACCAAAGGGGTTTTGTAAAATGATCGGCATCATCGACTACGGCATGGGGAATTTGTACAGTTTGAGCAAGGCTTTGGAGCGGTTGGGGTACACCTATGAATTCGTCTCCCGACCGGAGCGGCTGAAGGAGTATACGGGGCTGATCCTGCCAGGAGTCGGTGCGTTTGGGGATGCTATCGCCAACATCAGGGAGCTGGGCCTGGTGGAAGGAATCCGGGACTATGCCGCTTCTGGCCGACCGATTCTCGGGATCTGCCTGGGGATGCAGCTTTTGTTTGACAAAAGCGAGGAGCATGGCGAGCACCAGGGCTTGTCCTTGCTCGCAGGAGAGGTCGTACGTTTTCAAGGGGAATACAAGGTTCCACATATGGGCTGGAATCAGCTGGAGATCAAAGGCGATGGCTCCAGAAAGCTGCCGCTGCTGGACGGCGTGCAGACAGGCGATTACGTCTACTTCGTGCACTCGTACCACGTCCGGGTAAAGGCGAGGGACATCTTGCTGGCGACGACCGATTACTACCAGGACGTCACGGCGATCGCAGGGCAGGGAAATGTGTACGGCATGCAGTTTCATCCAGAAAAAAGCGGGGACACGGGCATGCGTCTCTTGCGTAATTTCGCGGTACAGTGCGAGGGGGGCTTGGCATGAGTTTTATCATCTATCCGGCTATTGATATTCGAGGCGGCAAATGTGTTCGGCTGTTCCAGGGCGATTATGCGCAGGAGACCGTCTATGCGGACTCTCCGGTGGAAATGGCGAAGCGTTGGGTAGCCCAAGGAGCAGAATGGGTCCATCTGGTCGATCTGGACGGAGCGAAAGAAGGAAAGCCTGCAAACGCCGAATTGATCAAGGAAATCGCTCGTACCATTTCCGTTCCCGTCCAGGTAGGCGGGGGCATTCGCACAGAGGAGCAGATTGCTGATTACCTGCAAGCGGGAGTGGCTCGCGTCATCGTCGGTACTGCAGCTATCGAGGACGAGCCTTTTACCAAAAAAATTCTTGCGGCTCACGGCGACAAGATCGCGATCGGCCTTGACTGCCGCAATGGTCTTGTGGCTACACGCGGCTGGCTGGAGACTACCGATGTGAAAGCGACAGAGCTGGCCCAAAAGCTCGTCTCCTATGGGGCAGAGACGTTTATCTATACCGATATTGCACGCGACGGCACCTTGACTGGACCCAATGTGGAAGAGATCGCGGGGCTGGCTGTCGCGACGGGCAAGTCCGTAATCGCGTCCGGCGGAGTCAGCAAGCTGGATGACCTGCTGACGCTTTCGGCACATGCGGCTGACGGGGTGTCCGGTGCCATCGTGGGCAAGGCGCTGTATACGAATGCGTTCACCTTAGACGAGGCACTGAGCCGGATGGGGGAGCGTGAGTAGGATGTTGGCAAAGCGAATCATTCCCTGTCTGGACGTAAAGGAAGGACGTGTCGTAAAAGGTGTGCAATTCGTCGGGCTGCGCGATGCCGGCGACCCGGTGGAGCTGGCGAAGAAATACAGCGAGGAAGGCGCAGACGAGCTCGTCTTTTTGGACATCTCCGCTTCTCATGAAGGACGTAAAACAATGGTGGATGTCATCGAGCGCACGGCAGCCAATATCACGATTCCGTTCACCGTTGGCGGCGGGATCAACAGCGTCGAGGATATGAAACGAATCCTGCGTGCCGGAGCAGACAAGATCTCGCTCAATACGGCAGCCGTATTGCGGCCGGAGCTGGTTCGCGAGGGGGCGACTGTTTTTGGCTCCCAGTGCATCGTAGTGGCCATCGATGCGAGAAAGGTCGGCGACGGGCGTTGGGAAGTGTATACGCATGGAGGCAGAAATGCGACCGGCCGAGATGTCGTCGAATGGGCCCGGGAAGTGGAGGAGCTGGGAGCAGGAGAACTGTTGTTGACCAGCATGGATGACGATGGGGAGAAAAAGGGCTTTGGCATCGAGCTGACCCGCCGTGTATCGGAAGCAGTCGGCATCCCTGTTATCGCTTCAGGCGGAGCCGGTTCACGCGAGCATTTTTACGATGTGCTGACGGAAGGAAAAGCGGACGCAGCGTTGGCAGCTTCTATTTTTCACTATGACGAAACCTCGATTCAAGCCGTAAAAGAGTATCTGCAATCCAAAGGAGTTGTAGTAAGGCCATGACAACAGAATGGAACTGGGAGCAACTGAAATTTGACGAAAATGGCCTGATCCCCGCGATCGTGCAGGATGCCGTAAGCAAAACGGTGTTGACCCTGGCGTATATGAATCGGGAATCGCTGCAAAAGTCGCTGGAAACGAAGGAAACCTGGTTTTGGAGCCGTTCCCGTCAAGAGCTGTGGCATAAGGGAGCGACCTCCGGGAATACGCAGCGGATTGTTTCCATGAAGGCTGATTGTGACGGGGATGCTTTGGTTGTTCAGGTCGTGCCAAACGGTCCTGCCTGCCATACGGGAGCATACAGCTGCTTTGCCGGCGAAATGCTGCCAGTCGAGGAAAGCACAGAGAAGAGCGGATCTGACCGCTACGCCATCCTGGGGGAACTGGAGCAGCTGATCGCCGAGCGCGAGGCAGAACGCCCGGAAGGCTCCTATACCACCTACCTGTTTGAAAAAGGGGTCGACAAGATATTGAAAAAGGTAGGGGAGGAAGCAGCGGAAGTCATCATTGCGGCGAAAAACCGCGATCCCCAAGAGTTGCGATATGAAGCATCCGACCTGATCTTCCATCTGCTGGTCTTGCTCCGCGAGCAAAAACTGCCATTGGAAGAAGTATTGTCGGAATTGGAACGACGCCGTTGAAGCCGAAGCCATTCTCTTTCCAGAGGATGGCTTTTTTGATACTATTGAAAAAATAACAGACAATTCTGTATTTCCTGCAATAGGAAGAGGAGGAAAGTGGTGACTGCACAGCGGATTTGGCCTATCTTGCTGATCATTCTCATGTTGAGCGGCATGTTATCCATGCCCGTCGAAGCGGAAGAAAGGGTGCTGCGTGTAGCATTTGATAGAGCCTTGCCTCCTTTTTCCTCAGCGGATGAGAACGGACATCACATCGAAGGCTTCAACATCGACTTGATCCAGGCCATAGCTACTCAACATGACTGGAGACTGGAGTATGTGCCGCTCGACTGGGAGGACGCCGTTAACGCCTTGCAGACGGGAGCCGTCGATGTAGTGGTCGGGATGAAATACACCAGTCGCTACGACGAGATTTTTGATTTTAGCGAAGCTTTTTTTACCATGTCAGAGGTGCTGCTTGTTCCGCGAGAGGACGAATCCATTTATACATTGAATCAGCTCAGCGAAAAAGTAGTGGCCATCCAGCGCTCGCACAGCAGTATGGAGCTTTTGGAGAGCGTGCGAAGAGTCAAAATGAACGTCTCCTTCAGTCAAAAGGAAGCCTTGGAAAATCTCCTGCGAGGACGGGCGGACGCTTTCATTGGGAATCGCTGGACAGCGGAGTATGTGCTGCGTCAGGAAAATCGGCTGGAAGAGTACGAAATGCGCTCGGGTCTGATTAATCCGACCGATTACGCATTCGCCGTTCGGGATGGTCATACGGAGCTCCTGCTCAAGCTGAACGAAGGCTTGAACCAATTATATCGGGACGGCACCTATTCACGCCTCTACAGCGAATATTTTGAACCGTATTCCCCGCATCTGACGGACTGGTGGCGCAAGCTGGTCATTGGTCTGCTATTTGTGCTGGCGCTGGGGATTATTTCGCTCGCTCTCTTTTTTGCCTGGAACAAGCGGCTGCAAGCAGAAGTGAGAAGACAGACGGCGGTTCTGGCGGATGTACTGGCATTTCAGCGTAAAGTGCTGGATCACACGGAAAGCGCGATTCTCTCTCTGGACGTATCAGGACGGATTACCTTGATCAATCAGGTAGGGTGCCGCCTGCTGGAGATTGGGGAAGAGGCTTTGGGCAGGCATATCGTCACGTTGTTGCCCGAATTGCCCATCGAAGAGGCGTTCAGAAAGCCGACGCACCAGTATGAAGGGGAGTTCCAGCGGGGAGAGGAGTGGCAGCGAGACTTTCATTACTACATGGCGCCATTCGCCAATGCTGCCAAGGAGCATGTCGGCTGGATCGTCACTCTGGCGGAGCGAACCGATCAAAAGCGCATGCAGACCCGTTTGATTGCCCAGGAGAAAATGCGGGCGTTGGGCCAGTTAATCGCAGGGATCGCCCATGAGATGCGAAATCCATTGACTGCAATCAAGGCATTCGTGGAGATGCTGCCGAAAAAAATCGACGATCCGCGCTTTCGCTCCGAATTGCTTCGCTATGTACCGGAAGAGATGGAGCGTTTGAATCGCATCGTGGAGGATTTGCTGGACTATTCTCGGTCGCGACCGATCCAATTGCAGCCGACTCGCGTGAAAGAAATCATTCAATCGGTTCTTGTGCTTTTTGCCAGGCGGTTTGAGGCCGAACGCATCCAGGTGAAGGTCCAAGCGGAAGACGAGCTGTTCGTGCTGGTGGACAGAGGCAGAATCAAGCAGGTTTTGATCAACCTTGTGATGAACGCGATGGAGGCAATGGCATCCTGCCCGGACAAGGAACTGACCATCAGTGCAGAAGAAAAGGCAGGCGAGGTGTGGGTGTCTGTAACGGATACGGGTGAAGGAATGCAGGAAGAGCAGTGGAACAGGCTTTTTGAGCCTTTCTATACAACCAAGTCCCAGGGAGTCGGACTCGGCCTGTACATCAGTCAAAAAATCATGTGGGAGCATGGAACCTTGCTGACAGGGAGCAGTACCGCTGGAAAAGGAACGACCTTTACCATGCGGCTTGCTTGTGCCAAAGAGCCCGCTTGCGGAAAGGAGGAAAAACATGCCGCACTTGTTGATCGTGGATGACGAGCCCTCCATTTGCGTTTCCCTCTCATTTGCTCTGGAGGATGAGTACACAGTGTGGACTGCTACGGATCCGCAGGAAGCTCTGGAAATCGTTCGGACCAAGGAAATAGACTGCGTGCTGTTGGATCTGAGTCTGGGCCCATACAGTGGTCTGGAACTGCTGGCAACCTTCAAACAGATCAAGCCGGAGATGACCGTGATCATGATGACGGCATACGGAACGATCGAATCTTCGGTGCAGGCCATCAAAGCAGGGGCTTACCATTATTTAGCAAAACCGTTGCACATGGACGAAGTCAAGCTGCTTTTGCACAAGGCGTTGGATTACCGGAATCTTCACAGGCGAGTACAAGCATTGAGCGAAGCGGTTCGACAGCAGCAATCCTACGCGGGGATTGTCGGAAAGGGACCCGCCATCCAGAAGGTTTTTCAATTGATCGAAAAGGTGAAGGACATCTCCTCCAGCATTTTGATCACAGGCGAGAGCGGGACAGGAAAGGAATTGGTAGCGCGGGCGATCCATTTTGAAGGAAATCGCAGGGACGCGCCTTTTTCCGTCATCAATTGTGCCGCAATACCGGAAGCGCTGCTGGAAAGTGAATTGTTCGGACATGAAAAAGGCACATTTACAGGTGCGTACCAAAGCAAGCAAGGGTTGTTCGAGCGTTCCCAGGGAGGTACGGTCTTTCTCGACGAAATTGGAGAAATGCCGATCGCGCTGCAAGCGAAGCTGCTGAGGGTCATCCAGGAAAAGGTGGTGACGCCGCTGGGAAGCTACGAAACGAAGGAAGTAGATATTCGCATCATTGCGGCAACCAATCGACAGCTTGAAGAAGAAGTGGCACGCGGGCGATTTCGGGAGGATTTGTTTTACCGCTTGAACGTCATTCCGATCCGCACTCCTTCTTTAAGGGAACGAAGAGAGGATATTCCCCTACTGCTGGAGCATTTTCTGTGTCAGTCGGCCGTCACGTTGGGAAAAGGCACAAAAAGCTTCTCCGCCGAAGCCAAAAAATGGCTGTACAGCTATGCTTATCCGGGGAATGTGAGGGAATTGGCGAACATTGTGGAATACGCAGTCGCCCTGTCGCAGGGGGAAGTGATTACGTTGGATGAGCTGCCCCCGGCTCTGATGGAACGAATGGGAAGCCAGCGGCGAGTCCGTGGTGACCAGGAGGGCATTGTAATTCCGTCAGGCGTAACCCTGGAGGAGGCGGAGCGTCGGATTATTATGCATGCGCTGGAATTGCACGGAGGACATCGGAAAAAGACGGCTGAACAATTGGGAATCAGTGAGCGCGGCTTGAGACAGAAGCTGAAACAATATCAAGAGATCATGTGAATCCGCAAAAACGGCAAAAAATTCCGCTGGGCAAGGGAGTTTTTTGCCGTTTTTCGTGCGGGTTGGCGTTGTGATCTGAATAAAATGCCGATCTTGGGGATTGGCATGGGGATTGCAATTGTTTAGAAGAATGAAAGCGATTTCATAAATAGAGGGGGATTTATCATGTTTCAGAAAAAAGTGATTGCCATCCTGTCATCCGCATTGCTGGCATTGACTGTTACGGCCTGTGGGGGACAGTCGTCGGCACCCGCGCAGGGAGATGCCAATGCTGGAGGGGCTGCAGCTCCAAGCGGCGGTGCAGAACAGAAATTCCTGACGATCGCGACAGGCGGCAGCTCCGGTCCGTACTACACCATCGGAGGGGCAATGGCGAAGGTTTACAAGGACAAGCTGGGCTACAACGCTTCTGTCCAGTCGACAGGCGCATCAGTGGAAAATATCAATTTGATCAAAAGCAAAAAGGCAGACCTGGCTTTCGTCATGTCTGATGTAACGACGTTTGCCTATCAGGGGGAAGAAAATTTCAAGGAGAGCGGAGCCATTAAAGAATTGCGCGGCATGGCGGGGTTGTACCTCAACTACGTGCAGATCGTAACCCTGAAAGACCGCAATATCAAATCGGTGCATGACCTGAAAGGAAAACGCGTCGGTGTCGGTGCGCCAAACTCCGGTGTAGAAGTGAATGCACGCATGGTGCTGGCTGGACACGGCATTACGTATGACGACATCAAGGCGGACTACCTCTCGTATGCGGAAGCAATTGAGCAGCTGAAAAACAATACGATTGATGCGGCCTTCGTCACCTCTGGCTTGCCGAATGCGTCGGTCATTGACCTGGTCACGACCAAAGATGTAGAAATCGTTCCGATTAAAAAAGAGGACGTGGAGAAAATGGCCGAAAAATTCCCGTTCTTCGTCTCAGCCGAGATTCCTTCCGGGGTATATAAGAATGACGAAGCAGTGCAAACGGCAGCCATTCGCAACATTCTTTTGCTGAGCGCCGATTTGTCGGAAGAGCAGGCGTACAATTTGACGAAAACCTTTTTTGAGGAATTGCCTGCCCTGCAAGCAGCCCATAGTGCAGCCAAAGAGATTGATGTGAAGGAAGCGGGCAAGGACCTGGTCGTGCCGCTGCATCCGGGTGCAGAGAAGTACTACAAGGAAGTCGGGGCTTTGAACTAGTGTAAGCAAGACTTGGAAGACTGTGCAGGGGGAGGAAGGAGATACAATCATGCGCAAACGGCTTTCTGTCTTTTTCCTTCTCTTGATGGTGGGGCTTGTCTTGATCGGGCCCCATCCCTATTTGGAGCTCCATGATTTCCATCGGCAGAAATTGCTTGGCGTCGTGCCGTTGCAGATACAAGACCAATTTCAAATTGAATGGATTCACTCGGTCGAGCTCACCCCTTGGCGCGAAACCTACAAGGTCGCCGGATTTTCAGGGATGGAGCTGGCAGCGACTTCTTTCCAATCCTATGGCGCAGGGGTCCCGGTTCATTTTCAAGACCAGCAAGGAGTTCAGGTCAAGGTGCAGGACGGATGGATCACGGTCATTGGCCTGCATGAGAAACGCGACCAGGTGCTTTACCTGATTACACGAGACGATTACCTGCTGCGAGCCGGCGGGAGAACCTGGAAACTGGCTGATGTAGTGCCGTTGGGGTCTTCACTGGGGCTGTCGGTGGGCTGGTATCCCTGGTGGTACCGTTTTACTGCCGGATTAAACGAGAGAGGAGTGACACAAGGTTGAGCCAAGAAATCAAAATGCCTAATGAAGAAGAGATCCGTGTGAATGAAAGCAAAGCCCAGGAAGTTTTGCAGGAATACGACTTGGAGGCCGGCTATCGCAGATTTTCCAAAAAAGGGATGAGTCTGCTCATTACATTGATTGCGGTGGCTTTCGCCCTGTATCACATGTATGCAGCGTATGCGATTCCGCTTGTGACGCTAAAGCACCGTTCCTTGCATGTCGCGATCATTCTGTGTCTTATTTTTTTGCTGTATCCAGGCTGGAAAAAGGCATCACGCAAAACCTTGTCCCTGTTGGATGGGATTTTGGCCCTCGCAGCCTTGGGCACGGCGGGCTATATTTTTATCTATTACCTGGAAATCGTGAATCGGGGCGGCATCCCTTCCACGCTGGATGTTGTTTTTGCGGTTATTACTTGTGTGCTAGTGTTGGAAGCTTCCCGGCGCGTAACCGGGTGGGAATTGACGGCGATGGCGGGAATTTTCGTGGCCTATGCCTATTTGGGGCCTTATTTGCCGGGAGATTTCGGTCATCGCGGCTACACATTCAGTGATATCGCCAACTACATGTACGTGACGACGGAAGGAATATTCGGTGATGCAATCGCAGTATCGGCCTCGTTTATCATTTTATTCATCATTTTCGGAGCTTTCTTGACCAAGACGGGAATGGGGACGTTGTTCAATGATCTCTCCCTTGCGCTGGCAGGAGGAACGAAGGGCGGTCCGGCAAAAGTAGGAGTGATCGCAACTGCTGTGCACGGATCGATCAATGGCTCCGCTGTCGCCAGTGTTGTGACTACCGGTTCCTTTACGATTCCGATGATGAAGCGGGTGGGATACAAGCCGGAATTTGCGGCCGCTGTGGAAGCAACGGCAGCAGTCGGTGGACAGATATTGCCGCCGATTATGGGGGCTGCTGCTTTCATCATGGCGGAAACGCTGGGCATTCCGTATATCACGATTGTCATTGCGGCTGTGATCCCGGCGATCATGTATTATTTTGGACTGCTGGTGCAGGTCCATCTGCGTGCGGATCGGGACAATTTGCAAGGACTGAGCAAAACAGAGCTTCCGAAGATGAAGGACGTTGTCCGCGAGCGGGGACATTTGCTGATTCCATTGGTATTGTTGGTTGTGCTCTTGATGATGGGTTATACGCCCACCCTGGTCGCGGTTGCTACGATTGTGGGGACGGTCATCATCGCGGGCTTGCGAAAATCAAGCCGGATGAACTTTCGCGATATTGTGCAAGCGCTGGAGAGCGGTGTTCGCGATTGCCTTGGTGTCGCAGCAGCTTGCGCGGCTGTTGGCATTACGGTGGGAGTTTTCAGCCTGACGGGATTGGGTTTGAAGCTGGCGAATATCATCTTGATGATGGGATCGGGCAGCCTGTTCATGACCCTCCTCTTTACGATGCTGGCTTCGATTATTTTAGGCTTGGGCCTGCCATCCATTCCTTGCTATATCATCACTGCTACGATGGCGGCACCTGCCTTATCCACGTTCGGCATTGATCCATTGGCTTCCCATTTGTTTGTTTTTTACTTTGGAGCAATCGCCAATCTGACGCCGCCTATTGCATTAGCCGCCTTTGCAGGAGCGGGGATTGCGGGATCGGAGCCGCAGCGTACGGGTTGGGTTTCCTGCAAGCTTGCATTGGCAGGATTTATCGTGCCATTTATCTTTATCTATAAGCCGGGTTTATTGATTCATGATGCAAGCCTGCTGGATATTGCCTTGGCTACGGCAACCACTATGCTGGCTGTGATGGCTTTGGCTGCAGCGACGGAGGGTTTTCTGTTCGCCAAGATCAACTGGCTGCTGCGCATTGTCCTGATCGTGGGAGGAGTGCTGCTAATCTTCCCGGAAGTTCTATTAATTGGTCTGGGACTTGCTTCTCTTGTTGCTGTTACTGTTTTGCAGTGGATGAAAAAACGATCCGCTCATGCGATACAAGCGTAAGGCTATGGGGTGTGATAAGATAGAGTTGAATGAGAGAGCGAGCGCATAGCCGCTCTCTTTCATTTGGCAGAAATAACCACGTAAATTACTATTGATTTGCGTGATTTGATGTGATAGATTATTAAATGTCGCCAACGAGCGATGCAAAATAAGAGAAAAGATCAAAAGGAATTTCTCGATAAAAAGATCTTGACTCAGACACATCGAACGTGATAAGATATAAAACGTTCGACAAAAAATGCTCTTTGAAAACTGAACAGCGAAAGCGTTGATAAGTCTATCATTAAATGATTTGCCAGCTTTGAACCAGTAACAAACTTTATTGGAGAGTTTGATCCTGGCTCAGGACGAACGCTGGCGGCGTGCCTAATACATGCAAGTCGAGCGAGGGTCTTCG
>Ga0182742_1000685_pt1 | contig 50066 bp, 59 predicted proteins | sample eDN5th37CBELigMG_FD_128880 | JGI IMG/M metagenome (GOLD analysis project Ga0182742, IMG submission 128880) | Enriched Miracle-Growth compost microbial communities from Emeryville, California, USA - eDNA 5th pass 37_C BE-Lig MG (version 2)... ...
GCGATTCTTATATTATAAACGGGTTTCTATCTATAAGACACAAGGAAAACCCGAATAATGTCCCTTTTTTAATGGTGTCCATTATTCGGGTTACAGTTCACAGGTACAATGTCCCGGTTAGCACCGGGACGATGTACCTGTCCCTTTGTCCCATCCCTTTGTCCCATTTATTTCGCTAATCTTAAAATCAACTCTTTATAAATCTCGAAGAATGCAAAGTAGTATTCTTTGTAGACATATTCATCTTTTTTGTGGGCCATTTTTGTTTCGCCTGGACCAAACATCATGAATGGGAAGTTTTCATCTTTCCCGCGTAATAGGTTTGATGCGTCGGTCACTCCTGGCGAACCTTTAACAGCAATGTCTAAATCTAAATGTTTTTTACCAAATTCTTTCGCAAGATCCACCATTTCAGACTGTCCTGTAGTGAAAACACTTGGTAATGACATCGTCACCTCAACCTGAATATGAGAGCCTTCTTGATTGTATTTATCCGCAGTAGTGTTAAATAAGTCAATTACTTCATCATTATCAAATTCTGGAATCGTCCGCACGTTTATTTCAGCTACTGCTTTTTCCGGAACGGAGTTGACTTGGTTTCCGGCATTAAAGATTGTGGTACTCATCACCAGTTTATCGAGAACTTCATTTTTACGTTCATCGCCATTCAGCTTTTCGTCCACTTCTAAGAGATATTTCATCAATGGATTAATTGCGTTATACCCTTGGTCGGGCATCGAACTGTGTGCAGCTTCACCAATCGACGTAATACGGAAATTAAGGGATCCTTTGTGAGCGTAAATGATCGTGTCATGAGAAGGTTCCGCAACCCATAAATAATCGACATCATCCATGTAGCCTTCATCGTATAATTTCTTCGAACCTGCGCCACCGACTTCTTCACCGGTCGTAGCCATAAAGCGGACCGTCCCATTTTTCAGTTCATTATTTTCTTTGAGTTCAATCATGACTAAAGCAAGGTTGACTAAACCGGCTTTCATATCATTTGTGCCACGCCCGTATAATTTCCCGTCTCTTTCCGTTAATGTGAATGGATTGGAAGTCCACTCGCTTTCATCACCAGGAGAAACGACATCCATATGACCAGAAACGCCAATGACCGGGCTCCCGCTGCCAATTTCAGCTACTAAGTTCACACGTGTGTCTGTCACTGGAACAATTTTAGATTCAATGCCGTATTCAGCAAATAACTCTTTCAAGTAATTGGCCACTTCAATTTCGTTTTCATTAACCGATTTTATCGCAATCAGGTCCGATAAAATCTTTATCTTTTCTTCTTCTGTAAATTGTTTCATCTGAAATGCCTCCAAATTTAAACTGTCTATTAACTGTATTTTACCCAAAAGTGCATGAATAAGTTAGCATTAAAGTTTAAGAGTAATAACATGGAGCAATTGACTAAATGGATGGATATTCACCGTTGACGAAAGAAAATTTGATTGAATCAATATAAGACATTGGTTCCAGAATCTATAGATTACATCACCTTCCGGAAATTTAGAGTTTCATCTAAACAGTCTAGATGAAGAAAATCAACCTTCATTTATTCGAAATCCAACATGCTTCCTATAGTTTTTACTTTTTTTAATTTATTAAGGAAAATCTGTTGACAGTAAAAATAATATTATGGTATTATTAAAAATTTGATAAAAAATAGTATGTGTGTTAAGGTTAAGAAGGTTACCAGATGGAGGTGGATGATTTGTTTCAAATTGGCGATAACATTGTTTATCCAATGCACGGTGCAGGTATAATTAAAGCCATTGAAGAAAAAGAAATCTCAGGGGAAAAAAAAGAGTATTATGTCATTAAAATGTTTAGCAGTGATATGCAAGTCATGATCCCTACGGGTAAAATATTGAATTCAAATATACGCCCTGTTACGGACATAATGGCATTAAAACACATCATACACGTTTTTCAGCATGGAGAATCAGATAAATTACTGCCGTGGAAACAAAGGTATAAAGTGAACACGGACAAAATAAAAACGGGTAAAATACAAGAATGTGCTGAAGTTGTACGTGATTTAATGCGTATGAAGAAAGAAAAAGCACTTAATTCAAGCGAAAAGAGATTGTTAGCTCACGCACATGAAATTTTGATGAGTGAACTGGGATTAATTAAAGGGATTACCGAAAATCAAATAAAAAGTTTCTCTTAAGGGTAATTTAAGATCATTCATTAGAACTCCCAAAAATATCCTGAGTTTTTGGGAATATGTTTTTTGTTAGGCTTTTCTCAAGCTTTGTTGCTTTTCAAAAAAGAAACGTGTGAATATGCGAGGTTATTCAAAAAATAAATACATTTTATGAGAAAAGAGCTTGCATACTAATTTTAAACATACAAAATGGCTACTATTTCGATCGGCTTTAGGATTTAACAACAATTTTTGAGAAAACAGCCTTTTATTAATAGTAAAACCTCTCAAAGACATACAACTTCTTCAACTCACCATTAGAGCATTAACCTCTTTAGTATTTCTACAATCTAATCCATTTTTATTATTAAGTTTTATCAAATAACTCGATAAAATAGTCACTTGGTCTTGTAAGCCTGAATCACACTGGAACGGACTAGGAGCCGTAAGGATGAAAGAGAGGTAGGGCTTTCATTGTTTTAGGCGTACAATATATGATTCAAGTGATTAATTCTAAAAGAAAAACAATTATACTCATCTTTTTCTTAAGAATTTTTACAACTTCTGAGATAGTGAATAGGAATTGTTTAACGTTTTTACGAAAAAGAAAGAAGTGATTGGTAACCGCTAATCAACTACAAAAATGGTATCCAGCATATGGAACCATTTTTTTACTGTCTATCCCCAATGAGCATACAATTTTATTTTACCCAAAAGTCCATGAATAAGTTAGAGAGGGACAGGTGGACAAGTAGTGTCCCTGTATCCTGCCAAAGATAACCAAAAAAACACTTGCAAATAGGAATCATTCCGTTTTATAATGATTACGCTCATAAAAAAGGCTCTTTTTTTTACGGTTTAAATCGTAATGATTATGATTTGCTTGTTAAAGGTATTTGAAAAAGACATACCTTTCACCAAAAATAAATAACCGTATGAAATCGTGACTCAAATTACAGGAGGATATGGGTATGGCAAAAAAATCAAAAATAGTGAAGGCAAAAAAACGTGAGGAATTGGTGGAAAAATATGCAGCTCTTCGTAAAGAGCTAAAAGAAAAAGGGGACTATGAGGCCCTTAGGAAACTTCCGAGAGATTCTTCACCTACACGTTTGAAAAACAGATGTGAGGTTACAGGAAGACCTAGAGGGTATTTAAGAAAGTTTAAAATGTCTAGGATTGCTTTAAGAGAATACGCGCATAAAGGACAAATTCCAGGGGTAAAAAAAGCGAGCTGGTAGAGGATGAGATTTCGTCAGTTGAAAAGTCTTGTGGTAAGCATGATATAGAAAAGGATGGAGGGAGCTAGCATGAAGGCGTTTAATCCAATCTTAATTGAATTTTTGCATCGTAGTGCAATTTCAAACCTCCCAGATCAGAAGCGGGAAATCTATCAGTTTATAGTAAAGATGGAAAATCAATTAGAGGAAATATCTTTAAATGAAACGCAATTTATGAGCTATATGATAGATAACTCTCCATTTAAAGCGGCTGCAGAATATTTTTCAGTGGATATTTTCTTTATAAAGAAAGTAATGGATGAGGCCCAAGCAGAAATTGATAGGATTATGAATAAAAGGTGTAATCGTTTAAAATGGGTTGATTGCACGGACCGAATGAAAAGTCAGCACGGGGAAAAGCAATGGTCATTTCTATTCATTTCCTAACTTACTGTGCCTTAGGAGGAACAGAGGTTGTAGGAAAGTTATTTTACCATTTATTCAATCGTTCTTAATTCATCAAAATAAATACTTCATAAATCGTAATCATTACGATATTAGAAGGAGGATACTTTTTGTATGAATGGCTTGTAATTGGTGGAGGTATCCATGGATGTACGGTGGCGTCCTTTTTGCTTAAAAGAGGAAAGGTAAGGGTTGAAAAGCTTCGTATTATTGACCCTTACGATGAACCAATGTATAAATGGAAGAAAAACACCGAAAAAATTGGGATGAAATATTTACGCTCTCCGTTTGTCCATCATATCGATGTTGACCCCCTTAGCCTTCAGAGATTTGGACAAAAGGAAAAGTGGGGCAGGGAACATTTTTACGGGAGATACAAACGACCATCTCTTGAGTTGTTTAATGAACATTGTAATTCGATTATAGATGAGGTGGGCTTACTACGGTCTTGGTACAGAGGATTTGTGAACTCTATTAAAAATGAACAAGGATTTTGGAAAGTAATGACAGAGGATGGTGCGGCAATCAGAGCCCAAAATATTGTCATATCCATTAGTATAAACAATGCATTAAATATACCTAATTGGGCAAAGCAATTAAAAGCTGATTTACCTAAACAAGTGTTTCACGTTTTTGAAGACAATTTGGCAAACATGACCTCTTTACAGCCTCCTATTATGGTGATTGGCGGAGGAATAACGGCCGCACATCTGACGATTAAGTTATCAGGTATGTTTCCTGGGAAGGTCATTTTAATCAAGCGACATCCATTTCGAATAAATGAGTTTGATAGTAATCCTGGATGGTTAGGCCCAAAATATTTGAGGTATTTTCATAAAACGAAGGACTATGGAGACCGTCGGGTGATGATTCAACAGGCAAGAAATAAAGGTTCTTTAACTAGAGAACTATTCTATCAGTTGAAAAGGCTTGAAAAGGATCATCAGATACAAGTTATGGATGGTGAGGTAAAATCAGCAAATTCGAATAGAAATCAAATTATGTTAAATGTTGGAGAAAGAATAATAAAGGGAAATAGTATGTTATTAGCCACTGGATTTATGCCATCTGTTCCGGGAGGAAATTGGCTTAATCAGGTAATGGAAGACCTTGAATTATCATGTGCAAACTGTGGATATCCAATCGTTAACCAATCTTTGCAATGGAGTCCCCATTTATATGTATCGGGTCCATTAGCCGAACTGGAGGTAGGACCAATTGCTAGGAATATATCTGGGGCTAGGCATGCTGCAGAGAGAATTGTAAATAGTCTATAGCCTGTAAATCGTAATGATTACTATTATCATTTTAGGAGTGAGGAAATGGGTAAAAGAATACCTGTAACTGTATTAAGTGGTTATTTAGGCGCAGGGAAAACAACTTTATTAAACCATGTACTAAGAAATCGAGAAAATAAAAAAATAGCTGTCATCGTGAATGATATGAGTGAATTTATATCGATGCTGCTCTGGTGAAGAAAGGAGGATTTTCCCGAACAGATGAAAAATTGGTAGAGCTTCAAAATGGGTGTATTTGCTGCACCTTGAGAGAAGACTTAATGATCGAAGTGGAACAGCTTGTACAAAAGGGGGATATCGACTATATCCTAATTGAATCTTCAGGAATTTCAGAGCCAATCCCTGTTGCCCAAACATTTACATATGTTGACGAAAGTCTAGGCATCAACTTAGCAGAACAATGTAGGTTAGATACGATGGTCACTGTTGTCGATGCAAACCGATTTTGGCATGACTTCTCATCAGGAGAGAGCCTTTTGGACCGAAAGCAGGGTGCGGATGAATACGATGCGCGGGAAGTAGTCGATTTACTCATCGATCAAATTGAGTTTGCCAATGTGTTAGTTTTAAACAAGATTGATTTAATCGATCAAGAAAGCATACTCGAACTGAAAGCAGTCCTACGTAAACTTAATCCGGTGGCGAGGATCATAGAGAGTGCCCATTCAAAAATAGACTTAACGGCGATTTTAGATACTGGTTTATTTGATTTTGAAGAAGCCAGCCAAGGTGCAGGCTGGATCATGGAATTGAATGAGGAACATATACCGGAGACCGAGGAGTATGGGATTTCTTCTTTTGTTTACCGAAGAAAAAGACCATTTCACCCTGAACGGTGGCGAGATTGGCTGGAGGAATGGCCGGTTGAAATTGTTCGAGCAAAAGGTTTCTTTTGGCTTGCGTCCCGTAACAATATGGCAGGTTTATTATCGCAAGCTGGTCCTACCATCACTTTTCAAGGCGCAGGGGAATGGCTAGCGGCCTATCCCGCTCAAGAAAGGGAGAAAATCCTAAGCGATGAACCAGAATTACTTGAAAAGTGGGACGCTGACTTTGGTGACAGAATGACAGAACTTGTCCTTATTGGGGTGAAGATGGACCGCAATGCCATTGAGGAAGCATTAGATCAATGTCTACTAACCGATGAGGAAATGAAAAGTGATTGGTCTAGATTTTACGATAAACTACCGGCCTTTTCGGTAATGGAATAATAAAAGATTTGCCAAAAAAAGAAAATAGAAGGAGGAAGTAAAAAAAAATGAGAATAAAAATTACATTAGCGTGCACGGAGACAGGAGATCGGAATTATATTACAACCAAAAACAAGAGAAACCATCCGGAGCGTTTGGAGTTAATGAAATACTGTCCACGTCTAAAAAAACATACTTTACACCGTGAAACAAAATAATCATAGGTCGAACAAACTTGGGGAGCTTCTTTTCTACCGTTTTAGGATCACGTTGTTATAAAAGAACGAAGCGATTGGATAGAGACCGTAAACGGGTGGGATAAGGGAAAGTTTAGTTTAGACTGAAAATAGGGTAGAATTAAGGAAAAATCAGTTGGTGGTGAATAGTGAATTGGAACCTAAATGGTTAGAATGGGCAAAACAGCTTCAAGCTATTTCACAAGCAGGATTAACGTATTCTAAAGATGTTTATGATTTGGAACGATTTGAATTGATAAGAGATATGAGTGTTGAGATTTTAGCAGAGTATACAAAAATGGACAATAAAACGATCAAGGAACTATTTGCAAATGAAACAGGGTATGCGACGCCGAAAGTGGATGTTAGGGCTGTTGTTTTTAGAGAGAATAAAATCTTAATGGTCAAAGAAAATAGTGATGGCGGTTGGTCGTTACCCGGAGGTTGGGGAGATATTGGATTCACTCCAAGTGAAGTAGCTGTCAAGGAAGTCAAGGAAGAATCAGGGTTTGACGTGAAAGCAACAAAATTAGTAGCTGTACTCGACAAGAAATGCCATCCTCATCCACCTTCTCCTTATCACATTTATAAAATATTGATTCAATGTGAAATCGTTGGTGGGAAAGCTAGTGAAGGGATTGAAACAGATGCAGTGGAATTTTTCGCTGAAAATGAACTGCCACCTTTATCAATCGATAGAAACACAGAGTCACAAATTCATCTAGCATTTAAACATTTACATAACCCGCAAGAACCTGTCGCTTTTGATTGATCTTCGAGTTGAATGTCTTAACCAACTAAAAGGTTAGTTGAATAAGCGATTGAAAGATAGATAAGAATGAACTCCTTTTGCTTCCATGGCAAAGGGAGTTTTTATTTTATAAAAAGTAGGGGAATCCTCCTTAGTGAAAGATTCCCCTTAGAAAAGTGCCTTATGAATTCATGATTGGTGAAGTTAAAAGAATCATGACGAATGATAGTAAAATTAAATAGATTAGTGAATAACGTAAATTCGCTTGTGCCCATTTCTTCAGATCTTTTGCTCGTGGTCCTTTTATCGCGAGAATAATCCAACCGATTGTTAGGGCAATCGCAAAAATAGTGAAAAACCAGCCTAACGAAACAATCAAAAAGAATGGGAGAGGCAATAATGTGACAATATAAATTAAATTTTGGCGAATTGTCACAGGAACACCGTAAACGACTGGCAGCATCGGGACACCAGCGCGTGTATAATCTTCTAACCTTTTCAACGTGATTGCCAGCGTGTGTGGAATTTGCCAAATGAATAAGATACAGAACATCACGATTGGAACGATATGATTCGCTTGTGTAATTGCTGCCCAACCGATTAAAGGGGTAAATGCCCCAGAGACACTACCAATTATGGTATTCCATGTATATCTACGTTTTGACCAAAATGTATAAAGAACCACATAGAAAAACCAGCCTAAAAATGAATACAGTGCAGCTTCAAAGGTTGTAAAGAACATCATCACCAGTCCAATGATGGAGGTGATGATCCCTGACCATAGAACGGATTTTAAAGAAAAGTTCCCGGTAACAGTCGGTCGTTTTTGGGTTCGGACCATTTTTTTGTCCAAATCCACTTCATACCAATTATTGAGAATTAGCGCTCCTGAAATAACGAGTGTACTGCCGATCATCGTGAGTAGAAAAAGGCCCCAATTATCGATAAAACTTTCGCTAGTAAAATAAAGCGCTAACCAATAGCTAGTAAATACAGGCAATACATTGGCGACTAACACTTTGCCTTTTAATAAATATTTAATATCTATTAATAAGCTGAGAAGTTTGGATGGACTACCTGTTATTGTGTCTAGTGTTGCTTCAGATTGTATATGTGTGTTTTTCATAGACATCCCCTATTTATGTCGTATTTAAAGTGAAAATGAAGAAATGCTGCAAATAACTTAATAATACCATAAAAAGTTTGTTTTATTTGTGACATATTTATGAAATTAGGGACAGAGGGACAGGTACAATGTCCCGGTCCCGCCGCGGGACGAGGTGCCTGTCCCTCTGTCCCATCCCTCTGTCCCACTATTGTTTGACTATTTGGAAAACGTTGCATATACTAATATTCAAATGAACGTTTGAATATGGGGTGGGAATACATGAAACATGAGGATGTTTGTGAAGTCACTTGTTTTGATGAACCAAAAGTGAATCGTGTGAAAGAGTCCATAACTAAACATAATACATTTTCTGTTTCGAAAATGTTTAAAGCATTGGCAGATGATACTAGATTAAAAATTGCGTTTGCATTGAGTGAAGAAGAGGAGCTTTGTGTATGTGACGTCGCCAATATTGTCGGTTGTACAACAGCAACTGCGTCCCATCATTTGCGCTTACTTCGCAACATGGGCTTAGCAAAATATCGCAAAGAGGGAAAATTAGTGTTTTATTCACTAGATGATGATCATGTCAAACAATTGCTTCACCTAGCCTTTACCCATGAAAAGGAGGGAAAGCTCCTTGGATAAAGCAGCCGAGAAATCAACTGAAAAACAAGTTTACCGTGTACAAGGGTTTTCCTGATCAGGCTGTGCGACTACGTTTGAAAAAAACGTAAAACACCTGGAGGGTGTGACAGATGCTAGTGTCAATTTTGGAGCTTCTAAACTGACTTTGTATGGAAATGCTTCGATTGAAGAACTTGAAAAAGCCGGAGCATTTGAGAATTTAAAAATAGTACCTGAGAAGGAACGTTTTGAAGAAAAGAAAGAACACTTTTTGAAAAAGCATGCAACGGTGATCACGTCATTTGTTTTTTTACTAATCGGATGGATCTCAGGACAAATCAATGGAGAAGAAAATGTGTCCTCCGTCTTGGCCTACGCAACATCTATCCTGATTGGCGGTTATCGACTGTTTCATACAGGATTGAAAAACCTGTTTCGTTTAAATTTTGATATGAAAACCTTGATGACCATTGCCGTCATTGGTGCAGCATTTATTGGTGAATGGGGGGAAGGAGCTACAGTTGTCATTTTATTTGCCATTAGTGAAGCTCTCGAAACCTACTCTATGGATAAGGCCCGTCAATCGATTCGTTCCTTAATGGATATTGCCCCAAAAGAGGCGTTAATCAGAAGAGGCAATCAGGAAATGATGATTCAGGTGGATGAAATTCAAATTGGCGACATTATGATCGTCAAACCTGGTCAAAAAATTGCCATGGATGGCATGGTTGTCAAAGGAACTTCTGCTGTAAACCAAGCAGCTATCACTGGGGAGTCGGTGCCAGTGGCGAAAACCACCGATGATGAAGTGTTTGCTGGAACCTTAAATGAAGAAGGTTTACTTGAAGTAAAAGTAACCAAACATGTCGATGACACAACGATTGCGAAAATAATTCATTTAGTAGAAGAGGCACAAGCTGAGCGAGCACCTTCCCAAGCATTTGTTGACCGTTTTGCGAAGTATTATACCCCTGTGATTATGTTCATCGCACTTGGGGTAGCGATCGTACCGCCACTTTTCGGGGCAGACTGGAACACATGGATTTATCAAGGATTAGCGGTGTTGGTCGTTGGTTGCCCGTGTGCCCTTGTGGTGTCTACCCCAGTTTCCATTGTGACAGCAATCGGAAATGCTGCCCGTAACGGGGTCTTAATTAAGGGTGGGATTCATTTAGAAGAAATGGGATCGATTAAAGCGATTGCGTTTGATAAAACAGGAACGTTAACAAAAGGAGTTCCCGTGGTAACCGATTTCCTTCCTCAACAAGGGAAAGATCAAAAAGAATTATTAAAAATTATCGCAGCATTAGAAAATGGTTCTCAACATCCATTGGCTTCAGCCATTATGAAAAAAGCAGAACAAGAAAACCTAGATTATCAAAGCGTTGAGATCGCCGAATTCACTTCGATTACAGGAAAAGGAATTAAAGGAATCGTAAATGGAGAGTCGTATTACGTAGGCAGTCCAAATCTTTTTGAAGAGCTGCTTTCGAACGGAATATCAGCAGAATTAGAAGAACACATTTCATCTTTACAAAATCAAGGAAAAACCGTCATGGTCGCTGGAACACCAACTAGTATCCTGGCCATACTAGCTGTTGCGGATGAAGTAAGAGCAAACAGTCTAAACGTGATCCAAAAACTTCATTCCTTAGGGATTGAAAAAACGATCATGTTGACGGGCGACAATGCAGGGACTGCAAAAGCGATTGGAAAGCAAGTAGGAGTTTCGGATATCAAAGCAGAGTTATTGCCACAAGATAAACTCACGCTAATCAAAGACCTGAGAAAGAAATATGATCGTGTGTCAATGGTTGGCGATGGAGTGAACGATGCACCAGCTCTTGCGGCCTCCACTGTTGGAGTCGCGATGGGTGGTGCTGGTACAGATACAGCGTTAGAAACGGCGGATATTGCCCTCATGGCAGATGATTTGGAGAAGTTACCGTATACAGTGAAATTAAGCAGAAAAGCACTGGCGATCATTAAACAAAACATCACTTTCTCCTTAGGAATCAAACTCGTCGCTTTGTTATTAGTCATACCAGGTTGGCTGACTCTTTGGATCGCCATCTTTGCGGATATGGGGGCAACGCTGCTTGTAACCTTAAATAGTTTAAGACTTCTTCGAGTTAAGGATGAGTGAAAATTGGCTTCCCAGAAATGGGAAGCTTCCTTTAAGGGGGAGAAGATGAAGAATTCCTGGAACTCTTTTGTGTATAAATGGTGGGCACCCGTTTATGAGCGTTTTTTTAATACAGGTATGTTTCTAAAAGCAAGAAACCAAGTATTTTCTGACATACGCCTTAAAGAAGGAAGCAAAATTCTCTTTGTAGGAGTAGGAACGGGGGCGGACTTGCCGTATTTTTTAAATAAAGGATACGACATTACCGCAATTGACTTCTCTAGTGAGATGTTAAGGGTAGCGAAGGAAAAAGATCAGAATGGTTCGGTTCGTTTTATGCAGATGGATGCACAAAATCTGGAGTTCGAAAATGAGTCCTTTGATTTTATTGTCGCGAGCTTAATTCTAAGTGTTGTCCCACAACCGAAACAAGCACTATCTGAGATGGTGCGAGTTTTAAAGAAAAATAGCTCATTTGTTGTATTTGATAAATTCGTGCCTAGAGATCATAAAAGAAAGATCAAGCAAATCGTGCTTAGACCGATTATCAAGATATTGGGTACAGATATAGGAATGGATTTCTATGAATTGTATCAAACAGTTGCAGACAAAAGCGAGATTACCAAAGATGAGGATGTCATGATGAGTGGCTTGTATCGAAAAATAATGGGGATAAAAAAGTAAGATTCCACCAAATAGGATAGGTTATCGGTATTGGTTGAAAATATAGATCATAGGAATATATATTTATTTTACAATAATGACTTATTGTTAGGAGATTGGAGGGAGAAGATGGAGTGGTTTTCAGGACTATCCCCTGTTCATCAAGCTCTTTTAGCGACTTTGTTTACTTGGGGGATGACGGCTCTAGGTGCGGCGTTAGTTTTTACAACCAAGTCAGTTAATCAGAAGTTCTTAGACAGTATGTTGGGCTTTGCAGGTGGAGTAATGATTGCAGCTAGCTATTGGTCCCTTCTTGCACCTGCACTTGAGATGGCTGAAGGGGGGAACCTCCCTTCGTGGATGCCAGCAGCGATAGGCTTCCTTTTTGGGGGACTATTTTTATTAATTGCGGATAAAATCCTTCCACACTTACACCCAGATAAACCAATAGAAAGTGCAGAAGGTATTCACCCAATGAAAAAGCGGCGAAGCACTTTACTGGTTCTTGCTATTACATTACACAACATTCCTGAAGGCTTAGCGGTTGGAGTGGCATTTGGAGCTGTTGCAGCGGGTTTTGAATCAGCAACATTAACAGGGGCTATAGCATTAGCAATGGGGATTGGGATTCAAAACTTTCCTGAAGGAGTCGCCGTTTCAATGCCACTAAGGCGAGACGGGCTGTCACGTTCAAAAAGTTTTATATATGGACAGTTTTCAGGTATGGTTGAACCCATTGCTGCTGTAATTGGTGCAATGGCCGTTATTTTCATCGAACCATTGTTGCCATATGCATTAAGTTTTGCAGCAGGTGCGATGATTTTTGTTGTAGCGGAGGAAGTAGTACCCGGATCTCAAGAAAAAGGCAATACTGACTTAGCTTCTATAAGTTTGATGATTGGTTTTACAGTTATGATGATCCTTGATGTGGCATTGGGTTAGGTTGTTATACTAAAAAATAATCTATTTAGAAAGAGATAGTCTCCTCACAAAATGAGCAGGCCATCTTTTTTTATGGAATACCCTGTCCTTTTCCGGAATTTCTCTCTATATAAAGAGTGAAAGGAGGTGAGGGACATGGCACAGCAACATATTAAAAACACTCGTCTTACTTTGGTTTATGAAACAGGGTTAAACGAAAAAGGGGAATCGATTTTCAAAGGGAAATCGTATTCCACTATCAAAATGAGTGCGACAGCGGACCAGCTTCATCAAGCGGCTGTTGCTCTTAGTGGACTTTGTGTAAATCCACTTTCTTCTATCGAACGTACAGACAATTACGACGTCATGTAATCTCTAGTTTTGTAGATTGGCAGGAAGGAGGTGATAAAAAATGGCCAAAGTTCTTGAACTCCAATTTGTCACGGATCTTGGAAAAACAACGAAAGTGACCGTGGACAACCCGATTGAGCCGGTGGATCCAGCAGCTGTAAAGCTTGCGATGGAATCGATCATTGCATCGAATGCCTTCTATTCAAATGGAAGTCTAGTGGCAGTCGATAGCGCTCGTGTTGTGGAGCGAAATGTAACAGAATACGAGATTGTGTAAGCAGCAAAGGCCGGTTTCCTCTTGGGACCGGTCTTTCTTGTAAAAAGAAGAATCGTGAAAGGAGGCAAACGATATGCAAGAGTTCATCCCGTTGATCAGTGAAGTAGGCTTTCCAATTGTGGTCACATTATACTTGCTATACCGTCTCGAAGTAAAGCTTGATAATGTTGTCCAGTCAATTCAAAACCTGCCGGACCGGATGAAGGAACGGGGGTGATGTGTTTGAGAAAATAGCCTAATAAAAAGAAAACTCGCCATACGTTGTCTCTGGCTTAGGACCCTTTTTGTTAAGGGAGGATATACCGAGGGGAATGGTCGAGTTATTGCTATTTGATAATTTATTGTTTTCTAAGTCTGTTTTGGTAAAGAGTGTTGTTAAAATCCTAAAGCCGATTTTAACGAGTTAGTAGCTATTTTGTATGTTTAAAATTAGTACGCAAGCTCTTTTCTCATAAAATATATCTATCTTTTATAACCTAGCATATTCAGGCGTATCTGTAGTTGTAAAGCAAAAAATTGAGAAAAGAGCCTTATCTAAAAGAAATTATCGTTTTTCCATTACCGCAAAATAATTTTCTTCATTGTCAGCAAAATTAAATACTCTGCCAGTTGGCATATTGATAATCTCTCCTACGGTGATATTTTTATTTGAGAGGTCTTGGTGTAATTGGTCGAGGTTATCTGTAAAAAACATTAAAGAAGGAGTCTCGAGATTTAATCCAGGTGACATTTTCGCAACAAATTCCTTATTATGCAGAATGATGCTCGTTTCTGCATCACGATGAGGAGCAATTTCGATCCATCTGAATCCCTGATCGCTATTTTCTTCAGAAATCACCGCAAAACCTAACTTCTCAGTCCAAAAACTCTTTGCCTCATCTTGATTCTGAACATACAACATAATTTGTCCCACTCTACTTAACACATCTTTCAACTCCCTTATAAGAAGACTGTTTACCTTCCCCATAACTATTCATCGTTTGGCGGTGAGAATCCTTCATTAACTTACGTTATATTTGCTTTACTAAATAGAAGCGAGACTCGATAATTTCGTTCAGTCAATTCAAAACCTAACCGACAGGATGAAGGAACTGTCGTGATGGATGGAAGTAGGGAAGATATACACTAATAAAGTTATTCTTCCTACTTAATTAAAAAACCATTCTATCCATTACTTATGTGAATACCTCTTTTTGATTATTCACTCACATTCTACAATTTTCCAATAATTCGAACTTTCGATTATAATAGGTATATACACCCATGATCGACCTCTTAGAAAGAGTATTCTTTTGGAGGAGATATTATGGAATTTGTAAAAGCAGACAGTTTAAAAAAGCAATTTGAGGTAAAAGGTAGTTTTTATCATTTAGAGATACATGGTCATCGTTTCGAATGTAGAAATTATGCACAGGTATATCGAAAGGATAAGGAAAATCAAAAAGAATATGATGCTGTACTTGTTTTAATGAATCCTGGATTATGCTCACCGAAGAAATCCACATATCCTATTCCGCAAATAAGCCACGGAGAATCCTCTTTAACTTTCACTTTCGCGAAAACCGACAATACTCAATATCAAATCATGCGTTTCATGAATCTAAAAAATTGGAATAAAGTACTGGTCATCAATCTATCTGACATTCGAGCAGGCAATCTAGATGAATTCAAACGGAAATTAAACGAAGCTAAAAGAGTAGGATTTGATAGACATAGTATATTCTCTAAACAGCGGAAAGGCGAGTTAGAGCAAGTTCTTTCTAATAGTAACTGCCCCATCATTGTGGCTTGGGGTACAGATTCGAGATTTAAAAATTTAGCAGAATGTGCACTTGTCGCACTACCCCGAGATCGAATTATAGGAGTGGAACATGAGATTAAGGGAACACCTTTTTATTATCATGCGAGCCCAACACCATTGAAAGGAAAGATAGAATGGTTAAGTAATATCAATGAAATCATTTTAGGATAGAGCGAAACTAAGAACAAAATAAGGCCACATATCGAGGATGTGACCCGTTGGTGAAAATAGATATCAACCGATCATGTCATTAAAAATAAGATACCAATTAGGGATGGAACAATAGATCTTTGAACAACCACAAAGAGGATATGTACTATCCCTTTATTTGGATAGGAACAGAGTTGCTACCGGAAAGATGTACCGGTCCTACCGTTTGTACCATAATAAAAGTAACAATAGAAATATTCGAAAAATAACCCTAGAATTAGATTAAAATAGGAAATGAAATTTTACATAAAAGGGGAATTCTTATGGATCATGTAGCTTTAATAATAGTGGATGTTCAAAAAGCTTTCGATGATAAAAAGTGGGGAGAGCGAAATAACCTAAGTGCAGAAGAAAACATAAGCAAAATCCTACGTCTATGGAGGGAAAAAGGGTGGAAGGTCATCCATATTCGTCACACATCAGATCATCCAAATTCTGTATTCAATCCAAACAATAGCGGGTTTGCTTTTAAAGAAATGGTTCAGCCTATTGACGGAGAAGTTATCATCACAAAGAAAGTGAATAGTAGTTTTATTGGGACCAATTTACAAGAGTATCTAGAACAAAATGATCTAAAAACGGTTGTCATTACAGGTTTGACCACGCCGCATTGTGTTTCTACAACGACAAGAATGAGCGGGAATTTAGGTTTCAACACTTACCTTATTTCCGATGCAACAGCAGCTTTTGGTTTGAAGGACCAGAATGGTACATATTATGATGCAGAAATGATTCATAATCTATCGTTAGCTACCTTGCACGATGAATTTGCTACCATTCTTACAACGGAACAATTAATCAACGATTTTGGAAAATAAGCGTTTTAGATCGCTTAGCCGCTAGTTATCCTAATCTAGCAGGATCGTTGGATGGAAAATTCAAGGGGTGTGCGATTGAAGGTGGTAATAGATGATCCTAGTCTAATGAGATATGAATGAATAAGATCAAGGCTGAGAGTAGGAAATCGGGGGGAATTATCGATGGCGAAAAAATCAGAGAAAACATTGAGTGGACTAAAATTAAATTTCTTTCAGTGGACAGAGAATGAGATACGTGTAACCATTCAAAACCCACATGAAGGGAAAAAGGCGTTAATCACTAGCGTTGAGCACACAAATAGACATCATGGGAAAAATAAAGCGAGAACCCACAACAATATTTTTCATTTCTTTAGAGAAGTACTGGAAGCAAACGGGAAGTGGAAAGAAATTAAGGAAACCAATCTTGGAAAGAAAAGAAAACTATCGGAAAAAGATGAAATTGACCTGAAAATAAGTATGGGTTTATCTATATCACTACGAATCTTATAAATGGAATAAAGTATGTTGGAAAGCATTCAAGAAATGATGAGACATACCTTGGCAGTGGAGTTCGTCTGAAAGCTGCTATTGAAGAACTTGGGGAAGAAAACTTCGAAAGAGAAATCATTGCCTATGCTTATACTGCGGAACAATTAAATGAACTTGAAAAAATGTACATTGATACCTTCAATGCAGTAGAGGATCCAAAATTCTATAACTGCGCTCCAGGTGGAGATGGGTGGTATGGGAAGAAAGAGGAAGAAAAGGGGCTGTTCTCAAAAATGGGATAAAGGCTTGCTCATAAACAAACTTTCTATGTAATGAATAGAAAAAATAATGTTTATCTATACATATTATGTGTTGTTTTGAAGGGAGTAGGGGTTATGAAATTGTTCTGTGACTCGGAGAAATTAGATGACTATTTACTTGAGTTAAATGAAGTTAATTATTCTAATCCAATTATCAAAGAAAAGGCAGATGAACTTTTTCATCATTCTCAAACGGAAATTGAAAAAGCTAAAATCGCTTTTGAATTTGTTCGTGATGAAATTGCTCATTCTTGGGATATCCAATCAGAGCGGGTAACTTGTCATTCATCGGAAGTATTGGACTTTAAAGAGGGTATTTGTTATGCCAAATCACACTTATTAGCGTCTTTATTGCGTTCACAGGGAATCCCAACAGGTTTTTGTTACCAAAAATTGATGTTATTTGATACCCCAGAAAAAGGGTATTGTATCCACGCATTGAATGCGATCTTTCTGAAATCACTTAATAAATGGATTAGGGTCGATGCTCGTGGGAATAAAAAGGGAATTGATGCTCAATTTTCAACTGATGAAGAAAAATTAGCTTTTCCCATTCATGAAGAACTTGGTGAAAAGGATTATCCAGTGATTTATGCTAACCCACATCCAAAAATTGTGGCTGTTTTAGGAGAAAATACGAATGCATTAGAAATGTATAAACACCATTTGCCAAATAGTTTGTAGTTGTTACCCCTAATGGGTGCCTTTCTTTGGTATGGAGATGTGTTTTTTTATGCCTTCATTTTTTTTAAAAGGGTGCGGGGGATTAGTCTATTATACTATATGCCTCAATTTAAACTTAATCACGCTCTCCGTGTCCAAGTGTGTTGGACGATGTACCTGTGTCCTACATGGTTCTACAATATTTTTAAAATTACCTATTTTCAATTTGGTAGATTCTATGATATATTAATACCAATTTAATATAATCAACTTAAATAAGTGCTCACGTTTGTGAGGTAAAAGGGAAACTAGTGAAAGTCTAGTACAGCCCCCGCTACTGTAAGAGCTGATGAAATTACAATACCACTGAGAAATCGGGAAGGTGTAAGAGTAAAAAGAAGCTTAAGTCAGGAAACCTGCTTATTTATGCGAGACTAACTTTTCGGAGGGAGAAGTATAGGTGGGACAATGTTACGATTGTTTTTGATGTTTCAGTATGCTTTTTTTGTGCTGTCATTTCAAATGCCTGTATTCCTTTTAAAAGGAGTGCAGGCATTTTTTAGTTTGTAAGAAAAAATAAACCTTGTCTAGCTTCAATGCCAACCCTTCGAGGTCACGAGCCTCGCAATAACAAAGAGCACCTTTCCAAGGGGCTCGTCTTGTGCCATGCAGGGGGCAAGGCGTTTTGAGATTTTCTAAATGGGAGGTAAGGCTATGAAAAAAGGAAAAATTTTTGTTGTGGGCTTCGGTCCAGGTGATCGGGAGCATATTACAAAACGAGCTATAGATGTCCTGCAACAGAGTGATAGTATTATTGGTTATAAAACATATGTGGAGCTCATCGAACCGTTCGTAACAGCAAAATCCATCGTCAGTACGGGGATGACAGAAGAAGTGTCTCGTGCCCAAGAAGCTGTAAAACAAGCTGAAGCAGGAAATCTAGTCTCGGTGATTTCTAGTGGTGATTCAGGGGTATATGGGATGGCTGGATTAGTGTATGAAGTCCTGATTGAAAAGGGCTGGACTGAAAAAGAAGGAATTGCAGTCGAAATTGTCCCAGGTATTTCAGCGATTCATTCATGTGCGAGTATACTAGGTGCGCCAATCATGCATGATGCCTGCACGATTAGTTTAAGTGATCATTTAACGCCTTGGACAGTGATTGAAAAGCGGATTGAAGCAGCCGCGATGGCGGATTTTGTGATCGCCTTATACAACCCGAAAAGCGGCCGGAGGACACGTCAAATTGTAGAGGCACAAACCATTCTATTAAAATATCGTTCTCCTAACACACCAGTGGGGCTTGTAAAAAGTGCCTTTCGTGAAAATCAGAATGTCGTCCTGACCACATTGGCAGACATACTTGAACACGATATCGGAATGCTGACAACGGTCATAATCGGGAATTCTTCTACTTTCTTTTATGACAATAAAATCATTACCCCGCGAGGGTATCAGCGTAAATATACGTTAGGGGAAGAGAAACAAAGGTTAAAACCACATCAGCGTTTAAAAAAGGAAGCTGAACCATGGGCATTAAATCAAGAAACAGGGGAAGCTCAGGCAGGTTATGAGCAAATCGAACGAAAAAAACAAGAAGGTAGCTCATTAGATGTTGCCTTAAAGGCTTTATCCATGGTGACGAAAACCGACATAGAAAATTCAATGTTCGTCCAACAGCCAATCGAGAATATTTTTGAATTCGCTGTTTCACCTGGTGTTGCCAACAAATTTATCACGCCAGAGCAAATGCGCGTATTAGCAGAAATCATTGATGAAACAGGGACTCTGGAATATACACCAGATCATCGTTTTTTAGTCAAGATTCCAACAACTGATCCTGAATCCATTATTGAAAAACTTGAACAACATCATCTAGTTGTCATGCCAATGGGCGATGTTTTGAATTTAAAAGCTTGTGATTTTTGCTACGGTGAAAAAGCAGAGTCGATTCCATATGCAGAAGAAATTGCATCAAATTTGGGGGGCCTAAAGCTTCCAAAAGAATTACATATTGGATTCAACGGCTGTGGGATGGCCTGTTATCGGGCCGTATTTGATGATATTGGGATTGTGTATCGAAAGAAGAAATTTGATTTATTTATTGGAGCAAAGCCGGTTGGCCGTACAGCCCATGCAGCACAGCCAGTAGCAGAAGGAATTGAACCTGATCAGCTACTGCCGTTATTAACTGAATTGATTGAAGAATATAAACAAAATGCCCATCCAAATGAACGGCTTTTTAAATATTTTAAACGTGTGAAAAAAATTCGGTCATTTATCTATCACGATATGAGCTCCAAAATTAAAGTCGAGCCGGCACCATGTGGGGATTAGGAGGAACAGATGATTTTATTTTTAGCAGGAACAAGTGATGCGAGGGCATTGGCGATTCAATTGCAAAATCAAGGCTATCCTTTATTGGCAACGGTTGTCACAGAATCGGCAGCCGAGAGTTTAACTACCCACCAGATCCCTAATCAAGTGGGGCGGTTATCTGTCGATGACATGTCGGCACTGATTCAGAAGCAAAACATGACTTGTGTGATTGATGCCAGCCATCCGTATGCCGAAGAAGCGTCGAAAACGGCGATCGCAGCAGCAAGAGCATGTGAGATTCCCTATATTCGGTATGAACGTCCTAAAGAACAGTTCCTATCTCCACTCATTACGGAAGTGGAAAGTTATGAAGAGGCAGCGAAATTAGCCCAATCTCACAAAGGCACGATCATGCTGACAACAGGCAGCAAAACGTTAGAAATCTTTACGAAATATTTAATGCGCGAAGAAATTCGGCTTATTTGCAGGATGCTTCCAAATGTCGGGAACATGGAAAAGTGCAATCAGTTAGGGATTAAACAAAAGGACATTATTGCGATTCAAGGTCCCTTTTCGGAGTCATTAAATAGAGCCCTATGTGAGCAATATGATGTCACTTTATTGATTACAAAAGAAAGCGGCAAAGTGGGAGCGGTTGATGAAAAAGTGACAGCGGCTTTGCAACTAGGAATTCCGGTTATTTTAATCAAACGACCAGCGATTGAATATGAGAATTTATGTGTTTCTTTTGAAGAAGTCACTCAACGATTGGGAGGAATAATTCATGGCAAATACGAACTTTAATACCAAATTTGTGCCGGTAACAGTTGATCCAGACAAAATTTATGATCATAGTTTCGCCATCATTAAAGAGGAAATGGGTGAACATTCATTCACGGATGAACAGTGGTTAGTGGTTCGAAGAGTCATCCACGCTTCAGCAGACTTTGAACTCGGTCGCAGCATGATCTTTACACCAGATGCGATTGAGGCAGGGGTTCAATCGATTCTAGCGGGCCGTCATGTCGTGGCAGATGTCCAAATGATTGAAAGTGGTTCAGGTCGAAAACGATTCCGAAAGCATGGCGGGGACCTTCATTGCTATATAGCCGATGAAGACGTGGCAAAAGAAGCGAAAGCTCAAGGAACAACACGGGCGATTATTTCGATGCAAAAGGCAACTCGTTTACATAAAGGAGGAATCTATGCGATTGGCAATGCGCCAACGGCGTTGTTGGAATTAATTCGGTTAATTAAAGAAGGCTTGGCAAAACCGGACTTAATTATTGGCATGCCAGTTGGCTTTGTGTCAGCAGCAGAATCGAAAGAGGAGTTAGCCTTACTTAAAGGAATCCCATTTATTACAAACAAAGGAAGAAAGGGTGGCAGTACAGTGACGGTTGCTGCACTGAATGCCATTTCGATCATGGCAGATGAACGGGCAAAAGAAACGAAATAAAAAAGATCCTTCCCAAATGCGTCACGGATACACGACAGGAGCTTGTGCAACAGCGATGACCAAGGCAGCACTAAAAGCACTTATCGAGGGAAAAGTTCCAGATGAAGTCACGATTTATTTACCGGTTGGCCAGTATGCAACATTTAAAGTTTCCGCATTTGAAGTGTCAGATGACTGGGTCATGTGTGAAACAATCAAAGATGCGGGAGACGATCCAGATGCAACCCACCAAGCGCGAATTCAAAGCACCGTTCGGTATTCAAAAGGAGAAGGCATTCATTTAGATGGTGGGATTGGTGTCGGGCGGGTGACAAAAGCAGGACTACCTGTCCCTGTAGGGGAAGCGGCAATCAACCCTGTGCCGCGCAAAATGATTTATGGTGTGGTTCAAGAAACACTTGAAAAATATCAGCTGGATTGTGGAGTTGAAGTGGTGATTTCGGTCCCAGATGGAGAAGAAATCGCTGAAAAAACATTAAATGCGCGTTTAGGCATTATCGGCGGAATTTCGATATTAGGGACACGAGGAACCGTGGTACCATTCTCCAGTTCTGCTTATATGGCAAGTATCGTGCAGGCAATCAATGTCGCAAAAGAAGCTGGATGCGAGCATTTAGTGATTACAACGGGCGGACGCAGTGAAAAATTTGCCATGATGCAGTATCGTCATTTGCCAGAAGAAGCCTTTATCGAAATGGGCGACTTTGTCGGTTTTACGCTGAAGAATATCGCACGGCAGAAGATTCCTAGAGTCTCGTTAGTTGGGATGATGGGGAAATTCTCAAAAGTGGCCCAAGGCGTGATGATGGTTCACTCAAAAAGTGCCCCGGTTAGCTTTGAGTTTTTAGCAGGGATTGCCAACAAAGTAGGGGTAGATGAAAAGACGCAGCAAGAAATTTTACAGGCGAATACAGCTTCACAGGTGGGGGAAATGCTTCAAGGAAACGGTGCCTTCTTTGCAGCCCTTTGCAAAAACTGCTGCTACTATGCGCTGAATCATATGGGTACGGACATCAAAGTGTCGACAACTTTGTATGCGATGAATGGAGATTGTTTAGGAAAGGCTGAGAAGATTGACAAATTGGATGAAGATGATTGGTATCGGGGATAATGGCGCTGAAGGATTGCTCCCACAATATGTAGAGTGGATCCATGAATGTGATGTCCTTGTCGGCGGGGAGCGTCATTTACAATTTTTCCCGGAATTTAAAAAAGAGAAAAGAGTGATCAAAGGCGGTTTGGCAGCATTAACGGCTGAATTACAGCAAGAAACACGAAAGGTTGTCATTTTGGTGTCTGGTGATCCCCTGTTTTATGGGCTGGGAGGTGTGCTTGCAAAGAAGCTTCCATTAGAGATTTATCCTTATCCCAGCTCGGTCCAGCTCGCTTTTTCGAAACTGCAGGAAAGTTGGCAAGATGCCTATATTGTCAGCCTGCACGGTCGTTCGATAAAAGGGTTGGCACAAAGAATCGATGGGCGCAAGAAGATTGCGATTTTAACAGATGAAACGAATTCTCCTCAGACAATCGCAACCTATTTAAAGCGATTCGGCATGACCGAATATGAGGCCTTTGTGGCTGAAAATCTCCAGGGGGAAAACGAGCGTTGCCGTTCCTTTACCTTAGATGAAATGGAACAAACTTCTTTTTATCCATTGAATGTGGTGATTTTAAAACAGCGTAAGGTTGTCGAACGCGCTTCTCTTGGCATTCCTGATGACGCCTTTCTTCAGCGAAAGCCGGATAAAGGACTTATTACGAAAAAAGAGATTCGAGTTTTAAGTTTACAAGAATTAGAGCTTAAGGAAAGTAGTATTGTTTGGGATATTGGAACCTGCACAGGGTCGGTAGCGATTGAAGCAGCGAAAATCGCTCGCGAAGGTGCCGTGTATGCAATCGAAAAAAATGAGGGTGACCTCGACAATTGTTTGAAAAACCAATGTATCCATCGGACCGATTTTACTGCAGTCCTTGGGAAGGCACCTGACCGTTTGGATGAATTTCCAGATCCGCATGCGATTTTTATTGGCGGAAACGGTGGCAATATGGAGCATTTATTGCAAATCTGTATTTCACGTTTACAGCCCAAAGGTCGGCTTGTGATGAATATTGCGACAATCGAAAATCTAGCAGAAGCGCTTCAGCATCTAAAAGCATTAGGCTGTGATGTATCGATTTTGCAGGCGCAAATGTCAAAAAGTAAACCAATTTTACATTTAACACGGTTTGAACCGTTAAATCCAATCTATATTGTGACAGCAAAGAAAGGAAAAGAAAAATGAGAATAGGAACATTATATGGTTTAGGTGTGGGCCCTGGAGATCCAGAATTAATCACGGTAAAAGCCTTTCGCAAATTACAGGAAAGCCCAGTCATTGCTTATCCAAAAAAATTAAAAGGCAGTAAATCGTATGCCCATCGAATTGTGGAAGTCTATATTAACCCGAAAGAAAAAGAGATGCTTGGTCTTGTATTTCCGATGACAAAAGATGAAGATACCCTTCGCACGGAATGGACAAAATCAGTGGAAGCGATTTACCGCTATATCGTTCAAGGAAAAGATGTTGCGTTTGTGACCGAAGGGGACCCGATGTTGTTCAGCACATTTATTCATTTAATGAATGTAATGAAATCGATTCACCCAGATGTCCCGATTGAAACGGTTGCAGGAATCTCTTCGTTTAATGGTTCAGCGAATCGCTTAGGTATTGCATTGGCGGATGGGGATGACCATGTCGCGATGGTTCCTGCTACAGAGGATATAGAAGAAATGCGCCGGGTGACTGAAAGTCACGATGCGATTGTTTTTATCAAAGTAGCGAAAGTTTTAGACAGCATGCTGGATTTATTAGCAGACATGAATTTATTAGAAAATACACATGTCGTGACAAAAGTGACATCAGATGAAGAGGTCATTTGGAAGGTCAATGAACTTAGGGGTGCAGAATTAAACTACTTGTCCTGTATGGTGGTGCGCAAATCATGAAGAAAATTTGGATTATCGGAGCAGGGCCTGGAGACCCGGATTTAATAACGGTGAAAGGTTTAAAGCTTTTAAAAGAAGCGGATGTTGTCATGTACACCGATTCCCTCGTAAGCGAGACGTTAGTAGCAGAAGCAAAGGAGTCAGCAGAAATCATCCGCACTGCAGGGATGCATCTACAAGAAATGGTGGATTGTATCGTTGAACGTGTCAACGCAGGCAAGACGGTTGTCCGTTTACATACAGGAGATCCAGCGATGTACGGGGCAACGATGGAGCAAGTAGCCTTATTGAAGCAACATGAAATTAGCTGTGAAATCGTGCCAGGGGTCAGTTCTGTTTTTGCTTCTGCTGCAGCTGTTGGGGCCGAGCTTACGATTCCCGAATTAACGCAAACGCTTATTTTAACAAGGGCTGAAGGGCGTACACCTGTACCAGAGCGGGAAAAATTACAAGCACTGGCAAGCCATCACTGTACAATTGCCATGTTTTTAAGTGCGACATTAACAAAGAAAATTACGAAAGAATTGCAAGCAGCGGGGTGGGCAGACGATACGCCTGTTGCGGTTGTCCAACGTGCTTCGTGGCCAGATCAAAAAGTTGTTCGGACAACACTAGTTGAATTAGATGAAGCCATGCGGGTCAATGGCATTCGCAAGCATGCGATGATTCTCGCAGGCTGGGCGCTAGACCCAGAGATCCATGAAAAAGAGTATCGTTCGAAGCTATATGACAAGACGTTTACCCATGGCTTCCGTAAAGGTGTGAGTGCGAATGATTCGGTTAAATGAAGGGGAAATTGCTGTAATTGAAAAACGTAAACCATATGCCCTCGTAGCCATTACAAAGCACGGGGTGGCACATGCAAGAAGCTACGCGGAAAAATTCCCATATGTGGACCTCTATTATATGAAGAAATTCGAGCAAGGCGACGAAGAGTCTCGTCAAATTCAATTATTTGATGGGACGGTCCGCCTATTATTGCCCGCTTTGTTTCAGCAGTACAAAGGCATCATTTGTGTCATTTCGCTCGGTGCGGTCATTCGAATGATTGCCCCCCTTTTGATCGATAAAAAGAAAGATCCTGCCGTATTGGTGGTGGATGATAAAGGGCAGTATGTCATTAGTGTATTATCAGGACATATTGGCGGGGCGAATGCCTTAACCGATGAATTTGCCGATGCGATTGGGGCAACGCCTGTTGTGACAACCGCATCAGATGTTCAAAAAACGATTCCAGTCGATTTATTTGGGGCCCAATTTGGATGGATGTGGGAGAGTGAAGAAAAGCTAACACCTGTTAGTGCATCGGTAGTCAATGAAGAGCATGTTGCGATTGTGCAGGAAACAGGGGAAAAAAATTGGTGGACGTATGAGCGAACCATGCCGGAACATTTGAAAATTTATCCTTCGATAGAGGAAGCAATCCTTGCCAAGCCACAGGCGACATTGCTGATTACCGATCGGTTGATGGAGGCAAAGGAAGAGGTACTCCTTGAGAACGGAGTGCTGTATCGTCCAAAATCACTCGTCCTTGGCATTGGCTGTAATCGCGGTACGACCATGGAAGAAATCGAACAAGTCATCTTGGAAACATTAGCGGAGCTGCGGTTAAGTAAAAAAAGTGTCAAAGCGGTTGCGTCCATCGATTTAAAGAAAAATGAGCTAGGCTTGCTTGAATTAACTGCTAAGTATAACTGGCAGTTTGTGACTTACACTCCTGAAGAGCTAAATGAAATCCCGATCGATAATCCGTCGGAAACCGTCTTTAAATACACAGGGGCGTATGGGGTCAGTGAGCCGGCCGCGATGCGCTATGCGAATGCGAAAGAATTATTGTTAGAGAAAAAGAAAAGCGGAAATGTGACCATTTCCATTGCCCGTGTCAACTTTGAGGAGGGAGAAGGATGAATCGATTTGTTCTTGCTGGTTCAGGAAGCGGTGTTGGAAAAACAACGTTTACCATTGGGATCATGCGGGCTCTGATGAAACGAGGTTTAACCGTCCAGGGCTTTAAATGTGGCCCCGATTATATTGATCCCACCTATCATACTGCGGTCACAAAACGGCCTTCTCGAAATATTGATAGTTTCATGATGTCCCATGATACCGTTCGGGCCATTGTCGCTAGAGCAAGCCAAGATGTCGAGGTAGCGATGATTGAAGGAGTTATGGGCTTTTATGATGGCAAATCCCCATTATCAAATGAAGGATCGGCTGCTGATCTTAGTGAAATCACAAAAAGTCCAGTCATTTTAATTTTCAATGCCGCAAGTATGGCAAGAAGTGCGGCTGCGATTGTGAAAGGATTTCAACTGTTAGAGGAACACTCGAATATCGTGGGGGTTCTTGCCAATCAATTAGGAAGTAAAAGCCATTTTGAAATTGTAAAATCGGCGATTGAACAAGAATGTGGGATTCCTGTTATTGGTTATCTGCCCAAAGGAGCAGTCCCGACGTTGCCAAGTCGCCATCTTGGATTGGTGCCAGCAATTGAACGTGGTGATTTAGATTCGTATTTTGATAGACTGGCAGAAGCAATTGAAGAAACAGTAGATTTGGAGCAACTGCTGGACATCACAAAAGCCCAATCTTTGGACGTTCCTGTCTCCATTTTTGATCCACAGCCACAAGGACAAGAAGTACATATTGCCGTTGCCAAAGATGCGGCCTTTAACTTTTACTATGAGGAAAATTTAGAATTGCTACGTGCGTATGGGGCAACCTTGCATTTCTTCTCGCCATTACAAAATGAGGAAGTTCCCAAAATAGCACAGGGACTGTATATTGGTGGCGGTTTTCCGGAAGAGTTTGCCGAAAGCTTAGCGAAAAATGAGGCGACGAAGCAATCCATAAGAGCGGCGCTTGAGCGGGGACTGCCAACATTAGCAGAATGCGGCGGTTTTATGTTTTTAACAGAGGAAATTGTGAATCGACAAGGACAAGTCTTCCCGATGGTGGGGGTCATTCCAGGACGTGTGCGGATGCAAGCGAAATTAGCGGCACTTGGCTACCGGGAAATGACTGGTGTTCCAGGCAATTTCTTATTGAATGAAAGGGAGCAGGCAAAAGGGCATGAGTTCCATTATTCAACGTATGAAGGAGAAGATTCATCACCTGCTTATTTTAGTAAAGGCCGTTTTCGAGCGCAACAGGAAGGTTATTTACATAAAAAACTTGTTGCTGGCTATACCCACTTTCATTTTGCTTCAAATCCACAGCTTGTGAAAAATTGGCTGACTACCTGTTTGGAGGGAGAACAATGAATTATTTCCCATTATTAATGAATATTGACTACAAAAAGGTTGTGATTGTTGGGGGCGGACATGTAGCGCGTCAAAAAGTGGAAGCCCTCCTTTCAACAAAAGCGCTGCTGACAGTGATTAGCCCAGCGGTAACCGATCAATTGCAGCACTATATCAAGGAAGGGCTTGTAACTTGGAAAGAAAAAGCATTTGAGCCGTCTGATTTAGACGATGCAGCCTTGATTTTCGCGGTTACGGATGACGAAGAGGTCAACAATGCAGTAGAAGAAGCGACACAGCATTGGCAATTACTCAGTCGGGCGGATGCAAAAGGACGTGTGGATTTTATTAACCCAGCCGTCGTTCGTCGCGGTGATTTTGTTGTGACCGTATCGACATCTGGAGCAAGTCCAGGGCTGACGCGCCAAATAAAGGCGGACTTAGCTGAGCAATACGGAGAACATTATGCGCAGTATGTTTCGTTCTTAAAAGAAGCACGTCAGAAAATTTTAACCGTGTTTACGGGCGATGCGAAAAAACAGCAATTAGCCGAGCTCCTCGATCCGCGAGTTTTAAAGTGGATTGAGCAAGGTGAAAAGCAAAAATGTGACGCCTGGCTACAGCAGTGTTTAGGAGGAAAACAGTGAACGGGTTTGTCTATCTAGTAGGAGCTGGCCCTGGGGATCCAAAGCTATTGACCCTTCGTGGACTAGAGTGTATTCAGCAAGCAGATGTGATTTTGTATGATCGTCTCGTGAATACAGAATTATTAACCCACAGGAAAACGGGAGCTGAGCTCATTTATTGCGGAAAAGAGCCAGGAAAGCACGGACTGATACAAGATGAAATTCATCGTTTGCTGGTGGAACAAGCCAAACTTGGAAAGCAGGTCCTGCGCTTAAAAGGCGGTGACCCCTTTGTCTTTGGACGTGGGGCAGAAGAAGCAGCGATTTTACGGCAAGTTGATATTCCTTTTGAAATCGTGCCTGGAATAACAGCGGGAATTGCCGCGCCTGCTTATGCGGGTATTCCTGTGACCCACCGTGATCATGCAGCAAGCTTTACGATTGTGACAGGGCATCGCCGCATGAATCAGGAGCAGGATTTTTTAAATTGGCCGGCACTTGCCCAAATGGATACGGTTGCCTTTTATATGGGCATTGGCAATATCGCGTATATTGCGAAAAGTTTAATCACTTATGGAAAAGAAGCAATAACCCCTGTTGCCGTAATTGAATGGGGAACAACCAAAAACCAGCGTACGATTATTGGGAATCTATCAACGATTGCCCAAGAAATTCAAACCCACCGTATCACGAATCCATCGATGATTTTAGTAGGGGATGTGGTTAACGTACGGGATCAAATCGCCTGGTTTGCAGAAAAGGAGCATGAATTATGTTAGAGGCATTAAAAAACCGCCGTGCGATTCGACAATTTGAACCACGTGAGGTCGAACAGAACAAAATTGAGACATTATTAGAAGCCGCCACGTATGCACCAAATGACCGCATGCGTGAGCCCTGGCATTTCTATGTCTTAAAGGGCGACAGCTTAAAACGTTATGAGCAAGTCGCATTGGATTATTTACAAAAACGCTTCCCAACGAAACCACATTTAGTGGAGAGTTCAATGAACGCAATCACCAAAACACCGCTTGTTATTGTAGTGACATCCGCGATTGTGGATGGCGACGAAGGGGCGACAAAGGATAATGCCTTTGCAGTCAGCAGTGCGATTATGTCGATGTGGTTAATGGCCGAACAGTTAGGGCTCGGCATGGTATGGCGAACACGTGGTGTTGGCCTCGTTCATGATACAGCACTCCATGATTTTATTGGTGCATCTGACCAAGAGCAATTAGTCGGAACATTGTGCATTGGGTATCCAGCGGAAGAAATGAGTTCCGTTAAAAAGCGAACACCATTTGCAGAAAAAACAACATGGCTATAAGGAGGGGTGGAATGACACGACAGGGGATGTTGTTAGTCTATACTGGCGAGGGCAAAGGAAAAACAACCGCTTCGCTTGGTGTCACCTTACGTGCAATAGGACGTGGCATGAAGGTGAAATATTTTCAATTTATTAAATCCCCTGAACGTACTTATGGGGAACAAATCGCGCTTAGGAAACTTGGGGTTGAAACCGTGCAGTTAGGGGTCGGATTTACATGGACGAAAACACCAGAAGTGCATCGCGAAGCGCTAGCAAAGGCTTGGCAGCTGGTAAAAAAAGAGTTGCAGGATGAAACAACTGATTTATTGGTGTTGGATGAGCTGAATAATGCGTTAGCGATCACCCGGTTTCCCATTGAGGATGTATTAGCTTTATCAGAAGTGGTCGAGGCGATACAAAACCGCCCCAAAACGATGCACTTGGTGATTACAGGGCGCTCTGCCCATCCTTCTATCCTCGCATTAGCGGATTTAGTCTCAACAATCGAGGCAACCAAACACTATTATGCAGAACAAGATGTTCAGGCGATGAAGGGGCTTGAGTTTTAATGAAGGCGATTATGATTCAAGGAACAGCATCGGATGTTGGCAAAAGTGTTTTATGCACGGCACTCTGCCGCATTTTGGTGAATGATGGCTATCGAGTGGCCCCATTTAAATCACAAAATATGGCACTGAATTCCTATATCACGAAGGAGGGGGGAGAAATTGGCCGCGCGCAGGGTGTCCAAGCAGAAGCGGCAAAAATTGAAGCTACAACGGATATGAATCCCATCCTCCTCAAACCAAAAGGGGATATGGTGTCAGAGGTGATTTTACATGGTAAACATTTTGCCAATATGGATGCAATGTCGTATCGCGAACAGTTTGTTGAGCAAGTCATGCCCGAGATCCGTCAAACACTAAAACGCTTAGAAAAACAGTATGAGGTGTTAGTGCTAGAAGGGGCAGGAAGCCCAGCGGAAATCAATTTGAAAAGTCGGGATATTGCCAATATGCGCATGGCCCATGAAACCGATGCATCGGTGATTTTAGTAGCGGATATTGAACGTGGTGGAGTATTTGCTTCACTCATTGGAACATTGATGTTACTGGATGATCAAGAGCGTGCGCGTGTGAAAGGAATCATCATTAATAAATTCCGAGGGATAAAGGAATTGCTCACAAACGGGATTGCATGGCTGGAGGAGGAAACAGGCATTCCAGTACTTGGTGTCATCCCCTATCTGGATGTCCAAATTGAAGCTGAGGATTCAATGGCTTTATCAAGTCTACGCTTAAAAAAGCCACAGCAACAAGAATTTGACATTGATGTGGCGGTCATTCGTTTGCCTCGTATCTCGAATTTCACCGACCTCGACCCATTATATGAAGAGCCAGGTGTCGGTGTCCGGTTTGTATCCTCTTTAAAAGATTTAAAAAATCCTGATGTCATTCTTTTACCTGGATCCAAAAATTCAGTTGATGACTTTCTCTGGTTAGAAGAAACGGGTTTAGCACAAGGAATCTTGCGGATGTCAAGACGAGGAACGCGTATCGTTGGGATTTGTGGGGGCTATCAAATGCTTGGTCAAACCATTTTGGATGAGCAGGCGATTGAAGGCAGTGGAGGTACATATCGAACGCTTGGAATATTACCGATTGAAACCACATTCAGCGAAGAAAAACAAACGGTACAAGTAACGGGGGTCACCTATACAGGTCATGCCATCACAGGTTATGAAATTCATCTAGGTCGCAGTACACCGATTCAACCCGTTCAGAGTTTCGTCCAATTAGACGACGGCAGAGAAGATGGGGTTTATACCGAGCAAGTGATCGGTACATATGTACATGGTATTTTCCAGAACCGCACGTTCACCCGTGATTATTTCAATACCATTCGGGTGGAAAAGGGTTTGGAAGAAGTCTCAAATGAAATTCTTTCAGATTATGACCGACGTGAAGAGGCCTATGAAATGCTGGATCATCATGTACGTAAACATCTGGATATGGAAAAAATATACAATCTTATCACTTCATCAGGAAAGAAATAGGATGACAGGGTAAACCGTAGTGGATATTGAGGAGAAGATTCAATGATAAAAGGATCCCCATTGGAAATTGATTTTGAAAGGTTATGGAAAGAAGCTATGTTCGATTGGCATGGGAAGATGCCCGAACGAATGGTCAATGATGAACTAGAGGAGGCCTTTTGGGCACAGTCAATGAAGAAAAGGAGAGACAAACAAACAGATGATTATGCGAAAAAAATCTACGAAAAAATCAAACAGCAAATCCCACAGGATGCAAGTTGTATTGAAATTGGACCAGGTTGGGGGAACTATACATTCTCCCTTCGGAAGGATGTCAAACGTTTAACGTTGATTGATGGTTCAAAAAGCGTACTTTCCTATTTAAAACCTTATTTTGAAAACGATGCATCTGTTCAGTTTGTTCATCGGAAGTGGGAAGAAGCAGAAATTGAACCACATGATGTCGTGATTGGGGTGAACTGCTTTTACCGTATGTATGAAATGAATGCGTCGTTGAAAAAAATGAACGCACTCGCTAAAAAGCGTGCCATCATTGGCCTAACAACAGGTCCGATTCAACCACATTACGTTGTTTTAGATGAGCAGTTTGGCTATGACATTCAATATCCGCGCCGTGATTATATTGGGATCGTTAATATGCTGTATCAGTTAGGGATTTATGCAAATTGTAAAATGATCAAGCTGGAGCGTGAGCATCGTTACGACACAATGGCGCAATTATATGAAGCACAAAGCAAAAAAATCCGATCCCCTCAGTTTGATCCGGCGCATGTGGAAGCATCACTCGAACGATTGATTGTATTCGAGGATGGCCAGTATGTTTACCGTTATCCATTCTATGCTGCGATCATTAGTTGGGAGCCTGTGAAGGGACATGAGTAAGGTTCGTTTTCTATTTTTAATCTGGGCTTTAATCGGAGGCTTGCTTGCAACGATGACGTTTGCGGTCATGGTCGGTTCAGTTGATCTTACACCGAGCCTGATTTGGGAAGTGCTACTTCAGAAACTTGGGTTCGTGTCAGAGGCAGAGGCAGCGGCTTCAAAACCACAAAGCGTGATTATTTGGGAGATCCGTTTCCCTCGTATCATACTTGCGGCGATTGTTGGAGCGGCACTATCAATAAGCGGAGCTGCGATTCAGGCATTAGTAAAGAACTCGATTGCAGATCCATACATTTTAGGGGTTTCGTCAGGTGCATCCGTTGGGGCAACATCGGTGATTTTACTTGGTGCATTTGGTGCTCTTGGAGTCTATGCTCTTTCCTTTGCTGCTTTCTTAGGGGCCATTCTCTCCGTATCGATTGTGTTTTTTTTAGCACGTGTCAATGGACGGACATCGGTGATCCGGCTCCTTTTAGCAGGGATTGCCGTATCGATGGTCCTCTCCGCCATAACTAATTTTATACTGATGATGTCTAAGCAACAAGGTGGGATTCAAGCGGTTATGCATTGGATGCTCGGTAGTCTAGCAGGAGCGAAGTGGTCAAATCTTGGGATCCCTTTTTTTACGTTGCTCCTCGTCTTTATCCTTCTCTTCAGCCATTACCGGCAACTGAATGCTCTCCTGCTTGGTGAAGAAACAGCTGCAACTCTTGGCATTAGCTTAGACGGGTTTCGGATTTTTATTATCTTGTTTGTCTCGTTACTCACAGGTGTGGTGGTTGCGGTTAGTGGAAGCATCGGCTTTGTCGGTTTAATTGTCCCGCATATTGTGCGCATGATGGTTGGCTCTAATTACAAGTTGGTCTTACCGGTTAGTGCTTTAATCGGTGCCATTTTCTTGGTATGGGCGGATTTGGTCGCACGGACGGTGATTTCACCTGAAGAAATGCCAATCGGAATTATTACGGCAATTTGCGGGAGCCCTTTCTTTATTTGGATGCTTAGACGCCGGAGATATTCTTTTGGGGATGGTGAATAAGGATGTTGCAAGTTAAAAATGTATCATTATCCATACTCGACAAGCACATTTTACATAATCTTACGTTTTCCATCGACCAAGGAAAATTTGTTGGCATCATTGGCCCGAATGGAAGCGGAAAATCGACGATGTTAAAAATCATTTATCGTCATCTTAAACAAACGAGCGGCTTGGTGACGTTAGATGAGAAAGATCTGAGTCATTTCGCACAAAAAAAATTGGCACAGGAACTAGCCGTTGTCACTCAAGAAACACCCGTCCTCTTTGATTTTACCGTAGGAGAGATGGTGATGATGGGGCGAACGCCTTATAAAAAATGGCTTGCCAACGATAACGAGGATGACTTTGCCATTGTCGAAGATAGCATGCGGCTCGCAAACGTACAGCATTTGAAAAACCGTCCTTTCAGTCTCTTATCCGGTGGGGAAAAGAAGCGTGTGATGCTTGCGCGCGCCCTCGCACAGCAGGCGAACATTCTCATTTTAGATGAACCAACCAATCATCTGGATATCGAACATCAGTATCAATTGATGGATTTGGTAAAGCGTCTTCCGATTACAATTGTGGCCGCCCTGCATGATTTAAATTTAGCAGCGGGCTATTGTGATGAATTATTGGTGATGATGGATGGGGAGCTCTATCTGGAAGGAACACCGGAACAAGTGCTGACAGAGGAGACATTGAAGGAAGTTTTTCATATGCAGGCTGGGATTTCAAGAAACCCATTTACAAAAAAACTTCACTTGTTTTATCATACAGAACGTTAAAAAGGATTGGGGAAATATTGAAAAAGCAAATCATTGGAACATTCGTATTTATAACGGCATTGCTTTTATTATCAGCATGCAAAGGTGAGGAAGCAAAAACAGATGTGCAAGCTGAGCAAACAGCTGAAACTGAGACAGTTGTAATAGAGAATGAAGGGGTAGTTCTTGAATACGAAGAAGCGCCAAAACGGGCGATTTCTTTAAATCAGCATGTGACCGAAATCATGTTAGCACTTGGTTTAGAGAATCGGATGGTTGGGACCGCATACTTGGATCATGACATTTATGAGCCGTTACAAGAAGCATACGACAAGGTACCCGTATTGGCTGAACAATATCCTACAAAAGAGCAAGTGATCTCAGTGGAAGCAGATTTCTTATATGGCGGCTGGGAAAGTGCCTTCAACGAGAAAAATATTGCATCACGTGAAGAATTAAAAGAGTTAGAGATTAATAGTTACTTACAATCGTCATCGATTAAAATAGCGCCAACGATAGAAGATATTTATTCAGATATTCGCAATATCGCAAAAATCTTCCGAGTAGAAGATCGTGGTGAGGCGTTAATTGACCAAATGAACCAAGAGATTGATGGGATTATCTCTCAGCTACCGGAAGTGACAGAGCCATTGGATGTTTTCGTATATGATAGCGGCGAAACGGATGTGTTCACTGCCACTCAAAACTTTATGAATACTCTGATCACGATGGTTGGTGGCGAAAATGTTTTCGCTGATGTGGAAGGAAATTGGGCGACCGTATCAAAAGAGGATGCAGTCGAGCGTCAGCCGGAAGTGATTGTTGTGATTGATTATGGTTCAACAACAGCAGAACAAAAAATGGAATTCTTGAAAACAGATCCCGCCTTAAGCCAAACACCGGCTGTACAAAATGAGCATTTTGTCATTTTGCCATTATCGTCAGCATCTGAAGGGGTTCGGGTAGCAGAAGCACTCGAAATTTTAGCAAAAGGCTTCTATCTTGATGCCTTTTAGGGGCTGAACAGCTATAAAGCAATGTGGGGAAAGCAACAATGAGACAGGTTACAAAATCATTGGAAAAACATCAAAACAGATTCGTATCGGAGTGGCGGATTCATTAGAAGGGGGAGGTCACATTATGACAACTTGGAATCTAGAGCAAATGCAGCGTCATTTACTCATTTGCAATGGGGCAACTTGTATGGGAGCAGGAGCGGAAGAGGTCACAAAGCAGATTCGTGATGAAATCCGTAAAAATCGGTTGGATGAGCAGATTCATACATCGCGGACACGCTGTAATGGCCGATGTAAAGATAAATGCGTCGTTATTGAATATCCAAAAGGGACATGGTATTCGGTTCAACAAGAAGAGACAGCGCGTAGCATTGTTCATGAAGCAGTGGGAGAAGAAGCGATCATCTATTCAATGGAGCACGGTGTACGAAAACGGAGCGAAACCCGGATTAAAGGTATCGATAAATATAAGAAGGGAAACGGATTGATGAAAAAAGCTGTTTTATTTGTTGGACATGGCAGTAGGCTAGAAGCAGGGAATAGAGAGGTTCGCCAATTTATCGAGGAAACAAAAGATTCCATTGATCCAGCCCTTTTAGTCGAAACTTGTTTTCTAGAATTTGCCTCACCGAATATTGAAGAGGGAATTCAACTGTGTGTTGAAAAAGGGGCGGATGAAATCCATGTGATTCCGATCATTTTATTACATGCTGGACACTCGAAATTGCACATTCCAGCAGAAATAGAACATGCGAAAGAGCATTTCCCTGATGTTCGATTTACCTATGGGCAAACAATCGGTGTTCATGAGGAAGTATTTGAAATTTTAAAAACAAGACTGACGGAAGTGGGTTTTGATGTGAATCAGAACCATGAGGATACAGCCATCTTATTAATTGGCCGAGGTGGCAGCGATCCATATGCGAATGGTGATTTTTATAAAATAACTCGGTTATTATGGGAAAAATTAAACGTACCGATCGTTGAAAGTGCCTTTATGGGGGTCACGACGCCAACTGTCCAAGATGGGATGGAACGTTGTATGAAACTGGGGGCGAAAAAAATCATCATGCTCCCGTATTTCTTATTTACAGGAATTTTAATGAAAAGAATGAATCAAATGGCCGAACACTTTAAAGAGACGTATCCGCATGTCTCCATTGAGATTGCATCGTACTTTGGGTATCATCCAAAATTAAGCACGGTCTTATTAGAACGGATGAACCAGGCCATCGACGGTACATCCACAGGGATGCAGGATTTAGAAAACTTCCGTCAATATGCCAAAGAACATGGGTATGAGCATCATCATCATCATTGAGTGACAAGGGGACATTTACTGTCCCTATAGGTAAAACCGAACCATAATTTTTAAACACCTTTAATTTTCTGTTAGCAAACTAGAAACATCCAATTGTTTTAAAATATGCAAAACTAACGAAGCAATAGAATAGGTATTCTCAAGGGTGGTCGGCACATCCCCATTAAGAAAGGGGGTGGTGTATGACAGTTTTTGAATCACTAATGATGGCGATTGCTTTTGCAAGGTTAATCGTTGCCATCCAATCATTTAACCATAAAAAATAATCCACCCTTGAGTTAGAGACTCAGGTGGATTATTCTACCCATATAGCCGACCCCTTTTTGGGAACCGTTTATTGCTAGACTGGACATGTTCGCGCCTGTTCGGTCCTTTTTTACTTTATGCTTTAATTAATTATAGTATAACGAAAAACTAGGTAGGGACAGGGGGACATCGTCCAACTAGGGGGTTGTGATCTTTTTCGCAATGATGGAAGTGGCTTTTTTTGAATTCAAGCGATACAAAAAGTCCATTAATTTTGCATCGTTTCCGGCTAATACTCGGTATTTGTTATTTTCCATCCCTTTTATAATAATGGCAGCTGCTTCAATTGGGCTGAGCATTTTATAAGAATGCTTGTCAACTTTTCCGATTTCAATTCCAGCGTTCCGAACGAGGTTCGTATCGACGCCACCAGGAAAGACGATGGTTACGCCGACATTGGTATTTCTAAGCTCTAAGTGAAGGCCTTCCGTTAACATTTTAACGGCAGCTTTTGAAGCGGAATAAATCGATTGAAGGGGTACAGGGAGAAAGCCACCCATGCTGGATACATTGGTAATATGAGCTTCCGGTCGCTCTAAAAGGTGGGGCAAGAAGGATTTACACATATAAAGCGTACCGTAAAAATTGACATCCATCACTCTTTGAATTTGTTCATAATCTAGATCATTCACACTGTGAAAAGGTTGAATAATTCCTGCATTATTAATCATTCCATCGATGCATCCATGAACGGAGATTATTTCTTCTGGAAGCTTCTCCACATCATCTCTGCCCGCTAAATTCGCAATGTGCGTTGAAATGTTGTCTCCATAAACAGTTGCGAATGATTTGATATCCTCTAGTCCGGATTTATGGATGATGGCTGCGACTTTCGCTCCTTTTTCTAAAAGTTGGCTAACGAGTTCTCTCCCAATACCGCCCCCAGCACCAGTCACGACGATGACTTTACCGAATACTTTCATTGTATTCCCCCAAATTTTCTGTAATGGAAAATGAAGCTAATAAATATATATATGTAGGTTTTTGGTATGACATTCTTTTTCGGTGGTCACAAAAACCTAATTCGAAAGCCACAGATAATATAAACAAACGAATAGGATTTTCCTAAAACAGTAGGAGAAGCCTGTTTAGTTCCTACTAAGGTGGATGCAGAGAAACCATAGAAAAATTGGGAAAACTAAATCTTTGGTAGACAATGAGGATGTGTTCCAGTCCTTTATTTGTGTTGGCTGACCTTATAATACGAATGGGGAAGGTTAGCACGCGGATTGTTAAAGGATCCGCTATTATAAGGCGTTCTTGTCAAGAGTACAGGATATTGTCCTTCTTCACTAGGACGGTAAACACTTGCCGAAAGCTTCATACCATCTCTCATTTCGGTCTGAACATCTTCAATGGGTAATCTCAAAAGATGTTTGATTGAGAACACTGTTCATATTTTTGGGGACACTTTAACGAAACCACAATCAACAACATTCTTAATGAATTCAGCAAGAAACCTAGAAACAACATCATCTTCTTACATAAGGGAAAGTATGGTAATATCATATATAATTAAGAAAATTCTTTAAGATTGGTAATGAATACAATTGCAGAATAGTTGTAGTCTTATAGTTCTATTTAAAATATCGCTAATAATGGAACAATTGTAACGCATCTTTTTAGCGTAACATAAAGACGAATGAGGAAAGGGAGGCTTACTTTTGAATACAAAATACCTAGATTTACTAGCACAAAAATATGATAATGAAGAAAAAGTCGTAACGGAAATTATTAATCTAGAAGCCATCCTTAATCTACCAAAGGGTACAGAGCATTTTGTGAGTGATTTACATGGGGAGTATCAAGCGTTTCAGCATGTGTTAAGAAATGGCTCGGGGAAGGTTAAGGAGAAAATCGAAGACCTTTTTAAAAAGGTATTAACAGAAAAAGAGATTAAAGAATTTGCAACCTTGGTGTACTATCCTGAAGAAAAAATCAAGTTAATTAAGAATGGTTTTGATAATGAAGAAGAGCTGCATCAATGGTATACCGTGATCATTGAGCGGATGATTAAACTGGTTTCTTATGCCTCTTCGAAATATACTCGGTCGAAATTACGCAAGGCATTGCCTAGTCAGTTTGTTTATATTATCGAAGAACTTCTATACAAAGCAGATGAATTCACCAATTTTAAAGATGCTTATTATACAAAAATTGTTCAACAAATTATTTCCCTTGGTCAAGCGGATAAGCTAATTACGGGCCTAGCGTATACGACACAGAGATTGGTCGTGGATCATCTTCATGTTGTCGGGGATATTTACGACCGTGGACCTGAGCCTGATAAAATTATGGAAGCCCTCATTCATTATCATTCTGTTGATATTCAGTGGGGAAATCATGATGTCCTATGGATTGGTGCCTTTGCTGGTTCAAAGGTGTGTCTGGCCAATATTATTCGGATCTGTGCTCGTTATAATAATTTGGATATTATTGAAGATGTGTATGGAATCAATCTTAGACCACTGCTTAATCTAGCGGAAAAGTACTATCAAGATAATCCGGCCTTTCGCCCAAAAATCCAACCAGGTGAAACGATATCAGACGAAGAAAAATTACAGATTACGAAAATTCATCAAGCGATTGCGATGATTCAGTTTAAACTTGAAAGCCCTATCATCAAGAGACGACCGAATTTTGAGATGTCTGAAAGACTTTTACTTGAGAAAGTAGATTTCGATAAAAAAGAAATCAATCTTCGCGGAACTAAGTATTCACTTGAAAATACTTGTTTTGACACCGTTAATCCCTCGCAGCCTGACCAGCTTTTGGAGGAAGAAGCACAAGTGATCGACAAGCTGTTATTTTCTGTTCAACACTCAGAAAAACTCGCAAGACATATGAACTTTCTGATGAAAAAAGGCAGTCTTTATCTGAAATATAACGGAAACTTATTAATACACGGCTGTATTCCATTAGATGAAGATGGAAATATGGAAAAAATGGTGATTGAAAACAAAACCTATGCAGGTCGTGAATTACTGGACATTTTCGAACATTATTTGCGTTATGCTTTTGAACATCCTGAAGAAACAGATGACCTTGCGACAGATATGGTGTGGTATTTATGGACAGGACAATATTCATCTCTTTTTGGAAAAAGAGAAATGACAACCTTTGAACGGTATTTCATTAAGGATAAGACCACACATAAAGAAATGAAAAATCCATATTACTATTTACGTGAAAATGTGGAAACCTGCCGCAACATCCTAACAGAATTTGATCTTGACCCCGATCATGGTCATATTATCAATGGGCATACACCCGTTAAAGAAATTAATGGAGAGAATCCGATTAAAGCAAATGGAATGATGATTGTAATTGACGGGGGCTTTTCAAAGGCTTATCAATCAACAACCGGTATTTCAGGTTATACATTATTATATAATTCCTTCGGCATGCAACTTGTCGCCCATCAGCAATTCAATTCAAAAGAAGATGTCCTACGAAATGGTACAGATGTTTTGTCAGTTAAAAGAGTGGTAGATAAAGAGCTTGAAAGAAAAAAGGTTCTCGAAACGAATGTTGGCGCCGAATTATTACAGGAAATAAGTATTTTGAAAAGCTTGTTGGAATATCGGTATATGAAGCGGGAGAAAGGGCCTAAGGAAAGTGTTTCAATCCAATAGATACGAAAAGGACTAAGTGGGTGTTTTAACATTATGTGTATAAGGACGTCCAAAAAGGAGACAAAGGGGACTTTGTCCTAGCTTGTCTATAAAATCGTGTCTGATGTTGCTATAGGTAAAAAGCCGCTAACTAATTAGTTGGCGGCTTTTTACAATCTCTTTCGGGGTGCTAGGCATCGGTTCAGAACCGTTGCGTTGCTGGTTATTTTTGTTTATAAAGGTCGACAAATGCATTGAAAATCTCTATTCCTTGATAAGAAAAAAGAGAAAGTGCAGTTAGAGAAAACATCCCGATTATAACGAATCGCATCCACATCATATTAATAGCCTCCTTTGATTTTTTAATGTGCATATTTCAAAGGAGCTACTACTACATTATTAGACTGATAAAATACGGCTTGAAGAAAATGGCGTTTTTTATCCGCATGGACATGAATGAAACTGACTTTAATCAGGCTGAGAATCACGATTACTAGGTATGGAACCGTAAAAAAGTAACCGGAATGATCATCAATATCTTGACTATTTTCAAAATAGGAAGATTCAAAGCTTAAAGTATCTAAAACATAGTTGTCATGGTTGGGAATCCCACTACCCATATCAGACTGTACGCCAAATAAATGTGTAACAGTAGGCAGGGCCAATAAGATCATCATGAGTAAAAAACGATTCATAGGTTTCACCAACCTTTTAGGGATTATTACAATATATACAATGGAAATGATTATAACACAAAAAAGATTGAGTGTAATAGGAAAATTTTCCTCAGGAGATCGGTGCATTTGTTTGTAGAGAAGATAGGAGAAATCCGGGTACGATTAATTAGAGCAGCTGCTTCTTGTGCCAATAGATCATTTTTAACTAAATCGGTTCATACCAGCGGGGAAAATGAAATTTGTTTTAAGGAATATGTAAGAAAAAGAATTTACCACTTATTCAAGAATAATCAATTTCCTGTTAAAAGGGACAATTGGCGAACAGTGCCAGTCACTGGTTCGCAAGGAGTCAACGTTTTTGTTAACTTTATTTGTACGAACAGGGAAGACTAAAAAAATATAAAAAGCAGACCGTTTAAAGTAGCCTGCTTCATAGTGAAAACTTATCTCAAATTAATAACCACCACCGATGTATGCAGAACCGACGATGATTAAAAGGATAAATAGAACGACGATTAGTGCGAAACCAGCACCACTTCCGTATCCTCCACCACTCATATCTAACACCTCCTTATTAGAAGCTAATGTATAATATGATGGTTAAATGTGTTCGATTGGACATGTTAATTAAAACATTCACCTATTTTTTTATATTAATAGTGCACCCTAAAAGAGAATTAGTTCAAAGTGCAGGTACGAATGAAATGATTCATGCTTTAAGGATGGTGCTAAAAGAAACATATTTAAATAGAGATCTCATTTTTGTACGAGAATCCGAGAGATACACAAGTTCTGACTTTGCCCTTTTAGCGAGATTACCAGAAGGATTGGGTATTTGTGTTACAGCCAAGGACAGTGAATTTGATTTTGTTTCCAGGGTGTTTTTCCCTGAGTTAAAAATAAACGAAGACCCATTAACAGGAGGCGATGTTTTAATAATGAAGTTCGCTCTTTCTTATTGAAGTTATCTGCCAGAAGTGTACAATAAACATTTAAGCATCCTTAACAAAATTGGAAAGTAGTGGAATGAAATGAAGAATTACGATATTATCTTTTTTGATCTAGATGATACGCTGTTTGATTTTCCGAAATCAGAGCAAGAAGCCTTTACTAAAGTTTTTAATCAATATAATATCGTCGATAACTTAAATCTATACAAACAGAGTTACCGAGAGATTAGTAGAAAATTGTGGAGCGATTTAGAAAAGGGAAAAATGAGCATTGATAAACTAGGTTCTGAGCGATTTAGGAGATTATTTCTAGAACATGAACTTGAAATGGACGCAGTTGTATTCAATCAAGATTATTTAAAACTTCTTGGAGAACAATCACCCCTCATCCAAGGAACTGAAAAAGTGATGAGAGAGCTCTCGCATAAACGTCTAGCCGTTATTACTAACGGTTTCACAGAGGTACAAACATCAAGAATAAGCAATTCCCCGTTAAAAGATACATTTGAACACCTGATAACCTCTGAAACGACTGGATTTCAAAAACCACAAACTGAAATTTTTGATTTTGCTTTTCGTCAGTTACAGATTACAAATAAATCCAACGTACTCATGGTGGGGGACTCGTTGACTTCTGATATTCAAGGGGGAGTGAACTATGGAATTGATACGTGTTGGTACAATCCTAACGATAAGGAAAATCGCACCTCTTTAAAACCTACTTACGAAATCAATAATTTAGAAAGCTTGTTAGAGATTATAAAATAAACAAGGATATTCTATCTTTCTAGCTTAGTCCGATTGCTAAAGTCACCTGCCATTGGAAATATATACTTCAAAACCGAACCATTTCATTTCTTTGTATGACCTAAATCAACAATCGAGTCATATTCTTCAATACCAACAGGTAATTTGATGATTATAAAGAAGTTAACATCCATACGAAAAAAATCGAGTGAAACAAGGGTGGGATTGAATGTGTTAATGAAGCCAAAAAAATTGCAACCGGGAGATTGTGTTGCAACCGTGAGTCCTTCTTGGGGAGGAGCAGGGGAGCCAGAACTAAGATGGCGATATGAACAAGGGGTAAAGAGACTAGAAGAAACTTTTGGACTGAAAGTGATCCCTATGCCGAATAGTTTGAAAGGGGGAGACTATCTTTATAAAAATCCGCAAGCTCGTGCGGAAGATTTGATGATGGCATTTAAGGATAAGAGGATAAAAGCGATCATTGCAAACATTGGTGGGGAAGATAGTATTCGCTTGCTTCCCTATATTGATTTTGACGTGATTCGTGATAACCCGAAAATTTTTATGGGTTACTCGGATGTGACCATTCCCCATTTGTTTTGCCATAAAGCAGGAATTTCTTCTTTTTATGGCCCAGCCATTTTAACCGATTTTGCTGAAAACGTGGAGATGGATCCATATACGATTGAAATGGTGAATCGAACACTTTTTTCAACTGAGGCGATTGGTGAAATTCAACCTGCGAATGAATGGACGAGTGAGCGTTTATTATGGTTAGAAGAGAATAAGGACCGTCGAAGGGCGATGGTGAAAAATTCAGGTTACGAGGTACTTCAAGGATCTGGTGTAGCACATGGACGTTTGATTGGTGGCTGTATCGAGGTTTTAGAGTTTGCCAAAGGAACAGAACTTTGGCCAGAAAAGAAATACTGGGAGAATAGCATCCTTTTCTTTGAAACATCGGAAGAAAAACCGGATCCCAGTTTAATTAGGTATTGGCTGCGAAATTATGCTGCCCAAGGCATTCTACAAAAAGCGAAGGGAATCATATTTGGGAAACCACAAGATGAGAAGTATTATGAGGAGTATAAAGAAGAAATTAAAACCGTCATGAAGGAATATGATTTGGAGGATTTGCCGATTCTTTATAACTTGAATTTTGGTCATACCGAACCGAAATTTATCTTGCCATATGGTGCAATGGCAGAAATCAATTGTGAAAAAAGGACTTTCGCCATTCTAGAAAGTGGAGTGGACTAATTTTTAGAAAAGAAAGCGATAAATTGATCGTATTTTCTTCTTACACAGTAGGACGCATTTCTTGAGTATTTCTATTCATCCACAAAGAAACACCGGAAACTCTTCCGGTGTTTTCTGTTTGAGCTTAAGCAATTCCCGCTTTCATCAGCATCCCATCTAAAGGGCGGTTCATGTTGCTTTCTAGCCATTGGGCGGTATCAATCAGCTTGTTCAAGTTTGTGCCTGTTTCAATTCCCATGCCTTGGAACATATTTACCATGTCTTCCGTACAGGCATTTCCGACTGCTTTTGGCGCAAATGGGCAACCGCCAAGGCCGGCAATCGAAGAATCAAAACGTTGAACGCCAGCCTGGTAGCCTGCTAGAATGTTTGCTAAACCTAGACCACGTGTATTGTGAAAATGCAGACCTAATGATAAATCATTGCCAAACTGTTTATAGAAAGCCGCAACAACGGTTTGTACTTGTATGGGGTTCGCCATTCCTGTTGTATCCGCTAGGGTGATTTCTGAACATCCCGCTTCTAAAAATTTTTCAGCCACTGATAGTACTTTTGTTAATGGAACTTCACCCTCAAATGGGCATCCAAATGCAGTTCCGAGTACTCCTGCTACACCTTTATTGGATTTTGCTCCTTCTTGAATCACTTTCGAAAGTTCTTCAACTGCTTGATCAACCGTTCTCTTCGCGTTTCTTAAATTAAAAGAATCACTAGTCGTTGTCACGACATGAAGAAAGTCAACATCGGTCGTTAGGGCACGCTCAAGACCCGACCGGCTTAAGACGAGTCCGCCATAGCGAATGTCCTCGGATTTTGGGAGAATCTTAAGTAGTTCTTCAGCATCAGCCATTTGCGGAACAACCTTAGGATTAACAAAAGACACGGCTTCAATATTGCGGATGCCAGCATCAATTAATTTAGAAATTAATTCCGCTTTTGTTTCAGTCGTGAGAATCTTTTTCTCATTCTGTAATCCGTCACGTGGGCCTACTTCACAAATTTCGATCATTTTTTACTTCCTCCTTAAATAAGTGACTGATTTTAATATCATCTAAATGTTTTAATACATTGTCGCGTCCTTGGAAGATATGTTCGTGCATCGCAATTCGAGCTCGTTCAGGTTCTTTATTTTCAATCGCATTAAAGATAATTTTATGAACTTCAAGAGATTGTTGTAGGTGAAAATCGGTGTACCAATAAAAGGAACGAAAGACAATTGGTATGACAACCACTTTTGAAATATGAAAATGAAGATGTTTGTTTTTTGCAGCCGAAACAATGGCTTCATGAAATCTTTGGTTCACTTTCACAATTTTACGGATGCTGGTCATATCGGACTGTAAATGGTCATGGATCGCTTGTTCATATAATTCATTTGCGGTTTTCAGTTCAATAAGATCTTCTTCGGTTCGATTAACGGCAGCCTGACTAGCTGCATAGCTTTCAAGCAAACTTCTTAAATCGTAGATTTCTCTGATATCCTCTTTCGTAAAATGCCTGACTCCGACTCCTCTTTTTAAAGGAATAACCAACCCTTCCGCTTCCAATTGTTTGATGGCCTCTCTAATCGGTGTTCTGCTTAAGTTTAGTTCTTTCGCTAATGTTTCTTCACCCAACCGCATTCCTGGCTCATATTTTCCAAGAATGATAGCATCCTTTATAAATTTGTATGCATCCATACCAACACCTCAAATTTATTGTATACAAAGAATAAATTGTTTTCAATGAATTTTCTGAAAACTACAGAAAAATGGTTGAATTATGGTGAATTTACGACCAAAGTAGCAATTTATCATAAAATTTAAAAAACAGTATTGACTTATTGTATACAAACAAATAAATTTGTATACATAAGTCAGAAAATTGATAAAATTAACAACAACCTTGGGGGGATGAACATGACGGAACATAAATTACCATTGGAAGATTTACGTGTGCTAGAATTGGGAACTTTATTGGCTGGTCCATTTACGGGTAGATTACTAGGAGACTTTGGTGCGGAAGTGATTAAGGTAGAACCGCCTGGTAAATCGGATCCAATGCGTGATTGGGGAAAATCAAAAGATGGAGTCGGGCTTTGGTGGCCAATCCAATCTAGAAACAAAAAATCGATTACACTGAACTTGCGTGAAGAAGAAGGACAACAGATTTTAAGAGAATTAGTGAAAGAAGCCGATATTCTCATTGAGAACTTTCGCCCTGGGACAATGGAAAAGTGGAATCTCTCTTATGAAACTCTTTCAGAAATCAATCCAAAATTAGTCATGGTGCGGACATCTGGCTTCGGACAAACGGGACCTTATAAAAATCGTGCTGGATTTGGTAGTGTTGGAGAAGCAATGGGAGGGCTTAGAAATGTAACCGGTTTCGAAGACCGTCCGCCATCAAGAATTGGCGTTTCCATTGGCGACACTTTATCGGCTTTGTTTGCAACCATCGGCTGCCTTGTCGCCGTCCATGAGCGTAAGCAATCCGGAAGAGGACAAGTAGTGGATACAGCTCTTTACGAATCCGTTTTCTCAATTATGGAGAGCATTATCCCAGATTATCTTCTAGCAGGGTATATACGTGAACGGATGGGAAATATTCTTCCTGGTGTTGCACCATCCAATATTTATTTTACAAAAGACAAAACCTATATTGTCATCGGTGCAAATGCTGATGGCGTGTTCCGCAGACTTTGCGAAGCAATGGAACAGCCTGAGCTCGCAGATGACCCTCGTTTTGCGACCCACCATGCAAGAGGAGAAAACATGAAGCTCCTTGATTCGATGATTGAAGAGTGGACGAAAACTTTACCGGCTAAAGAGGCACTAGCCATTCTTGAAGACAAAGGCGTTCCTTCAGGACTCATTTATACGGCGAAGGACATTGTTGAAGATCCGCATTATCAAGCAAGGGGAATGATCGTTCACGTCGAGCATCCGCAGCTAGGAGATTTCCCGATGCCAGGAGTGGTACCAAAATTAAGCAGGACTCCAGGTGAAATCAAGCATGTTGGGCCAGAGCTGATGGGGAAACATAACAAAGAAATCTATCAAGGATTGCTAGGGTTTGATGAGGAAAAATTAAAAGAATTAGAGAAACAGAAGATCATTTAAAGGAGGCTGTCAAATGGGCAAAACATTATATCGAAAAATTTGGGAGAAACACCTTGTTGTCGATGAGAAGGATCAGCCATCTGTGTTATATATCGATCTTCATTTGGTTCATGAAGTCACTTCTCCACAAGCATTTGAAGGACTTCGAATTCAAAACCGCAAAGTGCGCAGGCCAGATTTAACGTTGGCGACAATGGACCACAGCATTCCAACTAGAAACCGGTCTTTGCCAATTCAAGATGAAATTGCAAGGAAACAAGTGGAAACACTTGTGGACAATTGTCGTGATTTTGGAATCAAACTTTTTGATTTGAAAAGTGCCAATCAAGGAATTGTCCATGTTATTGCACCTGAGTTGGGGATTACCCAACCAGGGCAAACCATTGTCTGTGGGGATAGCCATACTTCAACCCATGGAGCATTCGGTGCCCTAGCTTTTGGAATTGGCACAAGCGAAGTGGAACATGTGTTAGCAACTCAAACCTTAAAACAATATCAATCGAAAACACTGGCAATCAATGTAAAAGGCGAGTTGCCACTCGGGACAACAGCGAAAGATTTGATTCTTTCCATTATTGGAAAATACGGGCATGATTTTGCGACCGGTTATGTTATTGAATATCGTGGCGAAGCCATCCGAAACCTTTCAATGGAAGAGCGTATGACCGTTTGCAATATGAGCATCGAAATGGGGGCACGCGCAGGATTGATTGCTCCTGATGAAACTACCTTTGCTTATTTAAAAGGGAAGGAATGTGCACCAAAAGGCGCTGAATGGGAAGCTGCATTAACGGAGTGGAAAACACTTTCTACCGATGAAGATGCCACTTTTGATTTAGAAATTGATTTTGATGCAGAGCAAGTGACACCTCAAGTCACATGGGGAACAAATCCTGGACAAGTCATAGGAATCAATGAAAACGTTCCAAACCCAGCAGAACTTCCTGAAAATCAAAAACGTTCAATCGAAAAAGCGCTCGACTATATGGGACTTGCACCGGAAACTCCGATGACAGAGGTTCAAGTGGATAAGGTTTTTATCGGCTCTTGTACGAATAGCCGCATCGAGGATTTGAGAAAAGCAGCTGCAGTTGTGAGCGGCCATCATGTGGCTGAAAAGGTAGAGGCACTTGTGGTCCCAGGATCTCAGCTCGTGAAACAGCAAGCGGAAGCAGAAGGACTTGATCAGATTTTTTTACAGGCAGGGTTCGAGTGGCGTGAAGCTGGCTGCAGCATGTGTCTAGGAATGAATGACGATCTTGTCGGTCCAGAGGAGAGATGTGCATCGACATCCAACCGAAACTTTGAAGGTCGTCAAGGAAGAAAGGCAAGAACACATTTAGTGAGTCCCGAAATGGCAGCAGCCGCTGCGATTGCTGGGCATTTTGTTGATGTTCGTAAATGGCCAACAAAGGAACTGAAAGGAGCGAATGTCTAATGCAATCCTTTACGACAGTGACTGGAGTAGTGGCTCCTTTAGATGCCGTGAATGTAGATACAGACGCGATTATTCCAAAGCAATTTTTAAAACGAATTGAAAGAACAGGGTTTGGTCAGTTTCTTTTCTACGATTGGCGTTTTGAGAATGGTCAGGAAAAGCCTGAGTTTGTATTAAACAAAGAGCCTTATCGGAATGCGCCGATTCTCCTTACGCGAAAGAATTTTGGCTGCGGTTCCTCAAGGGAGCATGCACCGTGGGCACTTTCAGAGTTTGGCATCCGCGTGATTCTTGCACCATCCTTCGCGGACATTTTTCATAATAATTGCTTTAAAAATGGAATCTTGCCAATCGTTCTTCCAGAGGAGGTTATTCAGTCTTTATTTCAACAAGTGGAAACCCAACCTGGATTCGAATTATCGGTGGATTTAGCGACTCAATCTGTAAAAGGCGCGAATGGGTTTGAAGCATCTTTCGAGATCGCACCTTATCGGAAACAATTATTGCTTGAGGGACTAGATGAAGTGGGAGCTACTTTAAAAGCAGAGGATCGGATCACGGAATTCGAAGAGAAGCACAAAGTGTTTTATCAGTTGTCGTTTTAAGAATTCCACCGAAACCTTGAATGAATTTACAGAATTTTTAAATAAGGGGGTTGTCATATGAACAAAGATGTGAAAGAACCGATTCGCAAAAAGTGGATTTGGATTGGGCTTGTGCTCATTACCTTAGGGAACGTCCCTTGGTATTTTTCGGACTCCATGGTTGAGCCGTATGTTTTCGGTTTTCCGTTATGGGGATTCATCATATTAGTCTTTTCCATTATTTTAAGTGCCTATTTAAGTTGGATTTGTTTGACACAGTGGAAAATTGTTGAAGACGAAGAAGAAGCAAACAAGTAAAGGAGGGATAGCATGGGTGAACTAACGTTTGCTGGAGTAGATGGAATTATTATTTTGTCGGCATTTGCGATCATTATGCTTGTCATCGGCTATTTCTCGGGCCGTGGGGAAAAGAATATCCATGAAAGCTTATCAGGGTATTATTTAGCAGGGAAAAATTTAGGAATCATTGCTTTGTTTTTTACACTATTTGCCACACAATATAGTGGGAATACAATCGTTGGATATGCTCCGACTGCCTACCGAACAGGATTTTCCTGGTTGCAGTCGATCTCGTTTATGACGATTATTATTGGTGTTTATTTACTCTTCGCACCTAGATTATATGTGATTGCGAAGAAACGAAACTTTGTTACGCCGACAGACTGGCTTCAACACCGTTTTAACTCAA
>Ga0182742_1000686_pt1 | contig 50048 bp, 50 predicted proteins | sample eDN5th37CBELigMG_FD_128880 | JGI IMG/M metagenome (GOLD analysis project Ga0182742, IMG submission 128880) | Enriched Miracle-Growth compost microbial communities from Emeryville, California, USA - eDNA 5th pass 37_C BE-Lig MG (version 2)... ...
GAGTTTTATCTATAAAACCAAAACAATCGCCTGTTTATGTCAAAATTTATCAGAATTTTTGTCTCGTTAATTGTTGTTTTTGCACTGTCGCAATGTTATTATTTCATTTGAAAACGCTACCAAAATATTACTAAGCCAGAAAAAATACCTATTATCTAAGGAGGAATTATTATATGACTCAATTATCCGTAACTTTAAAAGAAAAGGTGGAACAGTTCCTGCGTGGAAAGAAAGAGTTATTTATTAATGGTGAATTTGTTGAGAGCAAATCACAAAAAACCTTCGATACATATAACCCGGCGACAGGTGAGGTATTGGCAAGTGTTTATGAAGCTGGTCCAGAAGATATTGACCTGGCTGTAAAGGCTGCACGCAAAGCGTTTGATGAAGGTCCATGGTCGAAAATGAGCGCTGCCGCTAGAAGCAGGCTGATGTACAAGCTTGCCGATTTGATGGAAGAAAACAGCGAGGAACTAGCTCAGTTAGAGACTTTGGACAATGGTAAGCCAATTCGGGAAACAACCAATGCAGATATTCCTTTGGCAGTCGAGCATATGCGCTATTATGCAGGCTGGTCGACAAAGATTGTTGGACAGACAATTCCTGTTAATGGACCATTCTTAAACTATACACGTCATGAAGCAGTTGGTGTTGTGGGACAAATTATCCCTTGGAATTTCCCTCTCTTAATGGCAATGTGGAAGCTCGGCGCTGCTCTTGCAACTGGCTGTACCATTGTTCTAAAGCCAGCTGAGCAAACTCCACTGTCAGCGCTTTACTTGGCGGAATTAATTCAAGAAGCGGGATTCCCAGAAGGTGTTGTCAACATCGTTCCTGGTTTTGGAGAAACTGCAGGCCAGCCGCTTGTTGATCATCCTTTAGTTGATAAAATTGCTTTCACCGGTTCCACTGAAGTCGGAAAAATGATCATGGCAAATGCCTCCAAAACATTGAAGCGAGTAACACTTGAGCTTGGAGGAAAATCACCAAACATCATTCTTCCTGATGCTGATTTAACAAAGGCAATTCCAGGGGCACTTAACGGTGTTATGTTCAACCAAGGCCAGGTTTGCTGTGCTGGTTCCCGCGTGTTCATTCAAAAGAAGCATTTTGATAATGTAGTTGCTGATATGGCTGCACATGCGCAAACGATTCGACAAGGCGCCGGAATTCATGCGGATACAGAAATTGGACCACTTGTTTCAATTGAGCAGCAAAGTCGTGTGCTTGGCTATATTGAGAAGGGATTAAATGAAGGGGCACAGCTCGTAGTCGGCGGCAATAAGCCTCAAGATCAAGGTTATTTTGTTTCCCCTACTATTTTTGCAGATGTGCGGGATGAAATGACAATTGCCAAGGAGGAAATCTTTGGACCTGTTATTTCTGCAATGCCGTATGACGATTTGGATGAGTTAATTAATCGTGCTAACAATAGTGAATATGGGTTGGCAGCAGGCGTGTGGACAAGGGATGTTGCGAATGCACATTATATTGCCGGCAAACTCCGCGCCGGAACCGTTTGGGTCAACTGCTACAATACATTTGATGCAGCTTCACCATTTGGCGGATATAAACAATCCGGCATTGGACGGGAAATGGGCTCCTATGCACTTAATAACTATTCAGAAGTTAAGAGTGTCTGGGTTTCATTGCAGTAAAAAGAAGGCTGCTGAATTCTAAGTAGTTCCCATAACGTGGAGAAAATCCATCATATTTCGTAGCATGGAATAACAATATAATTAGCACACAAAAGCTTGGTTTTTTCCCCAAGCTTTTGTCTGTTTAACTAAAGGAGAAAGTCCATTTGACGCTAAAGCGAGTTTGATAAATAAGCGGAGAAATTTCTCTTGTTTAGGAAATAGCACTGAAAATAGCCTGAATAGACGGAAAGATTCCGACTATTGACTTGAAAAACGTGAAATAGGGCAATATTGCTTCGCTTAATCGGAAAACCTCCGCTTATATCCCCCCGAAACTAGCTCTATTCAGCTGTCTAACCGGAAAATCTCCGTTTATTTTGATTATCCCTGATTGCTAAAAAGAACATCAATTACCACTTAAGTAAAAAAATTAACATAGTAATTAGCACGTTGCCAAAAACAATTGTCAAGCTGGTTTTCAGGTTGCGATTTACAATAGTAATATCTCATATTCGTTGATATATAAGGGGAAAATAAGAGACCAAATCATATGTGATTTGGTCTGCTAATTAGCATCCTATTTGGTATGTTTCTCCACCGAAACGGAACTACTGAGCTGAATTCAGAGCCTTCTTTTTTGTGCATTTTCTGTTCCCTATTCAGTTCTCCTGCCCCGCTTCCATAAGAAAATTCGTTATCCTGTTGCTTATAAGTCTTTTTGTTCAACATTCAGTTCAATCAAATTGCCATCTGGGTCGGCGCAGAAAATTTGTGCGAACCCGCTTTTTCCATCTGGCTTTTCAAGGATTTCCACATTATTCTGCTTTAGCCATTTAAGAGTATCATAATAGTTCTCGACTCTAAGGGCAAAATGTCCTTCCCTGCTGGACAAGCTTTTATCCTTACGAATTGTCTGGGAGAAAGGGTCGACTATCAAATGAAGCTGCTGTTTCTCTATTTCATACCAGGCGCCTGAAAAATCAAAATCAGGACGGGCTATTTCTTTTAAACATAACGTATTCCCATAAAAATCTTTTGCTTTTTCCAAATTTGTAACAGTAAGACTTACATGATGGAGGCATTTATATTTAATCAAAATGTTCCCTTCTTTCATTTGTCATTCATTATTTTTTTACTTAGTCGTTTTACGGATAAAATGAACACCTCCCACTGCAGCTGGAGCAACTCAAACAGCTTATTGATTAAATTAAAGAATTCGACAGCTACATTTAACAATCCTTCTTCAACTAGCCTGTCCTGTTGGCAGCATAAAGAATGTTGATCAACCTTAACTGGACTTTTCACTTCTGAAACCAAAATTAATCTGAAGAAAAGAAAGAAACTAGCCAATAGTCTGCCAGAATAATAATAGGATGTTGGAAATGAAATGCTGCACTTAAACGAACAGACACTTTATTGAAAAAGCACCAATTCCAAGAAATAGTTTTCCGCTTTAATCATACAGTTCTTTTTTTATCAGCAAGGGATTATATTAACAAGGAGGAATGCCATCAAAAAATTCTAAGGAGTTTTTTCATTGGATGAAAAATTGTTGAAAAGAGCATTAAAAATAAAAATTTTAATTGGAGTTCTTATTATTCTTTCCCCCGTTTTTATTACTGGCAAATGGTTTATGTATGACATCGTGAACGATTTATTGGTTGCTCGAGTTGGTAATGCGTACGTTTGCTATGATAATTGGCTTATATGTTATCTACGATAGTATCAAAACTTATTATAATAGCAAAACATAGAATCCTATAAGAATTAAAGATATATAAAGTGAAACTTCAATCAGTGGGGGTTTTCTACGTCCACACTGATTGTAGCCTGAGGCCTATAGGGTATAGGTCACACAGACATTGCCACAGGACGGGGCAATGTCTGTGTTCCTTTATATCGGGTCTTTACTCAGCAAGTTTCTCCCCACCTACATTTCTCGTTTTCTCTTACACTCCCTTAGGTGGGAATCAAAAGTCCGTTAATGCCGGATAAAATAGATGAAGCTAATTAATAGAATACATCTATTAAAACAACCCAAAAATAATGAAATAAACTTATTATCCAGAAGTCCATCCCACCTATCCCCCATAAAAAGCGCTGCAAATACCATTTAAACTGGCACTCCCTTTAAATAGTCTCGTTTGCGGGAATGGCACTATTACATTACAAAGGAAATTAAAATTGGAGATTTTTAATTCCCTTACTATAATAAAATTAAATCTATTATTTCGGCTGAGCAATTGTATAATCGTATAGGGCAGTGATTCTTACTTTTACATAATTTAGAAAAGACATAAGGAGTGTTTATAATGGCGCGTGTTTTATTTATTAATGGCGGTTCAGAAGGACATGTCAATCCAACAATCGGAGTTGTAAAAGAGCTGGTTTCGCGAGGGGAAGAGGTCGTGTATTTTACGATAGAAGCTTTTCGAGAACGCATGGAAAAAACAGGAGCTTTTGTCCGAACATTTAACAGTGAAAAATTTATACAAGCTTTTCTCTCTGGCGGCAGAAATTATTTACTTGAAAGAATTAATGGTCTTTTGCATACGGCAGATATTATGATACCAAGTGTACTGGAGCAAATCGAAGGAGAAGAGTTTGATTATATTATCCATGATTCCATGTTTGGCTGCGGGCATTTGCTTGCACAAATACTTAAACTTCCGGCAATTAATTCTTGCACTTCTTTTGCACAGACAAAAGCATCATTTGATAAAATGCTGGAACATCTTTCACAAAATATCCCAACAGAAATAATTCAATCAATAAATGATGAGTTTCAAAATCTGACAAACAAAATAAAGGAAAAATATGATGTGGAAATCCGTTCTCCTTATGAAGTTTTCTGCAACCCTGCACCACTTACGATCATTTATACAACCAGGGAGTTTCAGCCATCTGGAGAAACATTTGACCAAACTTACAAATTTGTAGGGCCATCCATTTCTTTACAGTCAATAGACAAAAGCTTCGACCTTGCAGCATTCAAGGAAAAAAGCGTAATTTACATTTCATTGGGCACGGTCTTTAACCAAGCAATGGATTTCTACAAGCTTTGTTTTAAGGCATTTGGGAACACTGATCATATGGTTATTATGTCTGTTGGAGAAAAAACGAAACTAGCTGAATTAGGAGAAATCCCAAAAAACTTCCTTGTGAAAAATTATGTTCCACAAACTGAGGTGTTGAAATACACTAGATTATTTATCACACATGGCGGAATGAACAGTACCCATGAAGGTCTCTATTACGGGGTGCCGCTAATTGTCATTCCACAAAGCGCTGACCAGCCGGTCGTTGCCGGGCAAGTTGCAAAACTCGGAGCCGGCATTAACCTGCAGATGCAAAACTTGACTGCAAAGCAATTGCATGAAGCGGTAGACCATGTATTAAAACACTCATCTTTCCAGAAAGCTGCTGCAAATATCAGAGAATCTTTTCATAAATCGGGCGGTTATCGCCAAGCTGTCGATGAGATTTTCGAATTTAAAAGCAAATAGGATAATTAAACGGACAGACGCTCAAATTAAACCAAAAAATATAGGAAAACGCTCCTGATTCTTTTCTCAGGAGCGTTTTTTGTATGCTGATTATAATGTTGTTTCCCTTCGTCCATCCATTTGGTGAATCTGCTGCGGTTTCACCTGAATTTTTTGCTTAATTCGATTAAAAAACAAGTTGATGGAAGCGAGCATCCCGAAGCTGAAATCTCTCCTTTCATCTTCAAAAAAATTTCAATGCCTGCCCTCTTACGAAAAAGCAAGCATGCGCTCCAAGGCGAGTTTTGCTTGTTTGGCTGTGCTTTCCTCAACAATAATGCGATTTTCTTCAAAGCCTGTTTCTAGCGATTCCAAGCACCACACAAAATGGGCCAAGTCAATGCGGTTCATCGTTAAGCATGGACACATATGGGGATTCAGAGAAATAATCTGCTTGTCCGGATGATCCTTAATAATCCGCTTCACCAGATTCATTTCCGTGCCGATCGCAAAGGCTGTGTTTGGAGCGGCCTTTTCAATCACATCAATAATATAATTGGTCGAACCCGCATAATCGGATAATGCCACCACTTCTCGCCGGCATTCTGGATGGACAATAATCTTCATGTCTGGGTAGTCGCTCCGTACTTTTCGAATATTTTCCACCGTAAAATTCTCATGGACCGAACAATGCCCTTTCCATAAAATCACCTGAATCTTTTCAATATCCCCGTCATACTCCAACTGGTCGGTTATTGGATTCCACACCGCCATATTTTCTAATGGAATGCCTAAATTATAGGCGGTGTTTCTCCCTAAATGCTGGTCGGGCAAAAATAAGAGCCGCTGTTTTTGCTCGAGTGCCCATGAAACCATTTTTTCGGCATTGGAAGAAGTCACCGTCGCTCCCCCGTTGATGCCCACAAATGCTTTAATGGCAGCGGTGGAGTTCACATAGGTTAATGGCATAATCGTGTCCCCGAATAATAGCTGGAGCTGTTCCCACGCCCGGTCTGTTTGGTAAATATCGGCCATATCGGCCATGGAACAGCCTGCCCGCATATCCGGCAAATATACCTTTTGCTTTTCATCTGTTAAAATATCAGCTGTTTCCGCCATAAAATGAACGCCGCAAAAGACAATAAATTCTGCTTCTTTATTGTCCGCCGCCACTTGGGCAAGCTTTAAGCTGTCCCCTGTGGTATCGGCAAACTGAATCACTTCATCTTTTTGATAATGATGGCCCGGCACAAACAAACGTTTCCCCAATGTCTGTTTAATTTCCGCTGCCCTCTCCTCAAGCTCTTTTGCAGACATATTTTTATACTTTTCTGGCAGTCTCGCATGTTTTCCTTGCAATTGTTCAAGCATGCTCATCCTGTATTCCCCCTTATCCCTTTTCTCTTTTTAAGAAAAATGAACTTTAACGCTAATATCAAGTGCTGGTGCTGAATGGGTCAAAAAGCCAAGTGAAATAAAATCCACCCCAGAATCGCGGTAGGACGCTAAATTCTCCAGGGTAATTCCTCCAGATGCTTCGGTTGTGACCGTTTCTGGCACCAATTGAATCCATTCTTTGATTTCATCCGGGCTGCGGTTATCAAACATAATAATATCCGCACCTGCTGCTAATGCTTCTTCCACTTGCGCTTTTGTTTCTGTTTCCACTTCCACTTTTACTGTATGGCCAATCGAATTTTTAACCGTTTTTACCGCATTGGCAATTGAACCGGCAAAGGCAATATGATTGTCTTTAATCATCACTGCATCATATAAACCATAGCGATGATTATAGCCGCCGCCCTTTGTGACCGCATATTTTTCCAGCATGCGCAAACCCGGCGTTGTTTTTCTTGTATCGCAAATTTTTGTATAGCCGCTGTTTAACGTCTGCACCGCCCTTTTGGTGATGGTTGCAATGCCGCTCATTCGCTGCACTAAATTTAAAACGACTCTTTCCCCTTTCAGCAGGTTGGCAATACTTCCTCTGACAGTCGCGATTTTTTCGCCGATTTCAACTTTGGCGCCATCTTCCTTAAAAAAAGCAACAGTCACCCTTGAGTCTAAAAGGCTAAAGCCTGTTTCAATAACATCTTTTCCGCAAAAAATGCCATTTCCTTTAGCAATAAACACAATTTCTCCTGCTGCGCTGCCTGGAAAAATCGTATCTGTCGTAATATCCCGTTCGCCAATATCCTCAATAAAAAAAGACTCCAGTTGTTTTTTCAGTTTCAGCTTGTTCATTTTGTTCCTTCCTTTCCAATTGCTGTATAATGGAACGCTGCTGCCATTCGTTTTGTTCAAACGGATAGTCCTCGCGAAAATGTCCGCCCCTGCTTTCCGTTCTTTCCAAAGCAGCTTTGGTGATCAGCCAAGAAACAAGCAGCATAAAGGCCCGTTCCTTTTCTTGTTTGCTATAATTACCCTTTTGGATAAAACGGTAATCCTTGATTCCAGAGCTTTCGAGCCATTGAAGGTTTCGGGTCAATCCTGCACGAGTACGAACAATGCCCACATCTTCCATCATTCGCTTTTGCAGTTCCTCCGCATTTGGCAAAGCAATCGGCCTTGCTTGAAAAGCTGTTTCCTTTGCCGCAAAGCTTCTATATACTGTTTTTTTTCGATTAATCTTGCTTGCCAATTTTGTGCCCATATACAAGCCTTCTAAAAGCGAATTGCTGGCAAGGCGATTTGCCCCATGCAAACCAGTGCAGGCTGCTTCCCCGATGGCATACAAACCCTTGACAGATGTTTGTCCATCAAGCTCTGCAGAAATTCCTCCCATTAAAAAATGACTGCCTGGCGCGACAGGAAGTTTGTTGTCTGCCAAATCAATTCCGTGCTGCCGGCACATTTTTGTAATCGATGGGAATTTTTTTTCAAACTCTTTGACAGGGCTAATATCCAAATAAACGGTTTCTCCCCTTTGTAAATAGCTGTAAATTGTCTGGGATACAATATGGCGTGGAGCAAGATCTTTGTATGGATGAACCGTCTCCATAATCCGCTTTCCCTCTCTTGTCACAAGGACAGCGCCTTCTCCCCGCACTGCTTCTGATACAAGGCCGACTGTTTTGCCGGCAACAGAAAGCAGGGTGGGATGAAATTGCATAAACTCCATATCAGACAGTTTCGCACCTGCCAAATAGGCAAGGGCGAGACCATCGCCTGTTACTGTCTTGGCACTAGAGGTATATTCATAAGTTTGTCCACATCCCCCTGTAGCAATCACCGTATAGGGAGAAAAATACGCTTCTTGTTCATTTTGATTATTTAAGCCTTTTGCGCCAATGCATTCGCCCTTTTCATTCAGCAGCAGCTCATCCACAAAAAAATCCTCGACAATTGTAATATTGCCTGGCAGGTGCCCGCTTAAAAATTCTACCACCGTTTTTCCTGTTGCATCCCCGCCGCCATGGACAATGCGCGCCTTGCTGTGAGCTCCTTCCATGCCAAGGAGAAACTCGCCATTTGGATCGCAGTCAAATGAACATCCCCCTGCTGCAAGCTCATTTATCAGGGCAGATGCACAGCTGGTAATTTCCGCCACTACATGTGGATTATTATGAAATCTGCCTGCTTCTAGCGTGTCGAGAGCATGGTATTCGGCATGATCTTTGGGGCTGATTGCTGCAGCAATACCCCCTTGCGCTAAATAGGAATTGCTGTGGTGGATTGTTGATTTTGTGAGAATAATCACATGCAAATCACAAGACAATCGTTTCGCCAATTGCAAACCAGCCATTCCGCTGCCAATAATCAGTACATCTGCATTCAATATTTTTACCTTCTTTCTTAACAGGTGTCTTGACACCTATATTTACATAGTTTTAAAATAATGACAAGTATTTTATTTGTATTTTTTTGCTAGATATATAGAGAACGGCATAACTAGGGGGAAAACATTTTGATTTATTTAGATTATGCAGCAACCTGTCCTATCGATAAAGAAGCGTTGGCCGCTTATACAGAAATTGCCGCAAATTATTTTTCCAATACAAATAGTCTTCATGATATGGGCGGTGAGGCTGCTTCTGTTTTGGAAAATTGCCGCAAGCAATTCGCTAATCTATTAGGGGTGCAAGCAGAGGGACTTTATTTTACAAGCGGCGGCTCGGAAAGCAATTTTCTCTCTATCCATGCTTTACTGGCTAGTTTGCCTTCTGAAAAAAATCACCTGATTACCGCAATGGGAGAGCACTCCTCCATTCACAGCACGATGAAAGTACTCGAACAAAAGGGCTATGAGGTGACCTATCTTCCTTATAAAAAAACCGGCATGATTGATCTTGCTCAATTGGAACAAGCAATACAGCCGAATACAGCTCTTGTATCGATTCAGCATGTTAATTCTGAAACAGGAGCGATTCAGCCAATTGAGGCGATCAGCTTGCTGTGCCGCAGCCATCACGTGCTGTTTCACAGCGATCTTGTGCAAAGTTTTGGCAAGCTTCCCCTTCCAAGACTCGCAGCACTTGTTGATGGCTTCTCTGTATCGAGCCATAAATTTTATGGGCCAAAAGGAGTCGGCGCTGCCTATGTTCATCCCAAAATAAAGAGGCAGAGCTTTTATCCTGGCACGACCCATGAAAATGGATTTCGGCCAGGGACCGTCAACACGCCTGCCATTGCCGCAATGGTGGTTGCTGCAAATAAAGCCATTCAGCAGCTTGCACAAGAATCCAAGCATTTCAAAAAGCTGCGGCAAGTATTTTTAGACAAAATCGTGGATAATCCGCTGCTGTCTGTAATTGAAAACCAAGCACAGCTTCCCTCCACTATCGCATTGCGGATAAAGGAGACAGAAGGACAATGGGTGCTGTTGGAAAGCAACCGCCGAGGCTTTGCCATTTCAACCGGAAGCGCCTGCCAAATCGGTCAGCAGGCACCATCCAAAACAATGAAAGCACTGGGATATTCCGATGAAGAGGCAAAAGAATTAGTGCGCATTTCCTTTGGCAGACACACCACTTTAAAAGAAGTCGAACAATTCGCCGACACGCTGCAGGAAATTGCAAAAAGGATGCACCAACTGCAATAGCAATAAATAAGGGGGCGGTCTCTTTTATTCGCCGTTCTCTCCCTTTTATTCGCCGTCCCTCTCCTCAACAAAAAAAGCATCCAATCGCCGGAAAAATCGGCTGATTGGACGCTTTTTAAGAAGAGAAGGGAATTTTTACAGTAAATGCCGTCTCTGCTTCCGCAGAAGTTACTTCAATTGTTCCTTTATAGCGCTCGACTGTTTCTTTTACAATCGAAAGGCCAAATCCCCGTACAATAGAGGGATGCTGTTTTTTGGTTGTATAGCCTTTTTCAAAAACCTTGTCAGGCTCTGCAATCATCGGACCTGTATTAGATACCTGAAAGATATAGTGGTCGTTTTGGACAGCACAGCAGACAGCCATTCTTCTTGATGATTCTGGAAGCTCACATGCTGCATCCATGCTGTTATCCATTAAATTAGAAAGAATTTTAATCAGATCAATGGATTTTATTTTCAAAAAGTCATGCTCTTCTGCGTGGATGTCCATCCTGATATTGCGGTTTTGCGCCGCCATTTTTTTCGTTTGCAGCAAAACAGACAGTGCTGGATTGCCAACAATCGAGATTTCACTTATTTTAAAGGCACTCGCTTCTTTTACTAATTGGTCTGCATACTGAAGCGCTTGTTTATGATTGCCAATTTTCAACAAACCTTGTACAACAAGAATATGGTTGACATAATCATGGCGAAAGGACCGGACAGACGAAATTAACGAAAGAACCTCTTTTTGATAGGTGTCCTCTGTATGGTGAATTTCCTTCTCCAATTCTTTATGATACCAGCGATTAAGGAACGCAAAAGCGATCAATAGCACACAGACAAATAAAATAGACACCACAATCATAACCGTGCTGTTTGTCAATACTTTATATTCAATATGTTTGACTGTCTCGACACTTATATCAACGCCTAAATAGCCGATTATCTGCTGATTATTATCCTTAATCGGCACACCTACTGATAAATAGTCGCCATATTTCGGATCATCGAGAATGCCAGTTATATAGTCTTCTCCTTTAAGCGCAATCCTTAGCTGTTTTGAAGGAACCGTGCATATTTCTCCGATAGGGTATCCCGGCACTTCATCTGGCAGCCCTACAATCATATCTTGTGAATAGCTATCATTCTCTATTTTTAATGTATATACATATAACGCGCCAATTTTTTCGCGAGAATCATTTAAAAAACGTCTAATTTCCCAATACTCTTTACTTCGGATCGGATTTTCCAAAAAAGCTTTGTACATCTCTGTATCCATGCTTTCTGCAATTGATTTAGCACTTTTTATATGTTGATTGGCAATAGCCTCTTCTACGGAATTTTTCATCGTGATATAGGAAATGACTACATTTAAGCAAATAAACCCTAAAAACAAGATAATAGATAATACGATGATGATTCTTATTTTTTTATTCCGCATACCACTAGGAAATCCCTCAATTCTCTAAAACTAATATCAGCCTAGAGATATTCTACTATATTATATTGGTAAATACATGCATTAATTTTTTTTGCCCAATTATATCGGCATTTTAGCCTCGCCGTTCAGCTGATGCCTCTCCAAAAAACCGACCATAGTGCTTCCAGCTTTTCCTCGACCCGATTGGCTTCTTCAAAATAGGCCAATTCGACCAGCAGCGCCATCAAAATTCCAGTATAAGCAATCGTTGCCGTCTTTTCATTTTCTGCGATAATATGCTTCTCTTTGATCCACTGCAAAAATATCATTTCCAGCCATTCCTCTTGAAATGTCTCCACTTCCATAACCTCTTTTTGGACAATCGCATATAAATGCGCCGGCGGAAAAAAACCCATGCGCAGCCAAAATTTCAGGCTTTGATTTTGCTCGAACATTTCTTTAATATATTGCAAATAGCCATATAAAAATTCCTTGGCCGCAAGCTCCTTATTTTTTTGAAAATAATCCTTTTTCAGCATCATTTCTACTAGCTTTGCCTCTCGTACCACTGCTAAAAAAAGCTCATCTTTGCCCTTGTAATGGGAATAAATAGATGACTTTTTAATGCCTACTTCATCCGCAATTTGGTTTAAGGATGTTCCTTCATAACCATTTAGCGCAAAAAATTTCAGCGCTGCTTGTTTTAGTTCCTCTTTTTTCACAATAAGTCTCCTTTACAGCCTGCTGTATTAAGAAATTACTTTTAAGCCGATTGTTGCAGCAAGTATCATGCCAATAAACAATAGTCGTGTCCATTCTTTTGGTTCATTATACATATACATGCCGACAAGAGCTGAGCCAACTGTGCCGATTCCCGTCCAGACTCCATATGCCGTTCCCATCGAAATCGTCTTCATCGCATATGTCAGCATCGCAAAGCTTAAAATAAATCCTGCCGCCAAATAAAAAAGGGCATCCCACTTTTTCATCGTCAGCCGCTTAATATTAATGACGCCAAACACTTCACATAAACCAGCAATAATCAAAGCGATCCAGCTCATGATGCCTCTTCCTCCCCTTTTTGCTTATCTGTCACGATTTTTAAGCCGATCACTCCAATCAGCAGCATCGCAATCAGGATAATTTTTAATGGGCGCACCGGCTCATGAAAAAGAAAAATTTCCGCAATCACCGTGCCTGTTGTGCCAAGTCCTGTAAATACCGCATAGACTGTGCCAATCGGCAAATAGTTTGTCGCATAGATTAAAATAAAAAAACTAATGATAATCGCCACAGCTGTTCCGAGCCATTCAAAGGGCGTTTGGGCATATTTTAGCCCGGAAACCCATGCTACCTCAATAAAGCCTGCGCCAAACACCATCAGCCAATACCGGTTCATCTGCTTCCCCTCTTTTCTTTGTTGATTACAAGTTAACTACCGACCGTTCGGTAGTTATTTTCTATTATTCTATTCACTTTGTCAAGCAGGACGACTGAATCATGTGCAGACAACTCCTTATTTGCTTGGTTATACTGGTAGAAAAATTCAGCAGGAGTGTTTATCCATGGAGACAGAAAAACCATTTCATAAAGTGAAACTTCAATCAGTGGGGGATATTACTGCGCGTTGATGCGTAATAAAAGGGGCTGAAATTTTTATGGATTCATATAGCTCTTCTTCCTTATTTTACATATCCTTTATGCTTGTTTTTTTGAATATATGGATAAGCTTTTCCTTCGCCGAACAATGGATGGATTCCGTCGAAACGGGCTATCCTGTGCAGCTTCTCTCCACTATTATTTTTAGCATGGTAGAGCTTATCTTTGACAGTCCGCAAAAAAAGGTGCGCTAATTTGATTAGCTTCACCTTTTTTGGGCCTAGTTTACTTTTCGTTTTACATTCAAATGGAAGGAATAAATCTGGCTTGGTCCAATTAAACGAAAGCCTGTGCCATCCACATAGTCTAATTTTAAATCCTCATCGATATGCTTTAATGTTAAGGCATCCAAATAAACGGTCATGCCATTGTCTTCAAATTTTGTATCCTCTTCTTTAACATGGTCTAACGCAAATTCATAATTATATGTGTAGCTGCACCCGCCGCTAAAGATAGAGGTTATTTTAAAACTTGCACCTTTTGGCAAGTCATATGTTTGCAGTTTTTCTTTTGCTTGATCGGTAATGGTAAATTTCATGGGATTTTCAGCTCCTTTATCAGATGGAAATAGCCCTTTTTGTTTATGCTGTTTTTCGCATAGAGGGATGCTGTACAAACGGGATTAGAATATACTTGCTTTTTTCAATAAATTAAGCAAAACAGCCTTCGTTTAGTTTATTCCATGCAGCTAAATTCATTAAACCTATTTCCATATTCTTATTATAGTGACTGCTGCTTCCATCATCTAATTTTTTGCCTGCAAAAAAAACTGATCCATATATGAATCAGTTTTTTCCGCATTATTTTCTTCTTACAAACGTTAAAATAATCGCCACAACGGAAATAACAATGGCAATGATGGACAAAATCGTACCGCTTGAAGTGCCATCACTATGCTCGTGGTCTGTTTCTGCCGCTTCATCTGCTGCTGCATCATCGCTGTGTCCATGGCTGTCTACAGAAGCTGTTGATTTGGTGATTTTTGTGATAGAATGCGGCAGCTCAGCATCTTCATCGCCTGTCCACTCGACAATGCTGCCATCTTTGTAGTACTGATAAGCATCCCATGCAACATCTTCCGCTTCAGCAGGGTTTTGTGCCGTAAATGTAAAGATGCGGTATTGCCCAACCTGAATGGCCGCTTCGTCATTTTCTGCTTCCCATGTGACCGTTGTTACTTTGTCATTATCATCTGTTTTAGTGGTAGTTTTCCAGCCATCCACAGGTTCGTACATTTTAAATTCCACCGCAGCAGGAATTTTTAAGACCACTTTAGTTGTCGGAATGTCCTTTTCCACCGGGATTTTTATGCTGTATGTTTCCCATGCTTCTGTTGTCGAAGTGTCCGGCTTTACCGTAACATGGGCGCTCGCAGGAAAGGCAACAAAAAATATCGCCAATACTGCTGCAAAAATAGATACTAAATTTTTCTTATGTAACATTGCATATACTCCTTTTTTCTGATTCTTTTTTCGCCAGCTGTTATAAACAACATTTTGGTAGTGTTTTCTTAATCATCATAACAAATCACTTTGAATAGGAAAAGAAATTTCCCCTCTAAAATGTGACAACTTTATGAACAAATGCACATAATCTTTTTAGCTTCTATTTCCATTATTCTATTTATTTAGAACAAAATGGATTTTTCCACATAAATTATCTGCAAAAACAGCCATTTTTCCAAAAATCGCCTTTCCTATAGCTACTTTCATATTTGCCAATAAGATTAATAATTAAACTAGCATTACAAGAAAACCACTTCCATATTTTACAATAAAGAAGAAACATATTTTTTTTTATACATATATAGTAAAGGGAGGTGAAAAAATGTATACTTATCCGAACATCCATCGTTTGCATGGAGGTGTAGCCATTGGGGTCGCTCCCGTTCATCCTGCGATTGGCTTTGGAGCCGTGGGAGTTGGTGCTGTGCCTTCAGGTTCTGTGCCAGCCGTTTCTAATCCAGGAGGGCTGAATCCAGCCTTTTTTATGCCTTTTTATTCCACACCAAATACTGTCATTACCCAAAATCCCTATTACCATCACGGGTATTCAAATACAGCCGCCCTGCATCACGGGCCTGCTCCATATCAGCCCTACCCTTTTTTTCCTTATTATTAAAAATAAACAGGATGCAGCCTATTGCTGTATCTTGTTTATTTGCTAACTTTCGCAGCTTTTCCCCAAATACTACAATAAAAAATAGACTAGTTGATTGGAATGGAAATCATTCTGTTCTCAAAAAGAATCGGCACAAGTCCTAGAATCCTTGTGCCGACAAACTGAAAGCCATCATTCAAAACTAGAATGATGGCCTCTTATTTATGCTTCTTTTCTTCTGTTCATGCCGGACATTGCCGTAAATACTAAGCCCGCACCTGAAAGCACTACTAGTACAATGCCTGTAATTAATCCTTTTGTTCCTTGATGAATGCTGTTAAAGCCGCTATTTCCTCCTGCCTGTGGGCCTTTGCCGCTAAAATCACCAGATGGCGGTGTCATTTGGCCTTGACCTTGTTGGCCTTGTACATCGCTGCTAGCTGCTGCATCATCTGTTGCGGCACTTGAATCACTGCTTGTGCTTGTGTCTCCTGATGCATTTGCGCTGCTTGATATGCTATCGCCATTTTGCTGTCCCATGCTTGGCGCTTGTCCCATTTCCATTGTCGGCTGACTGTCGCTGCTAAAGTAATTCGTTATATCCATCACTCCCTGTACAAGTAGAAATGCCATTGCAAGAATTCCGATAAAGTATTGTATTTTTTTCATGCTTAATCTCTCCTATCTGTAATGTAGCTTCATTATGATAGAAATTCCTTAACTTTATCTTAATTTTTATTTTTTCTTTTCTGTAAAAAATAGTCATAAATTTTCGCTATGATAGATAAAAAAATAAGGAGAGATGCGGATAAAGCAGAAAATAGTTTATTCATTTATCCAGTTTTCCTGCCAATAGAAGGTTTCAGCCCTTCTCAAAAAGAAACAAGCCAACCATTTTGCAGCCTTTGCCGAAATGAATCCGTGCGATTGTCCGCCTGCTTATATTTATAATGTTATGTTTTGGCAAAACAATGGCACAAATAATCGTTTTGGACAATCCTTATGCTTTTTTTAAACAGCAGTTTCTCCTTTATTGCGGGTCCTCTCTTTTGAAACAGGATTTTTCCCATCTAGCCAGAACATAAAAAATGCAGAGGAAATTTTTCATCTGCATTTTCTTCGCCCTATTCAGTCGCCGCCGTCGCATCCCCCTCCATCGCTTCCGCTTCCGTCAAATGACGGACCACAGTCATTGCCTCCGCTTCCTCCGTCCATGCTGGAAAAATTGCCATTATCGCCGGGGCTATACGTAGGCGGATAATGGGAGTTGGTATGATTTTTCACTTTTGACCCAGATTTAGAAACAAATGAGATAAGAATAAATGCAGCAATTATAATCACTAGTAAGAACATTCGCTATTCCCTCCTTATACAACTAATATATTACTATAAGCATACGAATCAGAATCAAAAAAGTTTCGAAAAATTCAAAAAATAAACAAAGCCTCCACCAATCAAGCTGATGAAGGCTTTTCATTATCCATTTATTTTTTCTTTTCCCTTTTTTATTCGCTGCAGTACAGTTGGTTTGGCCTTTTTCCAAAAATAAAATAGAATAATAGCAACAACAATAATAACGAAAATAAAAACGGGAGGAATATCTGTCGAAAATAAGCCAAATGGAATCAGACTTAAAATAAAAAAGTAAATAAAATTTCCAATTAATGTACCAATTGTAAATGCCTTAATGGAAATGGTGCTAATGCCTGCAATAATATTTAAGATACTTGTCGGAAAAAATGGGAATACCCTTCCGTAAAATACATAATAAAGTCCTTTTTTTTCGATCTTTTCTATAAAATCATGATGCTTATGGTGGCTCACCATATCCTGAAACCAAAAGCGAACCGCATAAAAAACAATCACAGCCGCCACTACACTTGAAAGCCAGCTCCAAATGAACCCATTAATAAAGCCAAATGAATAATAGTTTAATGTAATCACAAAAATTAATGGAATCAGGGTAAAGGTATTTTGAATAATCATTATAAGGAGACTGATCAATAATGTATAAAAGAGATTTTCTCCTAAAGAAGAAACTGATTTGAATTCTCCCTTCTGAATGGCTTCAAACATATCTGTTTCATAAAAAAAATAAACACAAAGCAGGGCAGCGCCAATAAATGATATTAATTTCCCGTATTTTTTAATAGTTAATCACCTTTTTCATATATATATGGCATTTCCCATTAAAAAGACACTTCTAACTTGCGTACATCCTCCTCCGCAATACCCCATTTTTCTGAACACAAAACTTAATTATCCTCTTTTTTTTGGCAAAAAGCAAAGAAAAACAAATAAACCGCAGTGATAAAGGTATATATTTTTCGATTCTTGTTTTTCACCACCTTGTTTGCCGCACTATTCCACCATGAATCGACATACTTCCAGCTCAACCCCAAGGATTTTACATAAATATTACATTTCAGTTAAAAATAGCTTATTTTCATATATGAAGAATTTATTGTGCTATGATAAAGGTATATTGGAGGTGTTCCCATATGATATCTTTATTAGAAGATATTACGCAATGCGGACAGAAAAATACCAAACTTTATATGATGAAAACAGATACGGGCGATTTTATCATTGCCATTCCCAAAATCAACTGGTCTGCGGAATTGCAAGAATCCGATACTGCCCAACAGCGAATTGAACACATCCATGCCTCCCTCACTTTTCATATGTATGACGGGGATATCGACACGCTTGCACATATGATTACGATGTATACAATGCATTATGATGAATATATCCATTAAATCGACTTTATGCCTTCCACACAATAATTTACTTTTCCCTTCCTTTCCTCTATAGTAGAATTTTAACAACATATGGCGAAGGGGTTTTATTTTGAGCTATTTATTTACAACAGAACGATTAGGATTTCGTTTATTGCAGCAGGAAGACAGCAAAGCATGCATATATTTCTGGGGAAATGAAGAAGTTATGAGCGAGTGCGGCGGCAGCATGGCTTTAGAGCTGCTGCCAGAAGTCATTTCTTTTTACGAACAGGCTCAGCTGGAATCCGGCTTATCTGTTTATGGAGTTGTTCTTCTGGAAACAGAGGAGGTAATCGGCGCCGCTGGATTCAGCCAAGAAGAAGGATCTGATCAGGTAGAGCTGATTTTCCATCTGCAAAAGGACATGTGGCATAAAGGCTACGGAACAGAAGCAGCCATTGCTTGCTTAAATTATGCCCACTCCCTAAACAAGATAAAAACCGTCACTGCTTCATGCGCAATCAACAATAAGCAGGCTCTTCATGTGCTTGGCAAAATCGGCTTTGACTATAAAGGCATGCACTATATAGAAGACATCGGACAGGAAGAGGCCTTTTTCTCCTTAACATTTGCGTAGCTTTTCATCAAGCATCCTGCTTTTTCTTCCGCAAAGAAAAGACAGGACGCTTGACGGTTACAAGCAAATCCTCCTACAATAAAAGCAACCTTTAAATTAAAGGCTATCTACATAAATGATGCATGCCTATTCCTTATCTAGAAAAAATACCAATTGAAACAGTGAAGGAGCTAACAAATGGCAAAAAAACAAAAAAAATCGGCAGCAAACAAGCGCCCATCAAAATTTCTCTACTGGATGATCGGTCTTATTGTTGTTTGCATCGCAGGACTCGTTATTTTAGCGAATCTTCCTAAAGATGGCTTTGACTTTGACTATGCCGATCAGCCCTTTCTTGGGGAAAAATCAGCAGATGTAAGCATTGTGGAGTTTGGCGACTATAAATGCCCTGTCTGCAAAAGCTTTACGCAATCCTTTTTTCCATTAATCGAAAAAGATTTCATCAATACAGGCAAAGCCAAATTCTACTTTATGAACTATCCATTTATCCATCCAGCTGATTCCACAAGAGCAGCCGTATTTGCAGAAGCTGTTTATACAGAATTAGGGAACGACATCTTTTGGAAATTCCATGAAAAGCTGTATGACAAACAGCCAGATGATACAAGCAAAGAAAATGTCGAGCTGAATACAGAAGAATTTTTGACAGACACCCTAAAAGAAGTGACATCGGAAGAAAATGCCGCAAAAATTGCTTCTATCTATAAAGAAAACAAGTACCAAAAACAAGTGGATAAAGACTTGTCTTATGTAGAGGAGTTAAATATTACCGGCACGCCAACCATTTATGTAAATGGCGTTAAATTTGAAGGAAATACGTACGAGGAATTTCAGGAAATGGTCAATAAAGCAGCAAAATAAAATAGAAAAAAAGTGGTCTACGTAAAAGTAAACCACTTTTTTTCTTAAAACATATCAATAAATGCATCTACCAGCTCTGGATCAAAATGCCTCCCTTTTTGGCTTTTGATATGTTCCATCGCCTTTTCTTTCGGCCAAGAATCTTTATACGGCCTTCGGGATATTAATGCATCATACACATCAACAATGGCCACAACCCTTGCTTCAAATGGAATTTCCTCTCCCTTTAAGCCATGGGGATATCCTGTGCCATCCCATCTTTCATGATGATATTTAATAATATTTTCCGCTACTTCAAGGCTTTTAATAAAATCATTATGCAAGCCTGTAGAAAGCTTGCTGAGAATATCTTGTCCCATTAATGGGTGCATTTCAATAATTTTTCTTTCGTATTCTGCTAGACTGCCAGGTTTGTATAAAATGCCTTCTGGAATGCCGGCTTTGCCGATATCATGCAATATGCTTGCGTGAATAATTTGCGAAAGATACACAATCGGAAACCGATCATGATGTTTTTTTCGAAACGAAGCAAGCAGCTGCTCTGTTAAGTTTTGCACACTCAATAAATGATCTTCAATGCCAGGATCTCTTATTTCACAGGAAATCGCCAGTACACGCAGCAATTCCCTTTCTGTTCCTGCTTTCTCCTGCTCCGAAAGATATACTCCTTCTTTCAGCTCTTCCAGGTCGCGAAAAACTCCAATAAAATAAATCACATCTTCATGCTGAATAGGCGTAATCGTTAAAGAAGAATGCCAAAGGCTTCCACACTTTTTTTTATTAAGCAGTACACCTGTCCAAGCTTTTCCTGCATGTATAGCTTCTTTTAAAGATGCATACATGCTAGGCGAAGTAAGATGGGATTTGGTAAAGCCAGCTTTTTTTCCGACCGCCTCTTTTTTTTCATAGCCTGTTGTGCGAGTGTACTCCTTGTTGACATCTAAAATTTTATGTTGTTCATCTGTAATCATCACTGCATCCGCTAACTGTAAATATCCTGCTAAGATAGGAGGCAGCTGTTTTATCTTCTCCAGAAAAACTACCTTCTTTCCTTTTAATTTATCATCCGTGTAACCGCTTAGCTTTTTTGCCATTTTGTCATTTTGCTGCTTTCGCTCTTATTGTACACGATCATCTTTAGCGAGAATAGCCTATTGAAGAGATTTATTTTGCTTGCTGCTTTTATCATCCTGCCACCTTTAATACGACTATTATATTATTTTCCTCCTATATTATGAAGCAACTAGCTGTCATTTCCACACAATTTTCGGTTTTTCCTCTTATCACCATTACTATCGGAGAAAAAAGCCATAAAATAAAACTTCTATTCATCTTTTGCTCAACAAGTGTCTCCCCGCCTAGATTTCTCGTTTTCTCAGATTGGGATCAAAAGTTAGTTAAATAGTGGTAAATAGCGAGAAGTTTTTTTGCAAGCCTCTATTCTTCCTTCTGAGTATACAATAATTTGCCTGTCCAAAACTCCTTTTATCTAAATCATTCATATAAAATACTTATTTTTAGATTTTTTCCTATAGATGTTTGCTTTAAATGCAGCAAACCCAAAAAAGGGCCTGCCGCACTTTTTTGCGGCAGGCGCCCATCACTCACTAAAAAGGCTTTTTTCATTTATTTGCTTGCAGACAATTTGAGTAAATGCTAAAAGCGGCATGGCTTGCTGCTCCTTTTTGCCAAGCTTGCGGACATTCACTTCTCCCTCCTGTTTTTCTCTATCTCCAAGCACAAGCACATAAGGAATTTTTTGTATTTGTGCTTCTCTGATTTTATAGCCAAGCTTTTCATCGCGCCCATCGACTTTGACTCTTATGCCTAATGCTTTTAACTGCGCTTGCACCTTTAGGCAATAATCTTGGTGCACGCCGGCAACAGGAATAATCTGCACTTGCACAGGCGCCAGCCATACCGGAAATGCTCCTGCAAAATGTTCGATCAAAATGCCGAAAAATCGGTCAATCGACCCGTAAATAGCGCGATGAATGACAACAGGACATACTTTTTCATTTTGTTCATTGATGTAAAAAAGTCCAAATTTTTCTGGCATTTGAAAATCAAGCTGAATTGTTGCACATTGATGGCTTCGTTTTAGCGCATCTTTAATATGAAAATCAATTTTTGGACCATAAAATGCTCCATCCCCCTCATTGATGGCATAAGGAATCCCTAAATGATCAAGCACATTGGAAAGAGCCTGCTCGGATGCCTGCCACAATTCATCATTCCCTAATGAATCTTCTGGCCGTGTAGACAGCTCTACAGAATAATCAAAACCGAAAGTGCAGTATACTTGATCAATCTGCTGGAAAATTGCTTGTATTTCTGCTTCGATTTGATCTTTTCTTACAAATAAATGAGCATCATCCTGACAGAATGTCCGCACCCGCAGCATTCCATTTAATGCACCGCTGTATTCATGGCGATGCACTTGCCCAAACTCGGAAAGCCGCACAGGCAAATCGCGATAAGAATATAAATTATTTTTAAAAATCAGCATATGTCCAGGGCAATTCATCGGCTTCAGCGCAAATTTTGCTTCATCCACGTCAGAAAAATACATATTGTCCTTATAATGATTCCAGTGTCCTGACTGCTCCCACATGCGCTGATTCATCATAAGGGGTGTCCGCACTTCCTCATAACCGGCATCTTTTTGCAGCTGCCGGGAAAAGTTCTCGAGTTCCTGTCTTATTATCTGTCCTTTTGGAAGATAAAAAGGCATGCCCGGCGCTTCTTCAAAAAAGCTGAACAGCTCCAATTGTTTGCCAAGCTTGCGATGATCCCGCTTTTTTGCCTCTTCTATAAACTGCAGATGCTCCCTTAAGCCTGCTTTAGCAGAAAATGCCACCCCATAAACGCGCTGCAGCATTTCCCTATTGCTGTCCCCCTTCCAATAAGCGCCCGCCACTTTTGTTAATTGAAATGCTTTCACAAACCCTGTGTGGGGCAAATGGGGACCGCGGCATAAATCGATAAATTCTCCTTGCTGATATAAAGAAATCGGTTCATCTTTTGGCAGTCCATTTAAAATCTCCAGTTTAAACATTTCACCTTTTTCTTGAAAAAGCTTTTCGGCTTCTTCAAATGAAGCTTCGATTCGCTGAATGGGCAATTTTTCTGCGATAATCTGCTGCATTTCTTTTTCGATTTTTTTTAAATCCTCCAAAGCGAGGGGCTGCTCTAAGCTCATATCATAATAAAAGCCATTCTCTATCACAGGGCCAATGCCTAATTGCACCTTTCTCTCCATTCTTTTTACTGCTTGCGCCAAAATATGGGCACAGCTGTGGCGCAAAATTTCCATGCCTTCACTAGAGTCTAATGTCAAAATCGCTACTTCTGCATCATCATCAAGCACATAGCTCACATCCACCAGCTTGCCATTTACTTTTCCGCCGACTGCTTGTTTCCCTAAACTAATGCTTAAAGATTCCGCAACACCTTTTATAGTTATCCCTTGTGGAAATGCCTTCAGCTCCCCATTTGGCAGCAACAATTTAATTTGTTTTTCCATGTTTAACACTCCTTTGATTTTTTATAAAAAAAAAACACACTCATCCCTAAACAAGGGACGAATGTGCTCGTGGTTCCACCCAATTTCCCATACGAAAAAACATATGGCTCTGGCGCTTTTAACGCAAGCTTACGGCATCGGTTACTGCTATTTCCCCGATGCAGCTCAAAAGGCGGTAAATTATTTTTCCTAAGCTGGAAAGCTCTCACCCTTGCTTTCCTCTCTGTCAACCGGTGTAAAATAATTGTTGTCCTTTGTCTTTGCTTTTCTTTTTATAATAAAAAAAACACATCCATCCCTATACAAGGGACGAATGTGTTCGTGGTTCCACCCAATTTTCCATACGAAAAAACATATGGCTTTGGTGCTTTTAACGCAAGCTTACGATATCGGTTACTGCTATTTCCCCGATACAGCTCAAAAGGCGGTAAGTGATTAGTCCTCTGCTAGAAAGCTCTCACCTTTGCTTTCCTCTCTGTCAACTGGTGTCCAATAACTATTGTCCCTTGTCATTGCTTTTTTTTATAATAAAAAAACACATCCATCCCTATACAAGGGACGAATGTGTTATCCGTGGTTCCACCCAATTTCCCATACGCAAAAAAACATATGGCTTTGGTGCTTTTAACGCAAGCTTACGATATCGGTTACTATTATTTCCCCGATACAGCTCAAAAGGCGGTAAGTTGCTTTTCCTAAGTTAGGAAGCTTGCAGCCTAATGGCTCCCCTCTCTGTCAACCGTAAAAAACAGCCCATGTCCTTCTCATTGCTTTTTAATCGTTCCAATTCTCTAATTATTAACCATAATATTATAGCAGCTGAAAAATTGCAACCAATAAAAAATTATTTTTCCATCCCTACACGGCAAATATCAGCCATCCAGCCAAGATAAAACCAACTGGAACTAGAAATAAGATAGCGTTCACTGCCATGCCTAATTTCGCTAACATGTTCCCTCTTTTCCGGCAACAAACAAAGTCAAGCGGAGAAAAAATCAGCAAAAAAACAAATGGAACCATTTCAAAAATTGCCAAAAAATACGCAAAATGAAGCAATACCAGCGCAATTGGAATACCGATAGAAAGATATGCGCTAATTTTCAACATAAAGTTGCAATCAGCCTATCCCCAATAAATGGATTGCCATTAGTATAACAAAAATATTCCCACATCTAAGGATTTCTCCTCCCTTTTTGTACCATACTATCTTTTTAAGCTAATTATTTGCAAACACAATATATTTATCCTATATTAAAATAATTCGAAATCAAAGGAGTTATAAGCATGAGCAAAAATGAAACAAAAAAACAAGAAATTTTAGATGCATTTCAATTTAGACATGCAACAAAAGAATTTGACCCAACGAAAAAAATCTCTGATGAGGATTTTCAATTCATATTAGAAACAGCAAGACTTTCGCCAAGCTCTGTCGGCTATGAACCATGGAAGTTTCTTATTGTGCAAAATCAAGAACTGCGCAAAAAACTAAAAGAAGTCGCATGGGGAGCGCAAGGCCAGCTTCCAACTGCCAGCCATTTTGTCATTATCCTTGCTAGAACAATTAAAGATACAAGATATGACAGTGCCTATGTAGAAAATTTAATGCTGAATGAAAAGAAAATTCCAGAAGACATCTTTGCGAAAATGAAAGTCCGCTACCAAAGCTTCCAAGAATTCGATTTGCATTTATTGGACAGCGAACGCTCCATGTTTGACTGGGCAAGCAAACAAACATATATCGCGCTGGCAAATATGATGACAGCAGCTGCCCAAATCGGCATCGATTCTTGTCCAATTGAAGGATTTGACTTTGATAAAGTACAAGCGATTTTAGAAGAAGAAGGCTTATTGGAAGATGGGCATTTAGCAGTATCTGTGATGGCTGCATTTGGCTACCGCATCAGAGAACCGCGTCCAAAAACAAGAAAGAAAATGGAAGATATTGTACAGTGGATTAACTGATACTAAAAAAGCTGCAACGATTCATGAACCGTCGCAGCTTTTTGGTTTATTGGGGAATCTGCTTATCATAAATCTTTTACAACAGATTCTTTTAATATTTTTAACTGAAAATTGATCGGAATAGTATACATGAACTCCCTTTTCTATTGCATTCTTTTCTTCTGCTATTTGTTTCTTTTTTCGGATAATATCAAATGCTGCACCAATCTTTTTATCAATTTCACGCTTCTTTTTATCGATTCCCCAATTTTTTTATCGATTTCGCCTTCTTTTTTATCAATCCCACTCCCTTCCTCCTGCTGCACCAATCTTTTTATCAATTTCACGCTTCTTTTTATCGATTCCCTAATTTTTTTATCGATTTCGCCTTCTTTTTTATCAACTCCCCATTTTTTCCTTTCTGCTCTAATTTTTTTGCAATTTCCTCCTTCTTTTTATCAAAAACTAGGATAATAATAGAGGAAACTATTACTGATGGAGGGAATTATGATACGAAAACATCGCTATGCCAATTTGGATCATGTCGACAACACCAAAACATTCTCTGATTTTCGTCGCTGGCAGAAGGAACGCAAAAATAATAAAAAGGATTTAAGCATTCAAATAGAGCAGGCGCCAGTTAAGGAAACAGATCAGCTAAACAGCAATCATACAAATGCTTCTATAACATGGATTGGACATTCTACCTTTTTGATTCAGATGAATGGCCTAAATATGATGACAGATCCTGTCTGGGCCAATCGGATGGGATTTCAGAAAAGACTTACAAAACCTGGAATCGCTCTAGATGACTTGCCTGAAATGGATGTTGTCTTTATTTCTCATGGACATTATGATCATTTAGATTTTCCAACCATAAAAAAGCTGAAAGGCAATCCAACTTATTATGTTCCTATTGGGTTAGGTCCTGCTTTTAAGAAGCGAGGATATGAAAAAGTAATCGAGAGTAATTGGTACGATTCATTCGAGCAGCATAATATAACCTTCTCATTTGTTCCAGCACAGCATTGGACAAAAAGAACACTTACCGACACAAACACCTCTCATTGGGGCGGATGGATTATGGAAAATAAAGAGCATTCTATCTATTTTGTTGGAGATACAGGTTATTTTCGCGGGTTTCAAGAGATAGCAAAGAAATTTAACATCCAAACAGTGTTAATGCCGATTGGTGCCTACGAGCCAGAGTGGTTTATGCAAGTCAGCCATATTAATCCAGAAGACGCAGTGAAAGCTTTCTTAGAGTTAAAAGGAAAAACATTTATCCCTATGCACTATGGCACCTATCGTTTGGCCGATGATACTGGCCCAGAAGCAATGGCAAGATTAGATGCAGAGTGGAGCAGATTACAATTAGATGCTTCTCAATTAAAGAAAATGCTCATTGGGGAAACTTATTGGCTGTAAGTAGAGAGAACTCAAAATGCCGCTTCCCCGTTTGGCGGATAGAAGCAATCCAAAAATGAAGTCCCATGCACTTGATAAGGGAAGCGTGTCTCGATTTCCATGCAGCAACACTTTCTATTTATTGCAGAAAAAAGAAGGTGCTGAATTTTAGCAGCCTTCTTTTTTCTGCATTTTTTGTTTCTATCAAACTATAATTTACTGTGAAGGAAGGATAAGCAGATTGTTTCCTGAACTAAATAAAGTTAGATACCATCGTTGACAAGGAAATTTTTTTGCTTTTAAGCAATCAGCTGAAAATTCAAGCTTTTTATCTTCACAATATTGCCTTGAATTCTGTAATGAAACAGCCTGCAATTATAGGAGGGGGGACCAGTTATAAAGCGGATTAAGTTCATGTTCATCTATTTTTCAGTGAGCTACTTTTGTCTCTTGCAGAAAGCCTTGTTCAAACAAATCTCTCTCCAGACTATAAAAAAGATAATGTTCTTATAAAAAAAGCGAAAGAGATGCTTCATGATAACTTAATGAATGTACCTAAACTTGATGAGATATGTGGTGAGCTCCATTTATCAAAATTTCAATTTATTTACTGGCAAAAAATGCTCCCCCTTATATTGTCTTGCATACAATTCCCATGATAAGTTAATGTTTGTACATATAGAGTGTAGACAAAATCCATTTTGCCAAATTTTCAGGCTGATCGAAAGCGTTTGTCAACAGCCTGGTACATATTCATTTTTTTAGGAGGTACATACAATGAAATGTTATTTTGTAGATGCTTTTGCTGAAAAAGTATTTGAGGGAAATCCCGCTGCTGTTTGTATTTTAGAGAATTGGCCATCTGACAGCTTAATGCAAGCAATAGCAAAGGAAAACAACTTATCTGAAACCGCTTTTGCCGTAAGAGAAGGAGATAAATATCATTTAAGATGGTTTACCCCAGGAGGAGAAATTGATCTTTGCGGACATGCCACTCTTGCGACTGCTTATGTTTTATCCAACTTTTATGATAAAGAGGAAAATACATTCGTATTTCAAACTCTAAGCGGCGAATTGACTGTAGTAAAAAAAGGAGATCTATATGAGATGGATTTTCCAAGCAGAATGCCGGCTAAGTTGGACATTACAGGTGAGATGGCATCAGCACTTGGGGTCACTCCAGTCGAGGCATTTTTAGGAAGAGATCTTATGGTTATTTTAGAAAAAGAAAATGACGTGCTTTATGCAAAGCCTGATTTTTCGGCACTCAAAGAACTGAAAGATGGTTTAGGCATTATCTTGACAGCTAAAAGCAAACAGTTTGATTTTGTATCAAGAGCTTTTTTCCCAAAACTAAATGTTAATGAAGATCCAGTTTGCGGTTCTGCACATTGCCAGCTTATCCCCTACTGGTCAAAACAGTTCGACAAAAAGGAAATGGTCGCAAGACAACTCTCAGAACGAGGGGGAACTTTGTATTGCAGGCTAGATGATGAGAGAGTCAGCATCAGCGGCTATGCTGCTCTATATTCTATAGCAGAACTGCAATTATAATTGATGCCTACTATATAGAGAAAAAATCTTAGGAAATGAAAGTACACGTTACCTGCTATATTGACATATTTCTTACTAGAATATAAAGCCAAACAAAAAGGAAGCAGCTTCCGTTTGCTGACAGACTTATCGTTCGTGCATCAATACAATTTTTTTATCTTCATTGATATTCTTTCATTAATTTTTCCATATCACCAATTGCAAATGGTGCATCTTTTTTGACAGAATCGGCGAATTCGGAGACTGTCTTTAATGTTTCCATGCTTTCTGCCGGATATTTTCCTGCCGCAGATTCCCCTGACAGCATCACAGCATTTGTGCCGTCAAGCACTGCTTGAAAAACATCTGTCACTTCCGCTCTTGTTGGCAATGGATGTTCGATCATTGATTGCAGCATTTGGGTTGCGGTAATGACAAAAGTAGTCAGGCGATTGCATTCTGCAAGCATCGCTTTTTGCAAAACGGGAATCCACTGATAAGGAAGCTCTACTCCTAAATCTCCCCTGGCAATCATAATTCCATCGGCTTCTTTTACTATATCAGAAAAATTTTCAATTGCTTCAATTGTTTCAATTTTAGCAATCAACTGCGGCGACTTTCCAGCCAGTCCTTTGATGAAATCCCGCACATCCTGCAAATGAGCAGGCTTTCGGACAAATGAACAGGCAATATAATCTACCCCTTCTTTTACTAAAAACTCAATATCCTTTTTATCCTTTTCTGTTATCGCAGGCAAGCTTGTCGCCACGCCTGGAAGGTTTACGCCTTTATGTGAAGCTATTTCTCCTCCTGATGTCACTTTTGTCATCACTTTTTCTTGATCCACGTCCAGAACCTGCAGCTCTACCGCCCCATCATTGATTAAAATGCGGTCAGCTTTTTTTATATCCTGCACAAGCCCTTTGTAATCCACACTAGCTTCGGTTTTGTTTCCTTTTATCGGATGAACAGAAAGCGCAAATGTTTCTCCTGTTTCTAAAAGAATTGCATCTCCTTCTATTTCCCCCAAGCGAATTTTTGGTCCTTGCAGATCGCCTAAAATTTTAATAGAAGCTCCTGTCTCTTTTTCAATCAAACGAATTGTCTCGATAATATTGCGATGACTTTCATGCGATCCATGGGAAAAATTCAGACGCGCAATAGTCATGCCTTTTTCTATCAGCTCTGTTAATATTTTTTTGCTATTGCTTGCAGGACCAATTGTAGCAATCCGATCAATCGACATCCTCTTCACCTCATCTTCATGATGCAATTAGTATCTCCAGTTGTTCCATTTTAAACCTTTTCATTAGTATCTTATGTAAAAGGCATAGTTTGTTACAGCTTATTGCATGAAAAAACTGCACCCCCTTTAGAAATGCAGTCTTTCGATTTACCACAAATATTTTCTTTATGACAACTTCTGAGCATTCTCTTTCTGGAAAATTTGAAAATTGATTGATAGCTCTTCACTTTCTTCCCGCTATGGCGATTACCTGTCATGCAGAAACTGTTCATAATAAGAAAATCGCCAATATTCCAACTATTTTAAACAGCACTGTTTCTATTTATTTTAACAGCAAATGACTTTTATAAATTTTCTCCCAATTAAGGGGTCTCGCCATTCTTTTTTCCGCATCTGTTACTGGCTGAAAACCGAATGGCTCATATAAGGAATGAGCATCTTTAGTAGCCAAGGAAAAATAGACGCCTTGTAGCAGCGGATGTTCCATTATTATGCCAAGCATCCATTTGCCAAGCCCCGTTCCTCGATATTCTGGCAGCACAAATACATCGGATAAATGGGCAAAGCGGACAAAATCGGTGACAACTCGGGCAAAGCCTACTTGTTTTACATTTCCTTCGAGAGGATTTCCTTTATACATTCCATAGCAAATAGAAGAGTTTTCAATCGATGCTTGTATCAGTTCTTTAGCGATGCCATTCAGCCAATACGAATCATGATGCAGAAACTCGCAAATCATCTCCATATCCAGATATTCTTTATGTGTGCTGATTGTAAAGCCATTTTCATTTGTCCAAATTCTTTCATTTGTCATACAGCTTGCTTCCTTTCTCCCTATCTATTTTTGCTGTCCGTCTTTGTGAACATTCCATCCACAAACACCGTACAGGCTAAAAAAGCAATAGCATACACAATTCCGATGGCAGCCTGCTTAAAGTCAAAAGGCTTTTCATCGGAAATTATCATAATCGCCAAAAACATCGCAAACAACACGCTGTATTTTTTTATCGTCATACTTTTCCTCTTCCCGTTTTTATTACTCCAAACTGCTTAAAGAATGGGGTTTTGGCAAGGATACTGATTGAATCACTAATGCGGTCATGCCTGTTTTGCTGCCGGAAACATGACCTTCGCCTTCTTCCCAAAAAACAGCTTCTCCCGGCTTTAATAGTATTCTTTTTTTATCCTCTCCTTCTATCCATCCTTCCCCTTCTACCACAATATAAAGCTGCGGTACTGGCGCTTGATGGTAGCCGACTATGCCGTTTGCTTCAATATGCATCAAGCCAATATTGGTGGGCGCCTCTGTTTGCAGTATTTTCGTATAGCTTGCGGCAATCGATTGATAATTAAGGACAGCAAAGCCATTTTCTTTTTTAAATTGATAAAACTGCATTAATTATCCCCTTCCACTTTCTGAAAAAATGCTTCCATCACCCGCAAATATTCAGCTGGTTCTTCTATGTATGGCATATGGGCGCTGTTTTCAAACACATGAAACAGCGAATCAGGTGTATGTTTGCTGTAATATTCCGTTGTTTCCGGTGTTGCTTCATCAAAGCGGCCGCATGTATAAAGGGCAGGAATCGTCATTTCTGCCAATCGCTTGGTGCAATCAAACTCGCGCAAATTCCCAAGCACGGTAAATTCCGATGGACCCCACATAATTTCATATACTTCTGGATTGCGATACTTTCTTCCTTGCTTCAAAAATTCTGGATATGGATTAAGACGGCAGACAAACTGGCTGTTAAACACTTCAATTGCTTGTTGAAAGCTTTCTGAATTGGTATCGCCGTTTGCTTCACATGCTTTAATGATTTCCTGCACATCTTCTGGCAACTTTTTTAAATTTCGTTTTTGGTCTTGTTCCCAAAGGGGCGCACTTAAACACGGGCTCGAAAATACCACACTTTCGATTCCCTTCGGCTTTGTCAATAAATAGGCGGCCGCCAATGTCGTTCCCCATGAATGGCCAAGGAGATGAATCTTTTCGAAAGAAAGTCCCTCTATCACTTGCCCCAGTTCCTCGACAAAACGATCCAGCTGCCACAGCGCTTTATCTGCCGGCCGGTCTGACCTGCCGCAGCCTAATTGATCATATAAAATAACCGGCCTGTCTTTAAGCGCCTCAAGCCCTTGCATGGAATAGCTTGAAGACCCCGGTCCGCCGTGCAGCACAAGAACAGGTATGCCTTTTTTCTCTTTGTTATAAATCTGATACCAAACCTTTCCGCCGGTAACTTGTATGTATCCTTTTTTGTTCATATTATTTTGCTCTCCTTTAAGTAGAAAAATGAACCATTGCTTCTTTATTTTACTATATTATCTTTAATCGCTTCCTGCATTTTTTCCATCACCCTTGCTAATGCAATTAAGGAACGCTTTGTGTCATATGCGCCAATATCTAAAGAATGATGGGCATTTTCAACAACCTCTATCCTTAAATTGGAGTCCCTTAATTTTTCTATTCGAGTTGAATGAAAATGAGGATCTTTGTCTCCAACAACCAATAGCCCTTGCTGTTTGCTGCGAGCAATAGCATCAAAAACGAAGTCAAACTTTAACAAAGGCGTAAGGATAAGCAGCTTTGATTTTACCAATTCTTGTCTTTTTAATAGCTCAGCAATCGGAATGGTCCCTAGCGATTTCCCTAAAAAAACTGTTTCATTATACTGGCCATTTTGAAGAACATCCGATATGACGGGGGTAATATCATCCATCATCGTATCAAGTATTTCTTGCAGAGGTTTTTTTATTAGCTGTTCATCATAAGAGTAATGAATCTGCACAACATCGATTTTATGCTGAAGCATCAGCATCGTTGCGTAATAGAATAGAGGCTTATCATAATTGTAGCCTGCACCGGAAAACATAAAGCAAATTGTGTTCGCAGCTGTTTCAATATGTGTATAGCAGATTGTTTTGCCGTTCGTTTGCACACTCTTTTTATTCCCCTTCATCCTTTTCTCCTCCAAATATATTTATCCTATTTTAGCATAACTTGCCAATTCTTATAAAATAAACATAGTAATAGATTCAAAGGATAGCCGTTCTCATTTGTATATATCTAAAAAAAGATTCAAACCGGAGCGATTTGCTGCATATATTCTGCAGCGGTTCGAACACCCGCCTCTAGCATTGCTCCGCTTTTAAAAACTCTTTTATCTCTTCACTAGTTGGCGATGACTGCTGGGCGCCAACTCGAGTGACCGCAATTGCGGCTGCGGCTGCGGCAAATTGCAGCCCTTCTTTTATCGGCATGTCAAACAGCTTTGCTTGTGCAAATGCGCCGATAAATGTATCTCCCGCCGCTGTTGTATCAACCGCCTGAACTTTGTAGGCTTTTGTATAAACCGCCTCGCCATTTTTGCCATAAAAATAAGATCCATTTGTTCCTAATGTTATTAATACATGGCGGACTCCATTAGCCATTAGTAATTTAGCGGCTTTTTCCGCCTCGTTTTCGCCTTTAATTTTTATCCCTGTCATAATTTCGGCTTCTGTTTCATTCACAATCAGGGTATCGATTTTTGCCAATAATGCTGGCGGTGCTTTATAGGCGGGCGCTGGATTCCAAAAGATAGGAACTCCTCTTTTGCTCGCCTCTTCTATCAGCCATTCATTTGTGCTTTTATGCAATTCATTTTGCAGCAGCACTAATCGATAGTTTTCCAAGCTGTCTAAATAAGGAGCCAAATCTTCAGGAGCGAGCGCTGTATTGGCTCCCCCTGAAAGGATGATTGTATTTTCTCCTTTTGCATCCACTGTGATAAAAGCCAAACCAGATGACGTATCCTTTGTGATGATATCCTCTATATTGACACCATATTTGCGCAAACTCTCTGCCAATGTTTTCCCGAATGCATCCGTTCCTACTGCGCCAAGCATTGTCACCATTCCGCCGGCTTTAGCAGCAGCAACCGCTTGATTTGCGCCCTTGCCGCCAGGAATATAAGAAACGCCCAATCCCGCTATCGTTTCTCCTGGCAATGGATGCTTTTCCACTTTATTGACAATATCCATATTGATGCTGCCAATCACAAGCATTTTTTTCATGCCGCTTCCCCCTCCTTTTTTATTCTATTGTAGCAGGACAAGCAGTAAGACTAATAGGAATTTGAACAGAGAAAAAAGAACCTTTCCAAAGTAAAGGTTCCCCAGGCTGTTGAGAAACGTTCGCTCTCTTCGTCATCCCCCTTTTCTGCGGTGCTCATTACCCCCAAAAAGGTAAATCCGCTCCTCGAAAAGGGGAATTCCTAAGGTAGTCAAACGTTTTCATTCAGCCTGATTGTTTGCTTCATAGCTTTTTCGACACTCTGAAGAACCTTTCCAAAGTAAAGGTTCCCGCAGCCTAAATCCAATATTTTTTCCCTTTCACTTCCCCTATCATCTCTAGCAATGCAGGCTTTTCGATAAGATTATTAGGACTTTCCTTTCTATTTCTTCGGGCAAGATAATCTTTAAAAAACTGTTTATCATCATATGCAGATGCTCCCCTATATTCCATGCTGCCTGCTTTTGATCCATTTTTTACATTTCAAAAAAACGATGTCTTTCCACCTTGCATACTCTTAATGAAAATGTTTGATACCATTCTTTTTTGCCTCTTTCTTGAGCAATTTGGTGCGCTGCATGATCTTTCCATTTTTGAATCGCTTCAAGTGACTGCCAATAAGAAACCGTTATTCCCAACTGTTCATCCCTTGCACTTTCCACTCCTAAAAAACCCTCTTGCTTTGCAGCCAACTCCACCATCTTTTCCGCCATTTTTCCATAGCCATTCTCTCCATCTGTCCGCTCTGATGAAAAAATAACAGCATAATAAGGAAGCTCTGATTCTTTGATTTTATCTGCCATCATGATTCCCCCATTGAAAACTTTTACTGTCATAACCTTTTGCTCGTTCGTTTTTTCTGCAGAAGATTCGCACAGCCCTTTCTTCTTATCATACCAATCTTTTTTTTGCAATCTTCTCTTTTTTTAATAGTCCGTTCCTGAATTTATCAAAAAGACCTATCCTTCAAATGAGACAGGTCTGTTAAAAATAGAATCATTTTTTCACTTCATAATAAAGCTCGACAAATTGATTAAATGTTTTTGTTCCTTTTAAGGACAAGTCCAGCTTATATTCGCCTTCTTTAAATAAGGGAATGCCATTGCCGATTACTGCTGGAGCAATTGTTACGATCAGCTCATCTACAAGCTGCTCTTTTATAAATAAAGCAATCAGCTCCCCGCCGCCAACCAGCCAAATATTTTTGCCTGACTGCTTTTTTAAATCGGCAATCAAAGAAGTTATTCCATCGCTGATAAAAGTCACATCTTCTGTTGATCCGGCAGCTGTTCTGCTGAACACATATGTTTCTTTTCCTTTGTACGGGAACTCCGGCAACTCTTGATTTAAGATCCAATCATATGTCTTTTTGCCCATCAACACAGCATCAACCGTCTCATAAAAGGCAGAATAGCCATTATCTCCTTCCCCTTCTACTTGAAACAGCCAATCTAATGACTCCTCTTTTGTTGCGATATATCCGTCTAAACTTGCTGCAATATAGATAATGACTTTGCGGTTGGACATGTTTTGCGCCTCCTTGCTTTTTCTATTTTTGCGAATAATTGCACCACTGGCTGAATCATTTCGGCTTAATGTGATGCCTTTTGTTCCTTTAGGCGCAATCAAAATGCTATGCACAGCTGCTGCATAAAACAATATCCTCAACATGCTTTTGCTAGTAGTGAAGCATTGCTTTATCTTTTATTCTGGCGCCTTTTTTAGATTCCAACAAATGTCTATGCTGAATTTATCTATTTAGCTTTCTTTTTTCAGCTTAAAAACGATAAAATCAGGGCATCTAAGGTCTTCTTCAAATGAAGGATATTTTTTTAGCATCTCTTTTGACGGCTTCGGTTCTACTATGCATTCTAAGATAAAGCCTGTTTTGATTAACATATTTATATAGCTTGTTAATGTTCTATGGAAGAACAGCATTTTTTCTTTATCGCCTAAAGCTTGTTCATAAATTCCTTCACAAAAAAAGACGGCAGATCCTCTCCACTGCCATCCTTATTCCTAATCATTCTGTCATTTGCACATCTTTTAGCGGCCAATACACGATATTCGTTTTGCCGACCACTTTATCCAAAGAAATAACCCCAATTTCCCGGCTGTCCTTGCTGTTTCTGCGGTTATCTCCCATCACAAACAATGTATTTTTCGGCACTTTGTCAAAGCCAGTATAATCTTTTAAGGTGAAATCTTCTGTCAGCAGGGCACCTTGTCCATATTGCTCTTTCACTTCTTTTTTCTTTTCTTTTAAATAGTCTTCCTTATAGGCCTTTCCATTGATGTACAGTACATCATTTTTGTATGCAATGCTATCTCCCGGCAGGCCAATAACCCTTTTAATATAGTCATCCTGTGCTGTTGCATGGAACACGATAATGTCAAATCGTTTCGGTGTGCCAATTTTAGAAACCACCATGCGGTCTTCGTTATTTAAGGTCGGCTCCATTGATTCTCCATCCACAACAATTGGCGTAAACACAAATGTGCGCACAACAAACGCAATGGCAACTGCCGCAACTATCGATTTGCCCCAGTCAAACAGCTCTGATTTCTTTTTCATTCATCCAATCTCCTTTTATCGATGCACTTTTGCCAATATAAAAAGCAAAAACACATTGATCATTTTCTCTTTATTTTTCACTTTTTTCTATTAATCGTAATCCTTTTTTATTATACATATTTTTCCGTTCTAATCCATCGGAATAAGCAGAGCGAGCTGGTTTTTACTAAAACATGCCATTGGAGCTGCCTCTTTTCCTATAATACTATATCATATTCCATTCTTTCAGCTGTTTGCACTGCAGCTTCTTTTCCCAACAGCTTTGTCAGCAGATAAAAAGACAAATTAATTCCCGCCGAGATGCCCCCAGAGGTGAAAATAGTGCCTTCATCCACAAATTTTACATTCCGTTCTACTTGCACAGCTGGAAATTCCTTTTCTAAGCGATTTATATCCATCCAGTGGGTCGTGGCTTTTCGGCCATCCAAAATGCCCGCCTTTGCAAGCAGCAGCGCCCCTGTGCAAACAGATGCGGTAATCTTTGCTGATGCATGCTGCTTTTGTATCCAGCTGATGACATTCGGGTTGTTTATTTCCGTTTCTTCCGCCCCGTATCCTCCAGGTATGATGACAATATCAAGAGGCGGATGATTGGAAAAACTATAATCGGGATATACCTTAAGCCCGTTTCGCGCTGTAATCAGGTTTCCATCCTCCGAAATTGTTTTGACGCTAAATGGCTTGGCTGTTATGGACAGTGCAGCCGCCAATGAAAACACCTCAAATGGTCCTGCAAAATCTAATACTTCCACTTCATTAAAAAGCAGAATGCCCACCGTTTTTGTTTCATTCAAATTCCTGCCCCCTGCCAAAATTTCTTTTTTATTAACTATTCCATTTTGTGATGGAGAACCCTTTATTTCTTTATAATAAAATTATGCCAGTTTTATCATATAAGAAGTAATTTCCTTTATTTTTCCCTTTTTCCCCGCACTCGTAAATTGATAGATATGACAAAAAGCATAACGCTGCAAGGCTTCTGTTGCCAGCGTTCCATTTACCGCTCCTGTAGTGCCATGTGTAATAATGGTTTCTATCTGTATTTCTTTAGCTTTATTGTCTTTTTCTGCTTCTGCTGCTTTTGCCACCGCTTCTTTTCCTTTATAGGAGATTTCCCCGACTTTATGCCAGGCTACCTGATCTGCCAGCTGCTCTCCTACAGAATCGATGTCTTTTAATAAAAGCGCTGCAGCAACTTCCTTTAGCATCAGCTTTTTCGGTGCATTGCCGCAGTCGATGGGACAGATGATGCTGACTCCTTTGTTCTCTGCATTTCCCATTGCATCCTCCTAAAAAATTATTGTCTTTATTTTATACTAGTTTTTCATTTTCATCAGCTATAAGCTATAATGTCCCAAGCGTTTATCCAGCCTTCTTTTTTCAGCAGCACTCCTTTTCGTTTCTTCATAAAAAATAGGGAGTATACAAAAACATGGTATTTTTTTGGCATACTCCCTTTATAAAAATCCCTATTTTTCTGCACCATAGCTTGCAGCGGTTCTATCCTTCTCCAGCATACTTGTCTCCATTGCCAAGTGTTCCTGTTAAACTTGCATTCAGCTCAAATGGCACTGCCTCCGCCTCATCTGATGCTTTTGTCATAAGTGGTGCATCAACAAACAGCATGATAAAAGAACAGGAAAACTGAGGCAACTCTTTAATTTTTTCACAATAAACAGCTCCCTAATTTAACAAGCCATGATTCTTTTATTCTACTATAATTTTTCGCGGAAAATTTTCCCTTTTGAAAATTTTTCCTTTTGCTTAAAAGCAATCGCAGCCTAAAAAAAAGAGCTGCTTTCCGTAGCTTTGCAGCTTTTTAATCAAAGAAAATGAAGCCAGAGCCTGCTTCTTTCAGTAGCATCTTTCTCTGCTTTTCGCTACACTAAAAAAAGAATCTAAAAATGTGGTGATGGAATGTTTAAATTATTGGTCATTGAAGATGATAGAACATTATATGAAGAATTAAAAACGCGCTTAACAGCTTGGTCGTATGAAGTATATGGCATTACAGATTTCGCCGCTGTCATGCAGACGTTTTCCGAAGTGCAGCCGGATTTAGTGATTATCGATATCCAGCTGCCAATGTTTGATGGGTTCCATTGGTGCCGGATGATTCGCAGCCATTCGAATGTGCCGATTATTTTCCTATCTTCTCGGGACCATCCAACAGATATGGTCATGTCGATGCAGCTTGGCGCCGATGATTTTGTGCAAAAGCCTTTTCACTTTGATGTGCTTGTCGCCAAAATCCAAGCCATTTTGCGCCGCGTCTACAATTATAGTGTGGAAAAAACAGAGCTGAAAACATGGTATGATGCAACAATCGACTTTGAAAAAAACACGGTGGAAACAAGCAACGGCAGCATCGAGTTAACGAAAAATGAACTGTATATCCTAAAAATATTGATTGAACATAAAAACAAAATTGTTTCAAGAGACCATTTAATCACAAGCCTTTGGAATGACAAACGCTTTATCAGCGATAACACATTAACCGTCAATGTCAATCGCCTGCGAAAAAAACTTGAGACAATAGGGCTTGGCAAATATATTGAAACAAAAGTGGGCCAAGGCTATATGGCAATGGAAGAGGATGTAATATGATTAGAGCCTTTTTAAAAGAAAAACGGAGCTGGATTATTTTTATTCTGTTTTTGCAAGTGCTTAATCTTCTGATTGCCAGCATGGATAAAACCATTCCCTTGCAGTCCATGCTTTATATTAGTTTTTTGGCCAGCATTTTTTTGGCGATTTTTTTGGCGGTTCGTTATCAAAAGGAAACAGCCTTTTACAAAACCCTTGCCGACAGGGAAGATAATTTGGATACAAGCAATTTGCCTTCCCCTGAAAGCCCTTTTGAAGAAATTATTGAACAAAGCATTCTGCAGCAGACCGAACAGCTCAAAAAAGAAATTCAGCATCATTCGCTCCAAGTAGAACAAGAAAAGGATGAGCTGTTAAGCTGGATTCATGAAGTGAAAACTCCTCTTACTGCTCTCCATCTTATAATAGAACGAATAGAGGATCACAAGCTAAAAACGGATTTGACCTATGAATGGATGCGCATCCATTTGCTTTTGGACCAGCAGCTTTATCAAAAAAGAATTCCCTTTATGCAAAATGATTTATATATGGAAGAAACAGATTTAGAGGAAATTATTTTTGATGAAATTCGCACATTGCAAGCCTGGTGCATGCAAAAGGGAATTGGCTTTGAAGTGGATTTAGCTGTTCCTGCCGTGCTGACAGACAGCAAGTGGCTTGCATTTGTTTTTCGGCAGATTTTAACAAATGCCGTAAAATACAGCGAGCATGCCGATATTATCATTACAAGCAGAATTATCGGCCGCCAAACCGTTGTAAAAATTGAGGATGCAGGCATGGGAATAGAACCACATGATTTGCCGCGAATTTTTGAAAAAGGCTTTACCTCCACAGCCAATCATCATAGCCGGCAGTCTACAGGAATGGGATTGTATTTAGCCAAAAAGGTCGCAAATGCCCTGCATATCCATCTAGAGGCAGCCTCTACCATCGGCAAAGGAACTACCTTCACTTTCACCTTCCCGAAAAAAAATGATATCGTGCAAATTACAGGCATGTGACAAAAATGTCACATGCCTCTTCCAATTGTTCGCCAAATGAAAGGAAAACATATGCAGAACTTTTTATAATAAAGCTATCAATAAAGGAGTGTGGAATATATGACTATTTTACAAGCGAATAAAATCCATAAAAGCTATGGCAATAAATTTACGAAACAAGAAGTGCTGAAAGGAATTGACCTGACCATTCAAAAAGGAGAATTTGTCAGCATTATGGGGGCATCTGGTTCAGGAAAAACCACCTTGCTGAATGTCTTGTCTTCGATCGATAAAGCTTCAAGCGGTTCGATTTTAATTGAAGGAAATGAAATCACTGGCATGAAAGAAAAACAATTAGCCGCTTTCCGCAAAACAAATCTTGGCTTTATTTTTCAAGAATACAATTTGCTTGATACATTGACCGTAAAAGAAAATATTTTGCTGCCATTATCGATTTCCAATACCGCAAAAGAGGTGGCCCAGCAAAAATTTAACGAGCTGGCTAGTGAACTGGGCATTGAACAGTTAAAGGATAAATATCCAAATGAAATTTCCGGCGGCCAAAAGCAGCGCACTTCTGCCGCACGGGCATTTATTCATGAACCAAGCATTATTTTTGCCGATGAGCCGACAGGGGCCCTTGATTCGAAATCGGCATCTGATTTATTAAATAAATTAAGCCATTTAAACAAAAACCGCAAATCAACCATTATTATGGTGACACATGATCCTGTTGCGGCAAGCTTTACAAGCCGTGTGGTATTTATTAAAGATGGCCAAATTTATACGCAATTAAATAAAGGGGAACAATCCAGACAAGATTTTTTCCAGGATATTATGAAAACACAAGGAATTTTAAGCGGGGTGCAGTATGAGCATTAATCAACTAATTTTCCGCAGTTTGAAAAAAAATATCAAAAGCTATTATTTATATGTATTTGCCCTTATTTTTAGTGTCGCTTTATATTTTTCTTTTGTGACACTGCAATATGATCCGGCAATGGACGCCACAAAAGGCACCATTAAAGGCGGCGCCGCCATTCGGACTGCCTCGATTTTATTGATTGCGATTGTCGGCATCTTTTTGTTTTATGCCAATAATATTTTTATCAAACGACGCAGCAAGGAAATTGGCTTATTTCAGCTGATCGGGATGACAAAAGGGAAAATTTTCCGCATTATCAGCACTGAAAATATGATGCTGTACTTTGGCTCCCTTGCAATTGGAACATTTCTTGGCTTTGCCGTTTCCAAATTGATCAAATTGATTTTGTTTAAGATTACAGGAATCGATCAAGTCGCTTCCTTAACCTTTTCTGGCCAGGCATTGATACAGACTGTATTGGTATTTGCCGCTGTTTATGTCTTTATTATGATGATGAATTATTTATTCATTAAAAGACAAACAATTTTAAGTCTATTTAGCGTTACTTCTTCTTCAGAGGAAAAAGTAAAAAAAGTATCGATACTGGAAATCATTTTCGGCATTTTCGGCTTAGCACTGATTGTTGTCGGCTATTATCTTTCATCAAAATTATTTGGCGGCGACTTTTCTGAAATGAATGAACTATTTGCCGTAATGATTATTATTCTTGCATCTGTCATTATTGGAACATATCTTTTTTACAAAGGATCCGTTACATTTGTAGCAAATTTGATCCGCAAAAAGAAAAATGGCTATTTATCAATTAATGAAGTGCTGTCATTATCCAGCATTATGTTCCGCATGAAAACAAACGCAATGCTTCTGACAATTATTACAACCGTTTCGGCACTTGCCATCAGCTTATTGGCGCTTTCTTATATTTCCTACTATTCCGCTGAAAAAACAGCGATTGATAGTGTTCCTGCAAACTTTGCCTTTACAAATACAAAGGATTCAGACTTGTTTGCAGAGAAATTGACAGAAAAAAATATTGACTATAAGGAAACGACAATACCAGTTCTGCAGGCAGAAGTAGACATCAGCAAAGTATTAGTGTCCCAGCCAGAAGGATTTAATCTTGATCCTAGCAAAACTTCACTGGCTGTAGTCAGCGACAAACATGTAAAAGGCGTTAATGTAAAAAAAGATGAAACGCTTTTTACAGGATATAATGATGCATTGGCAAAATTTATGGCGTTAAAGGATTCAGGAGAAGTGGAGCTAAAAACAAATAAAGAATCCATTTCCCTTCATTATTTAGGCCTTGACTCACCGACAATTGTTTCTTATCTTTTCACAAGCGGCGGCATGCCAACAGTGATTGTCGATGAAACTGTTTTTGCCAAATTGGCGAAAAATCCAGAGAAGGATATTCAACGAACCACTTCCCTTTATATTGGCATCGACATCCAGGATGACGCCCAAGTCAAAAAAGCAAATGTGCTTTTTGCTGATCTAGATTTTCAAGACAAAGACTTAAATATTTCTCGGCTTGATATGATTGATTCCAACAAAGCAAATATGGGACTGACGATGTTTATTGTCGGCTTTTTAGGATTAACGTTCTTGATTACTTCCGGATGCATTCTTTATTTTAAACAAATGGGCGAAGGAGAAGAGGAAAAGCATAACTATACCATTTTGCGAAAACTTGGCTTTACCCAAGGCGATCTGCTGAAGGGAATTCAAGGAAAACAATTATTCAACTTCGGCATTCCATTAGTAGTCGGTCTGTTGCACAGCTATTTCGCTGTGCAATCCGGCTGGTTTTTCTTCGGCACCGAATTATGGACACCAATGATTATTGTCATGGTTTTATACACCATTCTCTATTCGATTTTCGGCGTATTGTCTGTTGTGTACTATAAAAAATTGATTAAGTCTGCGCTGTAAGAAAAGAGTAACACCCAATATTTTCAAGAAATTTAAAGGATAGAAAAAAATCGAAATTCACTGTCACAATTCCAATTCAACAAACGGTAAAAACAGCATCTGATTAGCGTATCATTTAGCGAAGACAAACACTTGGAGATTTCTCCAAGTGTTTGTCTCTTTGTTCTTCAAATAAGAAAACTCAGTTAATTGCATAAATTTAGTTGGTTTTATTTTTTATCGCGTGCTGACCAATAGCTCCTACTATTAAAATAATAATCGAAATGGCATTATAATCTTTAAAAAAGGTTGTAAACGGAATGTCCAAAAATCTGCACACAAACGTAATAACTCTACCTAACAAAAGAATAAGCCCAATTACTACCATCCAATCAAATAAGTTCTTTAAAAATTTCATTTTACTCCCCTTTTTATCAATGGTGATTAACCTGCGAGTTAGTTTAAGTACAACTGTTCACAATTTATAAAGTGAAACTTCAATCAGTGAGAGTTTTCTTCATCCTCACTGATTGTTAGGTGAACCAATCAGACTTTTACGGACAAGTTTCTACCCACCTAGATTTCTCAGTTTCTCTCCTAATCCCTTAGGTGGGGGATTACTGCCCGTTAAATGGTGATAAATTTATTTTAACATAACTTCCCCCTTCCCCCTGCTTCTTCCTAGGCGTTTTGTATCTTCCTAGTAAACAAAAAATCTTACTGTTTACAGCTTTTAATTTCCAATACTTTTTCACATGCAAAAAGCCGCTAGAAGGTTTGTTCTAGCGGCTTTTCTCCTTTAATTACTCCCCTAAATCCACATTATGATACACTTGGCGAACGTCTTCCAAGTCTTCTAGGACATCAATCATTTTTTCAAATTGTGCTAAAGCGTCATCTGAAAGGGTTACGTCATTCTGTGCAAGCATAGTCAGCTCGGCTACAGTAAACTCTGTTACGCCAGCTTGTTTGAATGCTTCTTGCACGGCATGGAATTGATCTGGCTCTGCATATACTACAACAGAATCTTCTTCTTCTGCGATAATATCGCGGACATCCACATCTGCTTCCATCAATAATTCCAATACTTCTTCTTCTGTTTTGCCTTCTACGCCGATAACAGCTGTGGCATCAAACATATAAGAAACCGATCCGCTTACGCCCATGTTTCCGCCATTTTTTCCGAATGCTGCGCGCACATCGGAAGCGGTGCGGTTTACATTGTTTGTCAACGCATCGACAATCACCATGGAGCCGCTTGGACCAAAGCCTTCATAACGAAGCTCATCATATGTTTCTTCTGAGCCGCCTTTTGCTTTTTCAATTGCACGGTCAATAATGTTTTTTGGCACACTATATGTTTTCGCACGCTCCAATACAACTTTCAGCGCTTGGTTGGATTCTGGATCCGGCTCCCCTTGCTTTGCTGCTACATAAATTTCACGGCCGAATTTAGCATAAATACGACTAGTATTAGCATCTTTTGACGCTTTTTTCTCCTTAATGTTGTTCCACTTACGACCCATTATGAACACTCTCTTTCTACAATTAAATCTTCAGCACTTTATTATATCTAGAAATATAGCACTTCTTCAATGGTTTCTCTAGAAAGTTCAAAAGATATTGCCAAACTCCCATTGCAAAGCCTATTTTCACCAGTTTATATTATACAGGAAAAACAGCATATGTTCAGCAATTTAAATCACAACATGTCTAAAGAGTCTTCCCCAATATACGGAGAAGCCCTTTTTCTCTATAGATGATTATTCGCTTTGCTTTTGGGACCTTTTCGCTTCTAAAACATTTTTTCCACAAAGTTCTTTAAAACCAAACAAACGTTCTGATATAATTGATATATAATTTATGCTCGACACTTTATCTATAAAAAATGGCCAACAGCAAATACAAACGGAGGAGCATTGTATGTTTCTAAAAAAAATTACACTATTAAAAAATGAAATTCCAGCCAAAGAAAAATATCCCTTTTCCATCCCTGCAATAAAAAACTTGAACTCTCTTGATTTAACAAGCAATATAACCTTTTTTGTGGGAGAAAACGGATCGGGAAAATCGACGCTGCTAGAGGCCATTGCCGATAAATGCGGGTTTCATACAGCAGGAGGGAGCAGACATAACCAATATGATGTTCATGGCGCTCATTCTGAATTAGGAGACTATCTTCGGCTATCATGGATGCCCAAAATAACAAACGGCTTTTTTCTGCGTGCAGAGTCCTTCTATCATTTTGCGACATACCTGGATAAAATGGAAGAAGACCCTTATACAAAATCCAATTATCGCCATTATGGCAGCAAATCCTTATTGGAACAATCCCATGGCGAATCCTTTTTATCCCTTTTTTTAAACCGCTTTACTGGAAAAGCGATCTATTTGTTAGATGAACCAGAAGCCGCTCTGTCGCCGCAAAGGCAACTTACTTTTTTGCGAATTTTGCATGATTTAAGCAAAAACCAAAAATGCCAATTTTTAATTGCCACCCACTCACCTATTCTATTGGGGTATCCGCATGCAAAAATTTGGAGCTTTGATCATGACAGTATAAAAGAAGTTGACTATGAACAGACCGACCATTATCAAATAACAAAATACTTTTTAAATAATCGGGATAACATGCTAAAGGAATTATTAAAAGACTGAATTTTATTTTCCAATAAAATGGATATTTCTTAACTATTTAACCAATATTAGAAATACCTATTTATAAGGAGAAAACATATGATTGGTTTACTAATCGCAGTCGCACTTTTTAATTTTTTTGCCATAAAGCTAAATAAAAGGCTAAATATAAATCAAGTCTTGCATATCTGGATGTTTACAAGCACTTTTCAATTATTGTTTGATATATTTGTCGACTTTAAATATTTAGGATATTGGTATTTTACAAAAGAAATTGACTGGATATCGATTCTTAATATTATATTTTTAGTCCAGCCAGTCAATATTATTTTCCTCAACTATTATCCATTCAAAAAAAGGCTGGGCAGCAGAATTTTTTTTATTTTTTGCTTTAATCTGCTTATTTTGCTGTATGAAAAAATTGCGCTGCTCCCTGAACCATGGGGCTATTTTCATTATGGCTGGTGGAAGATTTGGTATTCAGCAATCCTTAACCTTTTTTTGCTGCTTAGTCTTATTTCCTATCATCGCTATATCATTTATCTTGAAAAAAAAATCATACAGCATGCTTCCAGCAAATAAACAGCCGCCAGTTCACTCGCTCAACATGCGTGTAGATAATTTTTTAGAGGCTGTTTTCGTATAGATTGTTGCTAGTTAACCCACAGGCTGAATATACTTCGCTTTCGGCGGGTCGAGCGTCGAGCTAATCCCGCAGGAGTCTACGTGTATGCAGCCTGCTCAGCAATGCTCAAAAATTTTTCATCTTATTCCACAAGCAACAAATTTTCAGAAAACTGCAAGCGAAAAAGCAGATGACGAAAAATTCCCGCTTCTCACTGAGCAGAAATCAACAGGGTTCAACATTTTCTTTTTGTTGCCCTCTCTAAGCCTGTTCTTTTATCCGCTTCTTTCTATACATTTTCTGCAAAACACTTCATTTACAGCATAAAAATAGGATAATGGAGCATCCATTATCCTATTTCCTACTATAAATATATTATCTTTTGGCTGCCAGCAGTTTGGTTCTTGTCTGTTTGGCTGCTTCCACCATTACTTTTAATGCTTCAATTGTTTCGTATTCGCCTCTTGTTTTTAAGCCGCAGTCTGGGTTAATCCAAAATAATTGAGGATCAAGCACTTGAAGAGCCCGATCAATATTGCGGGTAATTTCCTCTAATGCCGGAATGCGCGGGCTATGGATATCATATACCCCTAAGCCAATTCCTTTTTCATATGCATTCTCTTCAAAGGATGTCAGCAGTTCCCCATGGCTTCTTGACATTTCTATGGAAATCACATCCACATCAAGAGCATTGATGCTGTCGATAATATCTTCAAAATCCGCATAGCACATATGTGTATGTATTTGCGTATCATTTTCTACAAAGGCGGTAGCAAGCTTAAAGGCATAAACTGCATGCTGCAAATAGCTTTCTCTTTTTGGCTGTTTCAGAGGAAGCCCTTCCCGGATTGCTGGTTCATCGACTTGAATCATATTGATGCCATTCTTCACTAATGCTTCCACTTCCTGACGCAGGGCCAAGGCAATTTGATTGGCCACTTCGCTTCTTTTTATATCATTGCGGACAAAGGACCAGTTTAAAATCGTAATCGGCCCTGTAAGCATTCCTTTAACAGGCTTTGAAGTCAGATGCTTAGCATATACTGTTTCTTTTACCGTCATCGGCTCTAAAAATGCTACATCTCCAAAAATAATCGGCGGTTTTACACAGCGCGAGCCATAGGATTGCACCCAGGCAAATTTCGTAAATTGGAAGCCTGCCAGCTTTTCGCCAAAATATTCGACCATATCTGTTCGTTCAAATTCACCATGCACCAATACATCCAATTCCAGCCGCTCTTGAATATCTATCCATTTTTCAATTTCTTGTTCGATATATTGCGTATATTCAGCCTGTGATAATTCCCCTTTGCGCCATTTTAAGCGTTGTTTTCTTACTTCTTGTGTTTGCGGGAAACTCCCGATGGTTGTTGTCGGCAAAATCGGCAGCTGGAATCCCTTTTCCTGAACCACTCTTCTTTCGGCAAAAGGAGCCTTTCTTTCTGCCGAAAATGCATGCAAATGCTTTATATTATGCTGAACACGCTCATGATTGCGGTAAGAAGACTGCTGGAGCGCCTCTAACGCCTTTGTGCTCGCCTCTATTTCCGGAAGAACAGTTTCTTTTCCTTCTGTCAGTCCTTTGACAAGAAGCACAATTTCTGCCAGCTTTTCATCTGCAAATGCGATGGCATCTGCCACTACTTGCTCCAATTGTTCTTCATTCGCCGCTGTTACTGGCACATACAGCAGACTGCAAGATGCTTGAATGACCAGCTGTTCTTTGGTTGTTGTCTCTAAAATGTCTTCTAAAAGCACAAATGTTTTCTCTAAATCATTGCGCCAAATATTTCTGCCATCCACTACTCCAGCAAATAATACTTTATCTTTAGGAAAGCCATATTTTTTTAGGGAAGCTAAATTTTCCCCTTCATCATAAATAAAATCCAAACCAATTCCATCTACTGGAAGGGATATAATCTCCTGATAATGATCGATGCTTTCAAAATATGTTTGCAGATTTATCTGAAGGGCCGGCGCTGCTTCTTTTAATGCTTGATAAACCGTTCTAAATACTTGCAGCTCTTCTTCTCCAATAGCTGTCGCAAGAATTGGCTCCTCGATTTGCACCCATGTGGCACCGGCAGCGGACAGCTCTTGCAGAATTTGTGCATACAGCGGCACAAATTCTGCGACCACTTCCTGCCATTTCGTATCATCATAGCCTTTTGCCAGCTTCACAAACGTAATTGGCCCAATCACCACAGGTTTTCCTTGAATTCCTAATTTTTCTTTTGCTTCTTGATAAAAACGCAAAGGACGATTATCCACAAGAGTCGGAGCTGCATCCTCCAGTTCTGGAACAATGTAATGGTAGTTGGTATTAAACCATTTGGTCATTTCCGAGGCGACTGCTTTTTTAGAGCCTCTCGCTATGCTGAAATACTGGTCTAATGAAACCTCGCCGCCTTTATATTCAAAGCGCTTTGGCACAAGTCCAAACATTACTGCCGTATCGAGCATATGATCATAAAAAGAAAAATCGCCAACAGGAATAAAATCAATTCCCTTTTCCTGCTGCTTTTGCAAATGCTGAAAACGAATTGCCTCCATTGCCTTCAGAAAGTTAGCCTCATCTATTTTGCCTGCCCAATATTGCTCTAACGCTTTTTTCCATTCTCGCTTTTCCCCAATTCTTGGATACCCTATATTTGAACTTTTCACCATTTCTCCACCTCTTCTTCAGTTTTTTGAATCTGTCATACTTTAATCGTTATTTCCTACATGATCGCTTCGCCAAAAATAAAAAATCTCTCTTTCCAAGTCGCAAAAGAGAGATTAAAAGGCATAACAAACAGCACTGAGAAACCTTGTTTTCTCAGGAACAGTCACTGCACCTCCCTCTATATCCGCGTAGAGTACAAGTCAAATGCAACAGGCAGGTCTCCTGACTTAAGATCAACGCTCCTTATCCCTTCCCATTGTCTTTTCTGACAACAGTGAGTTTCTATAAGTCGCTCCCTATCACAGTGGCGGGACCGTCCCGGATTTGCACCGGCCTTCCCTTTTAAGCAATGCAGCAAAACTGCACGCACCTCTTGCATATATGTATTCTATTTTCCGAAGAAAAAATAGTCCTTCCTTTCTTTCTTCAGACAAAAAGCCTCTCTAAAATAATAGAGAGGCTTTTTGTCTGAAGAATTCCTCTCTTATCTGCCAAAGCGCATATGCTTTGCTGGAATTAGCACCTTTTCGATCAAAAATCGAATGGTTGCTGAAGCTTCAATGGGCCAGTCCCTCCGCCTCTCTTTATAAGAGTTTTCATATAGTTTTTTGTTAATTGGATAGTAACACAGTTTTTTAAAGGAGTCAAAAGAATTTTCAAAAAATTCTCAGTAATTTTTATTTTAGCTTTTTAAATTCTATTGCAAATCATTTTCCATTACTGCATCCACACTGCTTTCCTTTAGTATTTTCACTAAAAATAGAAGCATAAATAAAAATAATCCAGCAAAAACTATTAGCAAAAATAAGTGAGGGCATAATATGACAACAAACAGCAAAGTAAACATACTAATTTGGATGGGAGCCGGAAGCGCCTTGCTTTCAAGCATTTTCAGTTTTATTATTATCAGTTATTTAACCACATTAAATAAAAAAATAAATAAGCTCTAGACCCGGCTATCAGAAAAGGAGCAACTGTATGAATGTCTTCTTTATACGAATAACAATTTTTATTCTAGCATGAATAACCGGATTTTTTTGTAAAAAAAAGTTTTTTTCAGTTTGTTCCTGCAACCTTCTTTTCTGCATGTGTTCCACTAGTTGAAAATCTATTAGGAACCAACCATAATTGGCGAAAGGTCAAAGGCGGGCAAAAAGCAGCCACCAATAACGCGCTTACATATATATTCGGTCCTTTTTTCTCGCAAATTTATGGGTTTTCCATTTAACCTATAAAACTCCCTCTGTATTTATTGCTAAATTTAGTGGTTGGTTTGATTTTCGCCTATCCTCTTACCATGCTTTTTGCGAAATTAGGCTTATATCATTTTAAAAAAACTCAAAAATATTCACTTATTTTTGACAGCGTTTGGCTATTCTATCTTAAGCTACGGCTTTAAACACTTCTGGAAAAAAATAATGCTAATAAACATAAAAAAACAGAAAGCATTCTCCTGGAATGCTTTCTGTTTTTTTAGCTTAACGGCGTCTTCTGCAATTTGGATTGTTGATATCTGTGCCGCAGTCGTAGTTTTCAACCACTGTTTCATTGACATTTCTTTCGGTTGTTGGATAAAAATATTCATTGCGGACAATTTCGCGGTTGACATTAATGATATTTGTTGGTCGCACATGGCGCACAACACGGCGAGATGTAGTAGTATTAACAATTGTTTTGGTTGGTTCTACCACTGTTTCTACTTCTTCTGGAGATACCCGATTGCCATTATTGCAGCAGTTAGAACCTCTGTTAGAATTGTTTCGATTAGAATGGCGTCCCATATCTTTCACTTCCTTTTCTATTATTTTTTCTTACACTATACTCTATGAAAAAAATAACAGCTTGTCCGAGGCAAAACACTAGATTTGCAAAAATATGCGTTTTGCCAAGCAATCATGCCTATA
>Ga0182742_1000688_pt1 | contig 49864 bp, 49 predicted proteins | sample eDN5th37CBELigMG_FD_128880 | JGI IMG/M metagenome (GOLD analysis project Ga0182742, IMG submission 128880) | Enriched Miracle-Growth compost microbial communities from Emeryville, California, USA - eDNA 5th pass 37_C BE-Lig MG (version 2)... ...
ATGAATCCCTTGGGACGGGACGAACAGAGTGGAAGGGAGTCATAGAGGGTGAATGAATCCCTTGGACCGAAGAATAGGGTGTGGAAGGGAGTCATAGAGGGTGAATGAATCCCTTGGGATAGGACAAACAGAGTGGAAGGTAGTCATAGAAGGTGAATGGAGCCCTTGGAACGGGACGAACAGAGTGGAAGGGAGTCATAGAAGGTGAATGAATCCCTTGGACCGAAGAATAGGGTGTGGAAGGGAGTCATAGAAGGTGAATGAATCCCTTGGGACGGGACGAACAGAGTGGAAGGGAGTCATAGAGAGTGGATGAATCCCTTGGGACGGGACGAACAGAGTGGAAGGGAGTCATAGAGGGTGAATGAATCCCTTGGACCGAAGAATAGGGTGTGGAAGGGAGTCATAGAGGGTGAATGAATCCCTTGGGACGGGACGAACAGAGTGGAAGGGAGTCATAGAAGGTGAATGGAGCCCTTGGAACGGAAAAAACGGAGTGGAAGGGATTCATAGAGAGTGAATGAATCCCTTGGGATAGGACAAACAGAGTGGAAGGGATTCATAGAGAGTGAATGAATCCCTTGGGACGGGACGAACAGAGTGGAAGGGAGTCATAGAAGGTGAATGAATCCCTTAGGACGAAAAAACCGAAAGGAAGGGAGTCATAGAAATGTTATGAATCCTTCAGATCGGCAAAAACAAGGTAAAAGGTATTTGTAAAAGCGAAATTGCCCCCCTCGATTAGAAAAATTGAAATAATGACTAAAGGAAACTGAATTTAGGTATTTTAGTGCTCCAGTTTTTGCAGGAGGGCTTTTATTTTACTTGGCTTTTCGGAAAAATAGGTTTTTCTTACAATCCAGTAAAGAACCAGTACCCCAATCGTATCTTTTACAAGGTCAATCACCGTAGCTGACCGGTAGGGAACAAAATATTGGTGTAGTTCATCAACAAATCCATAACCGATTGATGCTAATGCGACGACTATATTTGAGTACCTGGTCATTTTTCCACTAACAAGTAGAAATAACACAAATAATCCATACAATATTCCGAACTCAATTAAATGGAGTGACTCCTTTAATAGTAAATCAAAGGAAAACGGAGTATCTAGGATCGCGTCATGTGGAAGACTTGAAAGTATCCAGATGAAAATCATATAACAAAATGGTGCAATTATGAATAATAATCGAACAAACTTCTTAATCATTGTTTCTTCTCCTATATATCAGCAAAGATTATCAAAAGTATATCATCTTTTTTAAAAAATTATTAAATTCATGCATAATTAAATGAGGTTTGTTAAAAAATAATCGAAAAAAATTTTTTTAGAATGTATATATTCTTTGATATCTGTTCAGAATGATTGCTGAGGTGATGAACAAATGAGAGAGGAAGAAAAGAAACGGACTTCTCTAAAAACAAACTTTTTTAGAAAGCGTTGGGTATTTCCAGCAATCTATCTACTAAGCGCAGCAATTATTCTTACAGGGGTTTTATGGTTCCAAAGCAGTAACGATGATGTCGCAGATTCTGATGATTACGCATATGATGGTCAAGATACTGCACAAACTGATGAGCCAAGTGTACCTGTAAACCGTCCAGTAGAAAATTTCGCAATGCCAGTTTTAGATGAGGATGCAGTTGAAGTAAAACGTCAATTCTACAATGTAGATGCTTCAGCAGAAGAACAAGAGGCTGCTCTTGTATTCTACGACAATACTTACTTTGAAAATAAAGGTATTGATATCGTAGCAAAAGATGGAGAGGCATTTGAAGTAACAGCGTCTCTAGGTGGTAATGTTGTTAAGTCAGAAAAAGATTCTTTATTTGGAAATGTTGTAGAAATTGAGCATGAAGATGGTGTCGTAACAGTCTATCAATCACTTGCTGATGTTCAAGTAAAACAAGGTGACTATGTTGAACAAGGTCAAGTAATCGCTAGTGCTGGAAAAAATGTATACGATGAAGAGTCTGGAATTCATGTACACTTCGAAATTCGTAAAAACGGCACAGCAGTAAATCCAATTGATTTCTTTGGTAAGCCACTAACTTCTTTAGAAGAAAATGAGGATGCTTCAAAAGAGCAACCTGCTGAAGAGGAAAAGGCACCAGCTAATGAAGAAGATAAAGCACCAGCTAATGAAGATGGAAATGTAGATGGTGACGAAAAGGCTCCTGCTGATGATGATAGCTCAGAAGATAAGGAGAAAGAAGGTACGGAGGATTCAGATTCAACTGATACCGAAGTAAATACTCCTGAAGCAACGGATGCATCAATCAGTCAAGCTAGAGCATAATAGAGCCTTACACATAAAGAAAGCGTAAGTCTCTTAAGATAATCGGATATTGATAGCTACTTGCGCTAGACAAATTGTGTTAAAAAGACAATCTTACACTGTAGGATTGTCTTTTTTTTGTTCAATCAATTGTAAATATCCTTATACTCTAAAACTATGAGTATGTTCTGTTTTAAAATTATCATGAGCTGTTACGAGCGGGAGTGTAATAGAAACAGTTGTACCAATGTTTTCCTCGCTTGTAAAATGAATGGTCCCTTTATGTGCCTCGATAATACGAAAGCTGACCATTAAACCTAAGCCAGTACCTTTCTCCTTTAAGGTGTAAAAGGGTTCACCAAGACGAGTGATAAGAGATTTCGGTATTCCAATGCCTGTGTCATGCAAATCAATATGAAGGAATTGATCTTTCTGCTTTACTTGTATTGTTAAGTTGCCACCTTTTGGCATAGCTTCGAATGCATTCTTAATTAGATTGATAAATACTTGTTTAATTTGATTTCCATCACAATAAATAATTGTTTCTTCTGTTTCGAAGGACACCGTAACGTTCACATTATTTAGCTTCGCATGTGGCGCGGAAAATGCCATCACTTGATTGATTAAAAGTTTAGCATCTTCCCTTTGATATTTCTTTACTTGTGGTTTTGCTACAACCATGAGCTCGTTGGTGATTAGTTCAATTCGATCAAGCTCCGATAGCATAATATCAATATAATAGTCATCTCCACTAGCAGTTTTTGATTTAATTAATTGAGTAAAGCCTTTTAGGGTTGTTAATGGATTTCGAATTTCATGCGCTAATCCGGCTGCTAGTTCCCCAACAACGGCAAGTTTTTCAGATTTTTGAAGTAGTTCCTCCGTCCTTTTTAATTGTGAAATGTCGAGACCTGAACCAATCACCTCTATTACTTGGCCGTTTCGTTTGATCGGATTTAGTGAAATAAAACAAGTTCGCTCAGATAGTTCAAATTCGAAAGAGACTTCCTCTCCACTCCAGGCCCGTTCATAATATTCATTTAAAAACGTAGCTTCGGAAAGACTAAGGTTTTCTTCAATACTTTTACCAACAATTTGTTCAGGTGTAAAGCCCATATCATGTAACAGCACTCCATCACAAAGAATATGTACAAAACGGTTACCAAACTTTTTATATTTAAAAATTACCCCTTGTTGCTTTTGGACTGTCTCAAACAATTCCTGTTCTGCTTCACGAATTCGTTGTACTGACCTCTTTTGACTAGAGATATCTCTTGAAATCGCAGAAATATTTATGATTTCACCATTTTCATCCGTAACAGGAGAAACCGTAGTGCTCACGAAGATTTCCTCTCCATCTAGGCGCTTTACACATGTTTCAAGTCCAATCAGGCTATGCCCTGATAAGACAGCAGCAAATTTATTTTGATCTTGTTCGCTCACAAATGGTAAAACATCAAAAATAAATTTCCCAATTATGTCGTCTTCTTTTAATCCAAAGATTTTTTTAAAGCCAGTATTGGCGCGAAGGATCATCCCATTTGTGTCAGTTATAATAATGCTGTCTGGCGTATTGTTAAAAAACGATTCTAGTAAATTTTGCGTTGCTTTTAAGCTGTTTTCTGCTTTTTGTTGATGCTCAAATGTCTGTTGAATTTTAGTAAAATAAAAACTTTTAAAAATAAAGGCAGAGCCTATAACTTTGAATACATGTGCAAAAACAATATTTAAATCTGTGATACTAGTATAAATAGTTAACAAGATTTCACTGATAATGAAGAAGGAAAACGCAAGGAATAAGTCAATATCCGATGGGTCATTTGAGGTTTTATACCTTCTTAAAGATACCAAAGCACTTAAAAAGTAAAACACACAAGCGAAATATTCTAAGCCAACTTTCAAAAATGTCGGATTATTGTTATGGATTAATGTTGGTAGCAAGTCTCCAAAGAAAAGTATCATGCATGTGACAATGGTACTATACAACACAGTGCCAATCACAAAATGATATCGATTATTAGTAGTTGTGAGGCGTTCTTTAGAAAGCAACATACAAAACATACCAATCGAAGCGGTTAAGCGTGCAACTATCCAAAACCAAATCGTTTCAGGGACATTGCTATTGTTAACGATGCTGAAAGTCGGCATCCCGGGGTAGGTTAGCGTATGCAGTAAATCGAAAAATCCTACAGCAAGAAATATCGGGGGAATCCACAAAAAGGTTAATGTTCTTGTGTTGTCATAAGCTTTCCAGCCATACATCCCAATTGAAAATGAAGCGAAGATGCTAAACAATTCTAAAACGGTGTGAATTGCATAGAAGTCTTCTTCATCATAGATAATGTGTAAAGGCTGATACATTATTTTAATAAGTACTATGAATAAGAGGGAAAAACCTAAGGCCGAAAAGACCTTTCGCTTCGTCTGCTTTGTTAAATGACTCATACCAGTAATCAACATCCTTCATTGTAGTCGGTTTTATCGTCAATGTTTTACTAGATTGATGCTAAGAATATGACGCTTGCGCACTTGTTCTAAAAAAAGCCTTCATACGTTATTCGACAAATTGAGTGAATTTCCTTTATGTGTAACAATCAAAAAATATTTTATAAGTGGTGAACGATTTCTAGCCTCTGACCGTACTATCAATGAAAACAAAGGAGAGGTGAGCAAAATGGAAGAATTAACACAAATTAACTGGGCATTATTTGCTCCTATCGTGGTGATACAAATAATTCTAATGATAACGGCACTTGTAGATTGTATTAGAAGTGATCAGACAAATGGGCCAAAGTTGGTATGGATTATTTTAATTTTACTGTCAGGAATGATTGGACCAATACTCTATTTTATTTTTGGAAGGAAGAGATAAATGTCGCTTATCACTGTCGATCATTTAGTCAAACAGTATGGAAAAGAGAAAGCAGTAAATGACCTTTCTTTCAATATTAAAAAGGGAAGCTGCACGGCGTTGCTTGGGCCAAATGGAGCGGGTAAAACGACAACGCTGAAAATGGTAGCAGGTCTTCTTCAACCAACGTCTGGAAAAATAGAGTTTGAAGGGCTAGAAAAGGTTGATCTTCGAAACCATATTGGTTATTTGCCACAATATCCTGTCTTTTATAACTGGATGACAGCACAAGAGTATTTAGTTTACGTAGGAAGGCTTGCGCGTCTTTCAAAAAAAGAAGCACAGTCTAAAACAGCTGAATTACTTGAATTAGTAGGGTTAAAGGATGCTAGGAATCGAAGGATTGGTGGATTTTCTGGCGGGATGAAACAGCGCCTTGGAATCGCGCAGGCAATGGTTCATAGTCCAAGCTTGGTGATGCTAGATGAACCCGTCTCGGCCCTAGACCCAGTTGGTAGACGGGATGTCATTGAGATGTTGCGTGAAATGAAAAAACATACAACCATTCTGTTTTCAACACATGTATTAAATGATGCAGAAGAAGTATGTGATGAGATTCTCATCATCCATGCCGGGAAAATGGCTCTATCTGGTTCATTAAAGGAATTACGTGAGCAATATCAAGAACAAACAATCACAATAACAATCAAAGGAGACTATAGTGATTGGGCAGCAACCGCAAAGAACTATGAGTTTGTAACGGATGTACAATTTGAGCATGAGACGATTACACTTGTTGTCAATCAGTTAGAAGAGGCTCGGAAAAGGGTATTTCAAGATTTAGCAAAAGAAGACCTTCCAGTTAGCTCCTTTTCTGTTGGTCAATCCTCACTTGAAGATGTATTTATGAAGGTGGTGCAATCATGAACCAATGGATGGTGCTTTTCACAAAGGAATGGTTGGAAGCCAAACGCAATTTTAAACTTTTATGGATACCGTTAGTGTTTATTTTATTAGGAATTATGCAGCCTGTCTCAAGCTATTTCCTGCCAGATATACTAGAAAAAGCAGGTGATTTACCAGAAGGGGCAGTGATTGATATTCCATTGCCAACAAGTGCTGAAGTCATCGTTTCAACTCTAAGTCAATTCAACCAAATTGGAGTATTAATTCTCACACTTGCATTTATGGGCATTGTTGCAGGTGAGAGAAATAGTGGTGTGCAAGAAATGATTCTTGTTAAACCAGTAGCATTTGGGTTCTATATTACAGCGAAGTGGCTAACTGCAGTCGTTCTTGGTCTATTTTCCTTCTTCTTAGGAATGCTAGCTGCCTTGTATTATACTAGCTTACTAATTGGTGATGTTACTATCGTAGATTTTAGCAAAGGAATTTTGGTTTATAGTATTTGGTTATTATTTTTAATAACGGCATTGATATTCTTTAGTTCATTTATAAAAAATAGTGGAATTGTTGCCTTTTTAACAATTGGGTTAGCAATTGTATTGTCAACATTATCTTCATTGTTATCAAATTGGTTGAGTTGGAGTCCAGGAGCAATAGCTGGGCATGCCTATGCGATTATTCAGACTGGCAGTGCGATGGATGGTTTTGGAACTTCGATGGTGGTTGTGTTTGTTCTTATTGTCTTGTTACTGGTAGGAGCAGTATATTTATTTAAAGCTAGTAGGAACTAGACTTGATATCCCTATTTTTTTTAGTTGGTACTGAAGATGGGTTGGAAGTTAATGGAATAATAATATCCGCACGGAACGAGGATCCCAGCCCATCCTAAGACGAAGAATCTTAGTTGAATAACGGAACGAGGAACCACCAAATTAATGTAATGGTTCCACATTCCGCTATAGGTGAAAAAACTGTTCCAAAAGCTGTGAAGGTGTTCCACATTCCACTACCATGAATATAGACACTTCACAGCATAAACCACATAGTAAATAGGGGTTTCTGTTTTTAAGAGGAAAAAGAAAGTGTATTGTTTAGCGCAAGCACCTAGCCCCTCGTGGTCAAATAATGAGATCAAATAACCTGTGGCAAGAAAAGTCAAAGAGCGACTTTTGCCACAGGTTATTTACATGTCGGGTCTGATCAGACGCTTACGCTTTTTTATAGTTTCAATCCTGTTCTACTCTTGAAGCGACGTAACAAAATATGACTTTCCACGCGAGTGATTCCGTCTAAACTATATAACTCTTCGTTAATAAAATTTTCAAGCTTCGAGAAGTCTTCGACTAGCACGTGCATATGGAGTGTGCTTGGACCAGTCATTTGATAACAACTTGATACACATGGGTTATTTGCCAAAGTCTCAGCCACCTTAACTAGTGATGAAGGTTCACAATCAACCTCGAAAAAGGCTGAGACTGCTTTTCCTACCTTTTCGGAATTTATAACCACTGAGAATTTTTCGATAACATCCTGTTCAATTAATTGATTCACACGTTCACGAATGGAGACCCTCGATAAATTAAGTTCCCTTCCGATATCAACGTATGACATTCGTCCATTTTGGGTTAGTAACTCTAAAATCCTTTTGTCTATTTCATCTAACTTCATCTTCTGCACCACCTCTACCAACAATTAAGTAAACCTATCTTACCGTTAATATCTAGTTGAAATCAATGCATAAATTTCTGCATAAAAAGAAAATATCAGAATTTTTGATTAAAGAAATCTAGTAATATCAATGTCTTAACTATTTAATTAATTGAAAAATATAATTTTTTTAGAATATTTATAGATTTTTAAAAAAATCTGTATTATAATGAACAAAACTTACAAAAAGGAATCAAATCGCGTGAAACGCTTCCATAAAGTAACTTAATTCATACGAATCGTTACTAAAGGGGTGGTAATTTTTGGTTCTGTAAATAAAGATATAGGGGGAAATATCATGAAAAACAGCATGAAAGGTTTTGCTGCAATAGTATTTGCTTTATTATTGCTACTTGCTGGTTGTGGAGGTACTGATACTTCATCAGAATCAGAGCAGTCAGGTCAAACAGCTGACACAACTGAAGCAACAACAACAGATACAACAACATTAATCGCAGGGTTGGATGATGATCCACCACAATTGGATCCGCATTTTTCAACAGCGGCAGTTGACCGTCAACTTTTCCATAGTATTTACGATAAGTTAGTAGATGTTGATGCAGAGTTAAACTTTGTTCCACAGCTTGCAAAAGAGTGGGAAATCACTGACGGAGGAAAAGTATATACATTCAAGTTACAAGAAGGTGTAACATTCCACGATGGCACACCATTTAATGCAGAAGCTGTGAAATTCAACTTTGAACGCATGATGGATCCAGAAGCTGGTTCACCTCGTGCTTCAGAACTAGCATCAATCGATACAATTGAAGTGGTTGATGAACATACAATAAAGGTAACGTTAACAGAACCATATAGCCCATTTTTAGCGGCATTGTCTGACCGCGCTGGAATGATGGTTTCACCAACTGCATTGGAAGAAAAGGGAGAAGACTTCGCAAACTCTCCAGTTGGTACAGGTCCTTATAAATTTGTTTCTAGAGTAAAGCAAGATAAGATTGAAGTTGAGAAAAATGCAGAGTATTGGGGCGGAGAGCCAAGCTTTGAAAAGATTGTGTACCGTCCATATCCAGATGAAAACACTCGCTTAACAAATCTATTGTCTGGGGATGTTGACATCATCAACAAAGTACCACCAAAAGATATAGAAAAATTAAAAACAGATTCTTCTATTACATTATCAGAAGCTGGGGCACTAGGTTTCCAAGGTTTATACCTAAACCATAAGAGTGAGCCATTTAATAATAAAGCACTACGTCAAGCACTTGATTTAGTCATCGATCGTGAAGCCATTATTAAAGTAGCGTTACGCGATACAGCAGTAGCTGCAGCAGGAGCAATTCCTCCTGGAACATGGGCTTATGATGAAAGCATTAAGCCAACTGAAAAGAATATTGAGAAAGCAAAGCAAATCATGGCTGATGCTGGATATCCAGATGGATTCTCATTCACATTGAAGCTATCAAATAAGCCTGTAGAACAACAATTAGGACAAATGATTCAATCAATGGCTGCAGAAGCTGGGATTACAGTTGAAGTGGAACTAATTGAATTTGGTGCAATGCTAGACGACATGGATAACTTTGAATTTGATGCAGTTCGTTTAGGATGGAGTGGTCGTACAGATCCAGATGGAAACATCTTTGCTTTATATCATACAACCGGTTCAATTAACTATGGTTACTCAAATTCCGACATGGATGCATTGCTTGAACAAGCACGTGTAGAAACAGACCAAGCTGAACGTAAAAAGATTTATACACAAGCACAGGAGCTTGCAAAAGAAGAAGTACCGTACATCTTTATCTATCATGAGTTAGACTACAAAGCATTCAAAAACAATGTACAAGGTTACCGTCATATTCCAGACCAAATGATGCGTTTCCATGATGTATCAAAACAATAATGTCTAAACGTGGCTGACCCAACAAACACCACACCACCTATATTTGATAGGACCTGTGTGGTGAGGAACTGTTGGGTCAGCCCATTAGTTTTTAGGTAGGAATTTTCCATAATTTACATTCAAAGTTTTACAGAATAACGGTGCGAGGCACCGAAAAATGAAAAAGGGGAGGGGCTAATATGATTCATTTTTTACTTCGACGATTGGGTCTTATGGTTGTGATTTTATTCTTAGTTAGTATTATCGTATTTTCTTTAGTCCACCTTACGCCAGGGGATCCGGCACGAATGATTTTAGGCCAAGAGGCTACTGAAGAGGCGTTACATGCGCTACGCGAAAAAATGGGTTTAAATGATCCGCTTCATATCCAGTATCTGAATTGGGTAGGAGATGTTATCCAAGGGGATCTTGGAAATTCGTTGAAAGATAATACACCAGTACTAACAGTACTTTTACAAAAACTACCGGTAACAATCCAGTTATCAATCATGTCGTTCACGATTGCGATGTTAATTGCGATTCCAGCAGGAATTATCTCAGCAACGAGAAAAGGGACACCTTGGGATTATTTTGGAACGACTTTTGCTTTATCTGGAGTTTCCATTCCACCATTTTTCCTCGGGATTCTATTAATCTTCGTTTTTGCTATATCATTTGGATGGTTTGCGCCGTCAGGATATGTAGAACCATGGGTGGATTTTAAGAAGAGTATGATGTTGATGATTTTACCAGCATTGTCTGTAGGAGTACGTTTAAGTGCTGAAATTACAAGGATGCTGCGTTCTAGTATGCTTGAAGTGTTACAAGCTGATTATATCCGTACTGCCTATGCAAAAGGGGTACTCGAAAAGGGTGTTGTTATTGGGCACGCTCTGAAAAATGCACTTATACCTGTTGTAACAGTTAGTGGATTACAGCTAGCAACATTTTTAGGGGGAGCAGTTATTACGGAAACCATTTTTGCTGTTCCAGGACTTGGTCGCCTTGTCGTTGATGCAATTTTAACAAGGGATTTCCCAGTTGTACAAGGTGCTGTTCTATTCATGGCAATTGCGGTTGTTATCACAAACTTCCTTATTGATATTCTTTATTCTGTATTGGACCCAAGAATTAAGTTAACAGGGGGGCAATCATAATGGAAGCAACAACAAATCAAGTTGAGTTAAAGGTAGAGAGTCCGAAAAAGAAAATGATGAAGGAAATGTTCGGACGCTTTTTTCAAAATAAATTGGCCGTAATTGGCGGAATATTTACATTACTACTAGTGTTCATGGCTATATTTGCTCCTGTGATTGCGCCGTATGATCCGACAGAACAAGATTATGCGAAGTTCCTTCAAGGACCTAGTGAAGAAAATGTCATGGGTACAGATGAGCTTGGTCGGGATATCTTAAGTCGTGTCATCTATGGAGCGAGAGTATCGATTCAAGCGGGACTTATTTCAGTTGGTATCGCGTTATTAGTAGGGATTCCAGTAGGGCTTTTCTCAGGATATTACCGAGGCGTCCTTGATGAGTATGTAGTCATGCGTTTTACAGATGCGCTATTATCTTTCCCACCACTTGTATTAGCACTTTCATTAGCTGCAGTACTTGGTGCAGGACTACAAAATGCGATGATAGCTATCGGGATTATTTTTACCCCGAACTTTATTCGATTGATGCGTGCAGAGGTACTTAGTCAACGTGAACGTGAATATGTGACAGCTGCAAAGGCCTCAGGTATCAGTGACTTTAAAATTATGTTCGTGCATATTTTTCCAAACTGCTTACCACCGATTTTAGTACAAGCAACATTAGCCATCGCAGCAGCGATTATCTCAGAAGCTTCATTAAGTTATCTTGGATTGGGTACACAGCCGCCAACCGCAAGTTGGGGTGCAATGTTATCAATGGGACAAGGGTATCTTGCAGATGCACCGTGGATTTCATTATTCCCAGGATTGTTTATCTTCTTAACAGTTCTATCAATCAACTTATTTGGTGATGGATTACGAGATGCGCTAGATCCAAAGCTGAAATAAGGAGGCGAACGGAAGTGACATTTTCAATAACTGCTAGATGTAAAAGAACGGGAATGTTAGGAGTTGCGGTGTCCACTGCACGTCCAGCTGTTGGTTCACTGGCTCCCTATGTCAAGTCGGGTGTTGGTGCAATTTCAACTCAAGCGACGGTGAATCCATTTTACGGAATTGATGGGCTTTCGCTTTTAGCAGAAGGGCTATCAGTTGAAGAAGTGCTTGCAAAGGTACAAGAAGTAGATAGTGACCACGAACGAAGACAGGTTGCCATCGTTGATCATGAAGGGCATGCAATCGCGTATACAGGATCCGAAACCGTTCCGTGGCAAGGACATATCGTTGGAGATCAATTTGTTGTAGCGGGAAACATGCTGACAGGCCCTGAAACAATTGAAGCTATGGCTGAAGCTTTCCAAGCATTAGAGAATGAAAGTTTACCAGAGAGGTTGCTTGTGGGATTACAAGCGGGACAAGATGCTGGTGGTGATAAGCGCGGGAGACAATCAGCGGCTCTATATGTAGTTGGTAATCAGGAGTATCCACTAGTGGACATTAGGGTGGACGAGCATCAAGATCCTGTACCTGAGTTAAGAAGAATTTTTGAAGTCTGTCAAACAGATTTATTTCCATATACGGCAAATCTAGTAACACGAAAGGAGGGAGTGAGACCATGACAAACTCATTATTAGAAGTAAAAGATTTACGAGTTAGTTTTAAATCGAAGAAAAAGACGACAAATATTGTGGCAGGTCTTTCATTTCAAGTAGAAAAAGGAAAGACATTATGTATTGTTGGTGAATCTGGGTGCGGAAAAAGTATGACTTCCCTTTCTGTTATGGGGTTGCTCCCAAAAACAGGCTTTACGGAAGGAGAAATCCTTTTAAAAGGGGAAAATTTAACGGATAAATCAATGAAGCAAATGAGTAAAATTCGTGGAAATCAGATCTCAATGATTTTCCAAGAGCCGATGACATCACTTAACCCAGTACAAACAGTGGGTAAGCAAATTGCAGAGACGATTATTCTTCACCAAAATTTATCGAAAAAAGATGCGCGTGAAAAGGCAATTGATATGCTTCGCCTTGTAGGAATTCCTTCACCTGAGAAGCGAATTGATTCGTATCCTCATGAATTGAGTGGTGGAATGCGTCAACGTGTGATGATTGCGATCGCTTTAAGCTGTAATCCTGAATTGTTGATAGCAGATGAACCAACAACAGCTCTTGACGTAACGATTCAAGCACAAATTTTGGATTTGATGAAGAATCTTCAGGAAGAGCTTGATATGGGAATTATCATGATTACTCATGATTTAGCGGTTGTATCAGAAATGGCCGATACAGTACTTGTTATGTATGCAGGTAAAGCGGTTGAACATGGTAGTCGGAAGCAAATCTTTGAAAATCCTTCTCATCCTTATACACAGGGATTGTTGAAATGCATTCCAGATGTGGATGATGAAGAAGACCGTGAAGAATTATTTGTAATCAAAGGCTCTGTTCCTTCTCCAGATGCAATGCCAGTGGGTTGTCGATTTGCAGACCGCTGTCCATTTGCACAAGATTTATGTCGTGAGAAGGCACCTTCACTTGTAGAAGTAGCTGAAGGTCATGCCGTTGATTGTTGGAAATATACTGATGAATGGAAAACAGAAAAGGAAGGTGAGTTATATGAGTCTTCAATTAGAGAAATCGCAGCAACAAAATCTTCTTGAGGTTCAAGATTTAAAAAAACACTTTCCAGTTAGTGGCGGGAGCTTTAGTAAAAAAAATCGCCAAGTAGTAAAAGCTCTTGATGGAATCACGTTTTCATTGAAAAAGGGAGAAACACTCGGGATTGTTGGTGAATCTGGTTGCGGAAAATCGACGATGGGTCGTGCCATCCTTCGTCTTCATGAACCAAGCTCGGGAACGATTGTGTATGAAGGGTCAGATATTACTCACATTTCTAAAAAGGAAATGAAGGTAAAGCGTAAAGATCTTCAAATTATCTTCCAGGATCCATATGGTTCTCTTAACCCTAGAATGACGATTGGTGCCATGCTTTCAGAAATTGTAGAAACACATAAGATTGTTCCGAAGAATGAAGTGTTTGAGTATGTATGTCAAATGTTAGTGGAAGTGGGCTTACAAGCACAGCATTATTATCGCTTCCCACATGAGTTTTCAGGTGGACAGCGTCAGCGTGTAAGTATTGCACGTGCACTTTGTGTAAAGCCGAAGCTCATTGTATGTGACGAAGCCGTTTCAGCTCTTGATGTGTCTGTCCAATCACAGGTACTTAATTTGTTACAACGTCTTAAGAAGGAACATGAATTAACGTATCTATTCATTTCTCATGATTTAAGTGTTGTGAAGCATGTAAGCGATCGAGTGGCTGTTATGTACTTAGGGAAAATGGTGGAACTCGCTGACAAACATGAATTGTACGATAATCCACTTCACCCTTACACAAAGGCATTGCTATCGGCAATTCCAACGACAAAAGATGAGAAAAAACGAGAACGTGTCATCCTAAAAGGTGATGTGCCTAGTCCGATAAATGTTCCATCAGGCTGCCGATTCCACACAAGATGTCCAATTGCAACAGATCTCTGTCGATCAGCAGAACCGGAATTTAAAGAAGTAGCGAAAAATCATTTTGTTGCTTGTCATCATGCGTTAAAAATTTGACATGAAAGGGTGTCCTAGTCGTATCTTGCACCGGTGTAAAGTTGGTGCAAGGTACCGTTAGCTGGATATCCTTTTTTTACACCTTTTGAGATAGTTGAATGAATCCCTTGGAGGGTGAAAATGAGATCCCAAGGTACCCATTTAGAATTTGTTAGGTATCTAATAAGAAAGAATAGTATTTTGAGAGGTTTTCATATATAATCACTGGTAGAGTGAAAAATCATTTGTTAGTCAATTTTAGAAAAATGACTTACAAATGGAAAGAAGGAAATTACGTTTTGTTACAAAGTGAATTTTTAACAACAAGGAGGAGAAGGTTATGAACTTTGACTACTTAAATCATCCATATCCATCGCAGCGCACAACGACTTTCGCGAAGAATGGTATGGTTGCAACATCTCAACCACTTGCGGCTCAAGCAGGATTAGATATTTTAAAAAAGGGCGGAAATGCAATCGATGCAGCAATTGCAACAGCAGCATGTTTAACAGTTGTTGAACCAACTTCAAATGGAATTGGTGGAGACGCATTTGCGTTAGTATGGACAAAAGGCGAATTGCACGGACTTAACTCAAGTGGCCCTGCTCCAAAAAGCATTTCGATTGATGCTGTAAAAGCTAAGGGTCACGATAAAATGCCAACATTTGGTCTTGTTCCAGTTACAGTGCCTGGTGTGCCAGGAGCATGGGCAGAGTTATCTCGCCGGTTTGGTAGACTACCATTAACAGAGGTGTTGCAGCCTGCAATTGAATATGCTGAAAAAGGCTATCCATTATCACCTGTACTCGGAAAGTACTGGAATATTGCATATAACAAATTTAAAGAACTATTCAAAACGGATGAATACAAAGGCTGGTTTGATACATTTGCTCCTGGTGGAAAAGCTCCACAAATCGGAGAAGTGTGGAAATCAGAAGGTCATGCAAGTACGCTACGCTCAATCGCGGAAACAAATGCAGAGAGCTTTTACCGTGGCGAGTTAGCGGAAAAAATCGATGAATTTTCAAAAGAGCATGGCGGATTTATTTCAAAAGAAGATTTAGCAGCATATAAGCCAGAATGGGTACAACCGATTAAGGTAAATTATCGCGGCTATGATGTTTGGGAAATCCCGCCGAATGGCCAGGGAATTGTAGCATTAATGGCGTTAAATATGTTAAAAGGTTACGAGTTTGATCAAAAAGAATCAGTAGACACGTATCATAAACAAATCGAGGCAATGAAACTAGCATTTGCTGATGCGAAAAAATATGTAACAGACCCTGAAAAAATGTCAGTAACTTCAGAACAACTGCTTTCTGAAGAATTTGCTCAAATCCGTCGCGAGTTAATCGGTGATACTGCGATTACGCCAGAACCAGGTACACCACCTAAAGGTGGCACAGTGTATTTAGCAACTGCAGATGGTGAAGGAAACATGGTGTCCTTTATCCAAAGTAACTACATGGGCTTTGGTTCAGGTATCGTTATCCCTGGAACAGGAATTGCCCTTCAAAATCGTGGCGCAGACTTTTCGTTAGACCCAGAACATGAAAATTCACTTGAGGGCGGCAAACGCACATATCATACAATTATCCCTGGTTTCTTAACGAAGGATAATGAAGCAGTTGGACCGTTTGGTGTAATGGGAGGCTATATGCAGCCACAAGGTCATGCACAAGTGATCATGAACACAATTGATTTCCATCTCAACCCACAAGCAGCACTTGATTCACCTAGATGGCAGTGGATGGAAGGGAAGAAAGTACTTGTCGAAAATACATTCCCTAACCATATTGCACAGGCGCTTGCTCGTAAAGGACATAACATTGAAGTAGCTTTAGATGGCGGCGGCTTCGGACGTGGGCAAATCATCTGGAGAGACCCAAAAACAGGTGTCTTAGCAGGTGGAACAGAATCAAGAACAGATGGATCGGTTGCTTCTTGGTAATCATGAGGGTGTAGTTTAGGGAAATAAAAAGCCTTTAGGTGCAATGAGTACCTAAAGGCTTTCTGTAAGGAGTTTACGCTTTTAAGTAAAGGGAGCGGATGGAATTTGAAACAGCTTAGATTATTTTTAGCATTTTTTCGTGTCGGAATGCTCGGTTATGGTGGTGGGCCGTCATCAATCCCTCTTGTTCATAAAGAGGTTGTAGAAAAATATAAGTGGATGGATGACGATGAGTTTGCAGATATTTTAGCATTAGGAAATACATTGCCAGGACCTATTGCAACAAAAATGGCAGGTTATATCGGCTACCGAGTTGCAGGGATTCTTGGGATGATAAATGCAGTTTTAGCAACTATCGTTCCAACGATTATATTAATGATTGTGTTATTAACGTTTATGGCCTCTTTTAAAGACCAACCTTGGGTAATGGGGATGACAAAGGCTGTCGTACCTGTTGTCGGTGTGATGCTTGCATCATTAACATGGGACTTTTTTAAAAAATCAAAGAGTACACTCGGACTTGTTACAGCAATCATATTTATCATTGGGAGTCTGTTGTTATTAGAGGTTCTTCATGTGCATCCAGCCTTTTTGATTGCTGGGTTATTGATTGCAGCAATTGTGAAAAGGGATAAAGCACCAGAGGTTAAACAAAATGTTGAAAGAGGTGTTGGATTATGATTTATTGGCAAATTTTCCTCGCCTTTTTCATTCCTGGTATCCTTGGTTATGGCGGTGGGCCAGCATCGATTCCACTTGTTGAAAATGAGGTAGTAGATCGCTATGGATGGTTAAGTGTTTCTGAATTCAGTGAGGTACTAGCAATCGGGAACGCACTACCAGGTCCAATTGCTACGAAAATGGCAGGGTACATCGGCTACCAACAAGGAGGTATTCTTGGTTCGGCAGTAGGTATTTTTGCAACGGTCGCTCCTTCACTCATTTTAATGATTGTTCTCCTTGGACTGTTGTACCGTTATAAAGAATCACCAAAGGTTAAACGTATGACAAACTATATTCGTCCAACCATTGCGGTATTATTAGGGGTAATGACGTTTAGTTTCTTCTCAACTTCATATGCTGATACTGGAATCATGCATACGATTATTTTAGTAGTGTTAGCCTTTTTACTACTAGAACGATGGAAGGTCCATCCTGCATACGTGATAGTTGGGGCACTTGTGTATGGTGGAGTGTTTTTAGCATAGATTTAAGAGGGAACGGTATAAATACTAAAACTTCATGAATATAGAAAGGAACTAGGTTTAATGCCTAGTTCTTTTCCACATCTTTGATCATATTTAACAGCTGAAGGAGTGAGAATGTTGAAAAAGCTATTACTAACTGGATTTGAACCATTTTTAGATAATCCGATTAATCCAACAGATGAAATTGTTAAGTCGCTAGGTGGGACAACAGTGGGAAACTATGAAATTATTGGGAGGATATTACCTGTCGATTTCTCAGAATCTGCGAAGCAGTGCCTCACTGCTATGGATGAAGTAAAGCCAAATGCCCTTATTTCATTGGGCTTAGCAGCTGGGCGTTCAAAGATAACACCTGAGAGAATCGCCATTAACTGTCGTGATGGTGCAGAAGATAATAAGGGAGTTCGTTTAGAGGATTCGCCAATTGAAACGGAAGGCCCAGCAGGTTATTTCTCCACATTACCAATTCGAAAATTTGTTAGTGTGTTAAATGGAAATGGTTTTCCTTCTGCGATTTCAAACACGGCTGGAACCTATTTATGTAACAATGTAATGTATTCGGCACTGCATAAAATTGAAAAAGATCAAGCAGATATGGTAGCTGGTTTTATTCATATTCCTGCATCACATGAGTTAGCGATTCAAAAGAAAAGTATACCTAGTTGGTCACAACATGATTTGACAGAAGCAGTAAAGCTTATGATTCAAATGATGGAATAAAGGAGGCGTTGTTTATGACATTTTCAATTGTAGGGTTTGATCCGAATACAAAGGAATTGGGAATAGCCGTGCAATCAAAGTTTTTAGGAGTAGGTGCTGTTGTGCCATGGGCGAAAGCAGGAGTTGGTGTAGTGGCAACACAATCATATGCAAATACCTCATATGGCCCAAATGGTCTTGAGTTAATGGCTGCTGGAAAAACAGCAAACGAAGCGTTGGAGCTATTACTTGAAAATGACAGTGAGCGAGAACTAAGACAAGTAGGGATTGTAGATGCGACAGGAAATGCTGCAACTTTTACAGGATCTGAATGCTATGACTGGGCAGGTGGAATAACGGGGAAATATTTCGCTGCCCAAGGCAATATCTTAGTGAATGAAGAAACAGTTCTTGAAATGGGACGAGTGTTTGAACAAACAGAAGGTACTCTCGCAGAGCGGTTACTAGCTGCACTTGACGCTGGGCAGGCAGCAGGGGGAGACAGTCGTGGAATGCAATCGGCGGCTATTCTTGTTGTTAAAGAAAACGGAGGATATGGTGGTTTCAACGATCGCTATATTGATCTTCGTGTCGAGGACCATCAAAACCCTATAAGTGAGTTAATCAGGATTTATCATCTTCAACAGCTTTATTTTGCTCCATCAAAGCCAGAGAAGATTGTTGATATCATTGGAGAGGTTAAGGAAGAATTAATTCAAAACTTGCTTCGTCTTGGTTATTTAAAACAAACTCCGGATTCTAATGAAATGCTATATGAGGCGTTAACAACGTACCTTCATACTGAGAATTTTGAAGTTCGTGAACAAGAAACAGGGAAGATTGATGGTGAAGTAGTAGAATACATGAAAAAACAAGGCTAAGTCTGCCTTTCAACTATACCGTTTCGAATTAAGTAAAGGGGAAGATTGTATGTTGAAAATTTCACGCGAAAATCCAATTTATGCGTTTAGCAAGGAAAATCAACCTGTTGCTTACGTGGACTCTGGTACACAGGTTGAAATAGAAACCTACGATTGCTTTGAAAATCAAATTACTTCGAATGACGCATCATATCAAGGATTAGACTGGGACAAGGTAAATCCAGCATCAGGCCCTATTTATGTTAATGGAGCTGAGGTTGGCGATGTACTTGTAGTCACAATTGATAAGATTGAACTTGATCATCAAGGTGTGATGTCGGTAAGCCCAGGAATGGGATTACTAGGAGAAAAAATAAAGGAATTTGAAGCGAAAATGATACCTATTAAAGATGGTAAGGCCATTTTTAATGATAAAATTGAGATTCCGCTTAATCCGATGATTGGGGTAATTGGTGTTGCGCCTAAGGATGAACCTGTTTCTTGCGGAACTCCTGGTTCTCACGGTGGAAACATGGATAACAAGATGATTACTACAGGTACAATACTGTATTTTCCAGTTGAAACAGCTGGCGCGATGTTTGCACTAGGTGATTTGCATGCAGCGATGGGAGATGGCGAAGTTGGTGTAACAGGAATTGAGATTGCAGCGAAAGTGACAGTTACTTTAAAGGTGATAAAAGGGGTGTCCCTAAAAAACCCGTTGCTTGAAAATGAGAATTCAGTTGTCACGATTGCATCTGCAGCAACACTAGATGAAGCAGTTAAACGTTCTGTTGAAGATATGATTGAACTACTTCAACCTAAAATGGATATGTCCTTCAACGAATTAAATATGCTTTGCAGCGCAGTAGGTCAAACGGAAATTTGCCAAGTGGTCGATCCGCTGCTAACAGCTCGATTTGTTTTTCCGAAATGGGTATTACATAACTATACTGATAGGATATTTGCATAAAGTTATGATAAGGTACAACGCTTATAGAGAGTGTTGTACCTTTTTTGTATGTAGAATTTTTCAAAGAAGACAGTGGTTTTACTTCGGAAAGATTGAATGAATATTGGTCAAGTGTTAGTAAAAAAACCATTTCGTGCCATACTAATTCTAGAAATAGCAAAGGAGGAATTTTTATGGCTAGGAAAAATAATGGTAAAAACAATGAAAAGGACTTAAAAACGTCTGAAGGAAATCAAGCATATCCAGAGTATGGAAACAGAGAAAGTAAAGGAAATAGAAAATAAGCATCCAATTTGGGTGCTTTTTCTACAATCTTAACTTGAGAGGATCAATATGAAGCAATGGCAATTATTTTATGCATTTTTAAAAGTAGGCTTACTAGGATATGGGGGAGGACCCTCCTCCATTCCGTTAGTTCATAAAGAGGTAGTGGAGCGCTACAAATGGCTCAGTAACGATGAGTTCGCCGACATACTTGCCTTAGGCAACACACTGCCTGGTCCGATTGCGACGAAGATGGCAGGCTATATTGGGTATCGAGTAGCTGGGTTGATTGGGATGGTAAACGCTGTGTTAGCATCGATTGTACCAACGATTTTGCTAATGATTATTTTATTGACGTCATTAACCTCGTTTAAAGATTTGGATTGGGTGAAAGGGATGACAAAGGCTGTCGTACCGGTTGTAGGAGTCATGCTTGCTGTCTTAACATGGGAGTTTTTTGAGAATGCCAGGAAGGGATTAAACTGGGGTAAAGCGATCCTTCTAACCATCATAAGCTTAGTATTATTAGAGTTCTTACAAGTCCATCCCGGTATTGTTATCGCGATCTTGCTGGGAGTAGCAATAGCTAGAAAGGACCATAAGCAGAGAAAAGGGGCAACATCATGATTTATTGGCAACTATTTCTTGCATTTTTCATTCCAGGCATTATCGGATATGGTGGGGGACCTGCCTCCATTCCGCTTGTTGAAAATGAAGTTGTTCATCATTATGGATGGCTTTCAGTTAGTGAGTTTAGCGAGGTACTTGCACTAGGTAATGCCCTGCCAGGTCCAATTGCGACAAAAATGGCAGGTTACATAGGGTATCAGCAGGCGGGAGTTCTAGGAGTCATCGTTGCTGAGTTTGCAACAGTTGCTCCGTCACTATTGATTATGATTGGTCTGCTTGGTATCCTATATAAATTTAAGGATTCTCCTAAGGTTAAGCGAATGACAAATTACATCAGACCTACAATTGCCGTGTTACTTGGCGTAATGGCGTATCGTTTTTTTATTGAATCATATCAAGATACTGGTTGGTTACATACGGCCATTTTATCAGTGGCTTGTTTTCTTCTGTTACAAAAGTGGAAGGTGCATCCTGCCTTTGTAATCGTGGGTTCGTTAATTTATGGGGCGTTTTTATTATAAGGAACAAGAGTAGATATTGATATGTATAAGAAAATCACCTTTTAGCTAGTATTGTAGTTTTTTCTCTAGTTAAAAGGCGTTTTTTATTTGTGAATTGCACTAAATTAGGTATAGTTATTATATTGAATATTCTAAAAATAACGTGTGAAGGAGTAATTAAGGAACATAAGAATATTACTTAGACAATACAATCTAAAGCTAATATATTACCCTAATTACAGAAGCAAATGCATAACTCTAACATTGATAAAGTAATATGTCTAAGATTAATAAGTAAAATAGTTAAAAAGAAAGCTATGTTTCGTGATATAGCATTCTATCATGTCCTAAAGAAGTAAAGTAGGAGCAATAAAATATCATCATATTGTTGGTCGTCTAAAAAATAATAGAAGGGAATGTAAATTTCGAGTGATTAGGTCGCAAAAAATGAATCAAAATGATAAACACGTTTTTGCAAGAGAAGATCATAGTGCCATGCCAAATATTATTTTTTTCCTGATTGATGATATGGGGTGGAAAGATCTTGGTTGTTATGAAAGTGACTTTTATGAAACACCTAATATTGATACGCTAGCAAGTGAAGGAGTACGATTTACGGATGCTTATGCTGCATGTCCAGTTTGTTCTCCAACAAGAGCAAGTATTATGAGTGGAAAATACCCCGCATCAGTGGGTGTAACAGACTGGATTGGAGCACACACAAAAGGCAAATTAATAGATGCACCATACATTGATCATTTACCACTCGAGGAAAAAAGCATTGCGCAATCACTGAAGGAAGGTGGCTATGATACGTGGCATGTTGGGAAGTGGCACCTCGGATCAAAGCCATATTACCCAGATCAACACGGTTTTGATGTTAACATTGGAGGGTGTGAATGGGGACAACCTGTTCATGGATACTTTAGTCCGTATCACATTGAAACATTGGAGGATGGTCCTGACGGTGAATATTTAACAAATCGCTTAACATATGAAGCGATACACTTAATAAGAGAACGCGGTGACAACCCATTTTTTCTTCACTTTTCTCATTATGCAGTCCACACTCCTATTCAAGCACCACAGCACTTGGTAGAAAAGTACAAATCAAAGGCCAAGAAACTTGGATTAGATAAGATTCAACCCTTTGAGGAAGGCGAGTTCTTCCCGTGCGACCATAAAAACCAGTTGCGTCTTCAAAGAAGGAGAGTCCAATCGGACCCAGTATATGCGGCTATGATCGAAAACTTGGATACCAATATAGGGAGGATCATGACTGTACTCGAAGAAACGGGTCAAGCCTCGAATACCGTCATCATTTTTACTTCTGATAATGGTGGATTAGCAACTTCTGAAGGCTCACCAACCTGTAATTTTCCTCTTAATGAAGGAAAGGGATGGATGTATGAAGGAGGAGTGCGTGAACCTTTAGTAATTAAATGGCCTGGTGTAACAAAGCCAGGAAGTATTTGTAGCGTTCCTGTGACAAGTCCGGACTTTTACCCTACTTTGCTTGAAATCGCCAATCTTCCGTTACAGCCTAAGCAACATTCTGATGGTGTTAGTTTTGTGCCGCTATTAAAAGGAGCTGAAACACTAAATCGGGAGGCGATATACTGGCATTATCCTCATTATGGAAATCAGGGTGGTACACCGGGCTCATCAATCCGTATGGGTGATTTTAAATTAATCGAGTTTTTTGAAGATGGCCGATTGGAATTATATAACCTGCGTATTGATATTAGTGAGGAAAAGAATGTAGTGGACCATTACCCAGAAATGGCCGTAAAGATGCAAAAGAAGTTGAAGGAATGGCGAGAATCTGTTGAGGCGATACTGCCACAATCAAACCCTGACTATCTAGCATCATCATAACTCTAAATCGGTTAAAGGATGTCCACAGATGGTGGACATTTTTTATACCATAGAATTCTGTGAAAATAACTTTTTATATTTTTGCTTTAAACGACAAATTTCTTGGGAAATATCAAAAAAACAACAGAGTATTTGCGAAAATTGTTATGTAGTAGGGAAGACCATAATATCGCTACACGATACAGAAGATTGAATGCTTCGTTTCTTTAATAATTTCATTACCTGTTATATTGAGCAATTTATTTTAACTGGATTAATAAGTGTTAAAGATTGGTTGTGCTTGTATTAGTTTCATGAAGTTCTTAGAGTTTTTCATTCGTGAGAAAACTAAATATATAAAAATGTCCATCCAATAGATAAAATTCAAAGAAATTTTTTCATCAATTTTTCACCAAAATAGCCACATTTATAGGAATTTTTTATCATTTTTCAAAAAAATTAGAAAAATCCCTTGTCCCTCTTGACTTTTCGTGCATAATCCCTCATCCAAGCTAATAAACTGTTACAAACCTAACAAAGAGAGTGTTTGAGGTGAGGGATCGTAATATGACTTCGTAATCTTAGTATTTGCATATTACTTATGATAAAATAACAAATCTCCGATAGAAGCTTAAACGAGTCTCATTTCACACTTCTCACATCCATATAGGGAGGGCGAGTAGTGTGCACGATTACATCAAAGAGCGTACTATCAAGATTGGAAAGTATATCGTGGAGACCAGGAAAACAGTTCGCGTGATAGCGAAGGAGTTTGGTGTTTCCAAAAGTACTGTCCATAAGGATTTAACAGAGAGACTTCCAGAAATCAACCCAGAACTAGCAAATGAAGTAAAGGAAATTCTTGATTACCATAAATCTATTCGACATTTACGCGGTGGAGAAGCAACAAAATTAAAATATAGCAAAGAAGATGCTGAGGAAGAAGTTGTGAAAAACTAGCTAATGTCTATTCTTCTTGCACTATCGACAAATTTCTGCAATCTTTTTTAAGAAAAACCTAATTTATTTTACAAATTATGATACAATATATAATTAGTGAAATTAGGACTTTTTGGCCAATTAGATGCAGGGAGGAAAATGACAGGATGTTAGCTAGGGATATTGGTATTGATCTTGGTACCGCAAATGTGCTAATCCATGTGAAGGGTAAAGGAATTGTATTAAATGAACCTTCTGTCGTTGCAATAGATAAAAATACAGGGAAAGTACTTGCGGTCGGGGAAGAAGCAAGAAGAATGGTTGGACGTACACCAGGCAATATTGTTGCGATTCGACCATTAAAAGATGGAGTGATTGCTGATTTTGATGTAACAGAAGCAATGTTAAAGCATTTTATTAACAAGCTTAATGTAAAGGGAGTTTTGTCAAAACCAAGGATTTTAATTTGCTGCCCAACGAACATTACATCAGTTGAACAAAAGGCAATTCGTGAAGCGGCTGAAAAAAGTGGTGGTAAGAAGATTTACTTGGAGGAAGAACCAAAGGTTGCTGCGATTGGTGCAGGAATGGATATCTTCCAACCAAGTGGAAATATGGTAGTGGATATAGGCGGTGGAACTACAGATGTTGCCGTGTTGTCTATGGGCGATATTGTCACCGCCTCTTCCATTAAGATGGCTGGGGACAAGTTCGATTGGGAAATCCTAAACTATATTAAGAAGGAATATAAGTTGCTTATTGGTGAACGGACTGCAGAGGACATTAAAATTCAAGTAGCAACAGTATTCCCAGGCGCTCGCCAAGAGGAAATTGATATTCGTGGCCGTGATATGGTTACAGGTTTACCTAGAACAATAACCGTACGCTCTAAGGAAATTGAAGGAGCCCTACGGGAATCAGTGGCTGTAATTGTACAAGCATCTAAAAGTGTGTTAGAGCGCACGCCACCTGAGTTATCAGCTGATATTATCGACCGTGGTGTAATCCTTACTGGAGGGGGAGCACTTTTACACGGAATTGACCAGCTATTAGCAGATGAATTGTTGGTTCCAGTCCTAATTGCAGAAAATCCAATGGAATGTGTTGCAATTGGAACAGGAATCATGCTAGAAAATTTAGATCGTATCCCAACAAGGAAATTTTCCTAATAGTAAATAAAGAGGATACCATGAATGATAGTCTGTGCAAATGGGACTAGATATTTGGGTAGCCTCTTTTTAGATTTGAGACATAAGTAAAAAATTCCCTTTAAAATTTATTGTGAGATAGTATAAAATAAAAGGGAAATCATATTTCGACATTTTTCATTGTCTATCTATAAAAAAACATCTTACTTAAAGAATGTTAGGTGATGGACAAGCTATCAAGGCTTTACCCTAGATGGCAGTTGAAATAAGCTACTAGAAGATAGGAGAATTCCCAGTGACTAGTGAACAAGACAATACACAAGTAAAAACACGTGAAGAGATACGTAGACAACGTTTAGAAGCAGAGGCAAACCAAGAACAAAAACCTAAACGAAGGAAACGAATTAGAATCCGTCTTATTCCAATCTGGCTCCGTCTTTTAATAATTGCCATCCTTATTGCATTGAGTGCTGTAGCTGGTTTGATTGTAGGGTATGGGGTCATCGGAGATGGAGAACCATATGATGTGCTAAAAAAATCTACCTGGCAGCACATCGTTGATTTAGTTGAAAAAGACTAAGAAGATATATATACTTTACGATAAAAGAAGGTATTCACCTTCTTTTTGTTGTATACATAGAAAAGCGGAGCCGCCTGGTCGGCCACGACAGAATAGAAAAATTTACAGGGAAAAATAAATGACTGAGGTGATTTTAATGAAATTAAATATTGAACAAATCAAAGAAATTATTCCACACCGCTATCCTTTTTTACTCATAGATTCAATTGAGGAATTAGAGCCTGGTAAACGTGCTGTCGGAAAGAAAAATCTTACTGCTAACGAGGAAGTTTTTAATGGTCACTTTCCTGATTACGCTGTGTTTCCAGGTGTACTAACGTTAGAAGCTTGTGCGCAAACTGGTGCTGTGGCACTTTTATCAATGCCAGAGTATGCAGGTAAAATTGCTTTCTTTGCGGGAGTAGAGAAATGTAGGTGGAAACGCCAAGTAAGACCTGGTGATACTCTTACAATGGAAGTAGAACTGCTATCTATTCGAAGAGGTATCGGAAAAGGTAAGGCAATTGCCAAAGTAGACGGAGAGACGGCTATGGAAGCTGAGATTATGTTTGCGGTTCAAAGCTAAGTCGGATAGAAGACGAAGATCATTTTATCTTTTTGTCTTACCATTTAACGGAATGAGGATTCACTTAATTGATTTGGTGGATTCTCGTTCCGTTATGTGCTTTTTTCACCAACATATTCCTCAATTTCCCCCCCTTATAGTGGTCCGCTTCCCTGGTTGCTCTACTACCTTCTTTTTGTTTTGTAATTAGAACTAAAAACAATTGACAATTCGATAAAAAATCTATAAAAACAACAAAAAAATATTTTTTTTCTAAAAAAAATTAATTATTTGGGCAAGATATACAAAGACCGACAAAATTATTTATGGTCAAAATATATAGAGAGTGAAGGAAAGGAGTAATCATTATGAGCAAAAAGTGGCTATTAATGCTAACTGGTTCATTACTTGCAGCTATGCTAGTGACTGGTTGTGCTGCAGATGACCAAGATCCTCCTCCAGAGGATAATCAAGTTGGAGATGAAGGAGATTTAGGTGACGAAGTAACACCTGAAGAAGATGTAACACCAGACCTTGACCCAGGTGAAAATGGCGAAGAAGGCATTGATATGGGTGATGATCAAGGTAACGAAAATGGTACCGGTGAAAATAACGGTGCTGGTGGAGAAAATGGTGAAGGTACTACTGGTACAGGAGACGAAACTGGCAATAATGGTAATACTGACGGTGACGTAGGTACTGGTACAGATGACGAAGAAGAATAATTTATAATAACCATAGGTGTCTAATACCAAAAGTAGCTTGTTTCAAGTGGCAAGACCACATGATTACATATGCAGCAAGAGGTATTAGGCACTTTTTTGTGTAAAATTGGAACAGTTATTGTGTAGATGTGTGCTGTCTTGTCTCTGTTAATCGTTGTTTAAATGTTTGTAATAGTTCATTTCCTTGAAGGCCTTGGTCAACTAATTGAGACAAAATCATTTCGGCTAAATCAAATTTGCTGTTCATAAGGTGCCCTTCTAATAACACGCTAATCTGAGAATCGAAGACGGTTATAGAAGTAACTTTGGCTTGAAAAGCAGCGGGATCATTTGATTTTTTTGAGATTGTAACAAGTAAGTTAAGTTGTTGGTTGGATTGTTTGCTGTCTTCAAAAACGTTTACATACTTTTTATCGATGAATGCCTCTACCATCCAGTGGTTATCTTCATCTTCTCTGTTAATGATAAGACCGTCATATAATTGAATCTCAGTAAGTGGTTTTTCAGCTAGAAGAATCGCAAGTGAAACAAGTTTAAATGTCTTCAAAAGAACCCTCTACCTCTCTCCATATGGTAAGTTACTGAAATTATAACATAACCTGAATATGTGAAAAATGACTGTTGTTGACTAAAATGAAAGAAAAATATCAATCGTTTTTTAGTCACACTTCTAAGATTTTTTAAATGATATATGTTACAATCACCTTGAAATAACATACATACTATAGGAAACGTAATAATATTTTTATAATTTTCGTGTAACATCAATAAAACTGGGTAAAAGGGGATACATGAATGGACGAATACTTTTATGCTGGGGTCAATGCTGAATTAGTAGCAGAACATCATCAAGCAAGGAGTTGCAAGGCATTATCAAGGTATAAACTTATCATTAAAGAAAAAAACCATAACCATCTATATCATAAGCTTACAATCTCGCCCTTTTTTGATGTGATCAATGAGTTAAGAAATGGAGAAGTACCAACCCTTAAAGATGAAAAAGTGTATAACATTCAAATTGAATACTCTCTTTTTATGAATCATGATGGCATTCAGTTACAATTTGAAACGGTAGATAAGGAAAAGACTCTACATGTTGATATACTCCCAGAAAGTAAAGAGTTTGTGGTAACTTTAAAACAATGGAGTCAATCAAATAAGGATTATGTAAAAGTCGATAAACTTAGTAAAAGTGATGATGAGGCAATCCGAGATGTATTAAAGAGAATTTACCTATCAACAAACTCTCAATGCTCGTTTATGGTTTTTCCAACAAAAATTGAAAGTAAGTAATGATTACAAATACTCCATTAGGGAGTTTTTTTTATGGATGAAAAATTCTCTTTACGATATGAATTTTAAATTTTTTACGCATTTTTTAATAAAGGTCTTTGCAAATCTATTGGAAATCAGCCATATCCAAATCGAGAGAAGATAGCAAATTTTAAATATGTAAAGTTTACCGATTTTGAATGATGAGATACGATAGTCATGTCAAATTATAGCGAAGAAAGGTGAAACATGGCATGATAAATCAAGTCATTTTAGTAGGAAGGTTAACCCGAGATCCTGATCTGAAGTACACTCAAGATGGACAGGCTGTTGCGAATGTAACATTAGCTGTTAATCGAAATTTTAGAAGTGCTGCAGGAGAGATAGAAGCGGACTTCGTAAACTGCACCTTGTGGAGAAAAACGGCTGAAAATACAGCAAATTACTGTAAAAAAGGGTCCATTATTGGAGTTAGTGGGAGAATTCAATCAAGAAACTATGAAAATAATGAAGGACGACGGATTTATGTTACTGAGGTGGTAGCCGAATCTGTAAGGTTTATGGGCGGAAGACCTAGGGAGTTAGTAGAAATAGAATAGGATAAAAAGGGAGGTGTTGCCTGTTTTCTAAATAGTAATAGTTTTAGAAACCAGGTGCCTACGACATGCCGATTGAAAAGACTATTGTGACAAACAAATCCCGTAATGAAAATGAAGGTACAAGGACATATTTTTCTAGTAACGAAAATGGATATGATTGGAGACTTGAAAGTTTAGCAATTGGTATCGGTAGACATCTTGAAACCCTTCAAGGGCAAATTAGTGAAAGGTTTGAACAAATCGAACGAAATTATGCAGAACAACTTGTTCGATTATATGAACTTGTAGATGAAAAAGAAAGGGAATTAAAAGCAAAATTAGATTTTCACGAAACGCATTAACTTCTTCAGCCCACATCATGATAAAACCCACGAAAATGAGCCTCATCAGATAGGAAAGTCTTCAAAAATAAAAAATTTCGCCACTTCACCAGGTGGTGGTGAAATAGCCTACTACTCATGGAGTTTCTAGTTATTTGTCATTCATTCAAGAACTGTCCCTCGCAGTGCCACATTTCATGCAATGATGCCCCAATATAGAATGTTGCCTCAAGTATTCCTCATGGTAGGCTGACTCAATAATAGACCTTTTCTAGTAATAAAACTCGGTCGTATATGAGTCAGCATTTTTTTGTCTATTTTTTTCTAGCACAAGGGGCCAACGGCTCTAACACTAGTCAATACGCACAGAAGATTATATAGCGCGACCTTCTAGAAGTTGTCTTGACTGATTCTTGTCGCCGCTTAGCAGGCGCATTACACTTGTCTATTTCAACCGTTTTTGAATTAGGTGAAAAAGCTTTTTCCATTCGTTAGCTTTGTTAATGTGCTTTTCGCTCACAACGATTTGTTTCTTACGAGTTTGCCTTTTTACATTTTTTACGGTATCTGCCATGGTTTATACTCTCCTTAAAATCAAGGTTTTCGCGATGAACGCTGACATTAGGATCGTAATGTGAGTAAATCCTTTAGATCATTAGTCGAAAGCTCGGTAATCCAATTTTCACTTTGGATGATTTCATCGTTTAGTGCTTGCTTTTGTTCAAGCATGTCATCGATTTTCTCTTCAAGTGTTCCAGTACTAATTAATTTATGAACATGTACAAACCGCTTTTGACCAATACGATAGGCTCTGTCTGTTGCTTGATTTTCAACTGCAGGGTTCCACCAGCGATCATAATGAATAACATGATTTGCTTCAGTAAGATTGAGACCAGTACCACCAGCTTTTAACGAAAGAATTAAGATATTGTACTTTCGGTCCTGAAAACTAGCAATCATTTCATCACGAGCTGATTTTGTAAGACTACCATTTAAAAATAGCACTTCTTCATTGAACTGTTGCTGTAACACATGACGAATCATTTCGCCCATTGTGATATATTGTGTGAAAATTAAACAACTTTCATCGTGCTCCCGAATGTTTGTAACTAATTCAAGTAGTTTCTCCATTTTCGTAGAGCGAGTATCGATATCACGTGGCTGTTCTTCTTTTAGGTAAAGGGAAGGATGGTTACATACTTGTTTTAATTGACCAAGCATTTTTAAAATTAATCCTTTACGTGCGATACCATCTAATTGCTCTACCTGGTCAAAGGTATCCTTGACAAGCTGTTCATAAAGAGAAGCTTGTTCAACTGTTAATGGACAATACTCCTTCTGCTCTTGCTTATCGGGAAGGTTAAGCGCAACATCTTCGTCTTTTTTCGTTCGTCTTAACAAGAAGGGACGAATAAGTCGTTGTACTTGCTCAATTTTTTCCGTATCACGGTCCTTTTCAATTGGAGTAACAAAGCGTTTTTGGAACTGTCCTAAGCTTCCTAAATAGCCACCATTGATAAAATCAAAAATTGACCATAGTTCAGTTAAGCGATTTTCCATTGGTGTCCCTGTTAGTGCAATATGATGATCACCTTGAAAGTTGCGAATAGCACGAGATTGCTTTGTTTGAGCATTTTTAATATTTTGTGCTTCATCTAAACAAATGGTACCCCATGCAGCTTCCTGGATTTCTTCGTTGTCCAAATGTGATAACCCATACGACGTCAATACGATGTCAGAGTGTTCAATAGCCTTTTGAAAATCATCACCTTTGGCACGGTTTGGTCCATAATGTAAATATACATTCAAGGAAGGGCCGAACTTTTCTAGTTCTTTTTGCCAATTACCAAGAACAGAGGTAGGACAAATGATTAACGAAGGTTTGGATCCTTTTTCCTTTACTGTAAGGAAGTAAGCAATCATTTGAATGGTTTTACCCAATCCCATATCATCTGCTAAGCATGCCCCAAATCCAAACTGGCGTAAAAAGAGCAGCCAATCAACTCCTTTTTGCTGATAAGGACGTAGGTTTCCTTTAAAACTAGATGGAATGTCATTTTGCGGGATGTCCTTACTATCTGTTAACTGATTCAACATTCTTGATAGATGTCGATTTAGCTGAATTTGGACACGTGCAAAGGCGTCACCTTCTTGGACGAGTCCAACGTTGCTGTTCGTTTCCCCTTTAAGAAGCTCCTGCTCGAGTACGGAGCGGAAACTTAGTCCTTCTTTATTTGCTTTTGACATAATCGATTGAACTTGCTTAATAAAAGCGGGATCTAGCTTAATCCATTTTCCGCGGACATTGACAAGTCTCCGCTTTTGATCCACAAGTGACATAAATTCATCTTCAGAAAGGTCAACGCCATTTGTTGAAAAACGCCAATCAAAATCAATAATCGATTGTAACCCAACAAAGGACCGTCTCGTTCCGGTTCCAGAGGATTTAACTTTCGCTTTTACAGCTAGCTCAGCATCTTTAATTGCTTGCCACCATGATGGAAGCTGAATCTCTACACCAGCATTTAATAAGTGAGTGCTATCCTCGGTTAAAAATTGCCAAGCCTCATTCTCACTGATTTCACAAACAATGCCATCGCCTTTTTGCAACCATGGCACAAGAGTCGTCCAAATTCGATGTTCTCGCTCAATGCGGTGTGAAAAGTCACGCCATTTTGAAGGGAGGTTATCTTGAAAGACAAGCCAGTTTGTTTCATCATGTTTATCTCGTAAGATTGTTTGAAGCATCCATGCATCTTCATCGTTGTCAGGCTCTTCTAATCTCAAAAGTATTTGAAATGGTGTTTCATCCTTGTTCCAGCCTATTTTTTCTAGCCAACCATCTTCATCCACCGTTGCATGAGGGTCTCCTGGCGCATGTAGTAAAGGAAATGCTTTCGTGATCTCATGCCAAGTTGATGCAAGCTCTTTGTCTCGATTAAACCAATCAGAGAGCGCTGCATTCAACCATTGTTTTGCAAATGAACCAAGGGGAGCAGTGGCGTCTGTTACTTTCCACCCTAGTTCTCCATTTACCCATTGTTCGTAGTCAGGCATAAACTCTTCGTCTTTTATGGCTTGAAATAGCTGTTTTGCAATATACTGATACTCTATACAAGGTTCCCGGTACGTAATAGTAAGTAATGTATTAGTAGGGGTATTTGCAAAGAAGTCTAATGCTTGCCAAGGTGAGAGCAAAATAGCAAGGCGATTATTGTGCTCTACAATCTCTATGAAACTGCCATAAAATGATGATTCGTGCCAGGAGAATAGCTTATTCTGCCAGTGGTCGATATCAAGATAATCATCATCTTCCGTTGTCGCCCATATAGTAAATCCTTTTTCTTCTTCCCACTGGCAATGTACGTGTAATTGTTGAATAAACAAAAGAGTTCACCTTCTTTTCTAACAAACAAGTTAAGCATTATCATTGTGTTTTATCTAAAAGAGCAATTAGTCTGAGATTAATTTCGCTTTTGTCAGTTCTTCTTGAAAAGCACGTAAACGTTTATATGTTGTTGCTAATGTATCGATATAAATATCCCATTTTTCAAGCTGATTTAAGCGACGATAAATTGTTCGAAGCTTTCGTAAATATTTTACAGCCTGCTTATAACTTGCCCGGTTTTTCTGGTCAAGAGCCTTCAGTACGGCTTCATGGTAGAGTGGTAGGAGAGCACCTCGGTCATGCTCTTCAATATCTTTTATTGTCTGGCGTTCACATTCAGAAATATCGTAACCTAATGCCATTTGCAAGTCAGCCCAGGTTCGGTAATCCTTAGATTCGAGTAGGTACGTATTAAATTCAACATAACTAAACGGAAGGAGATTTTTCATTACTTGAAAATAAAGATGTTGATCATGATTATGGCAATACTCATATATATCACGTAAGAATACGCGCGTCAGATGTCGTCGCCCTTGGTAAGAGTCCATACTAGATAGGTAGTGTTGAATATTTCCGGCTGAATACTCAATCCACACTTTTGCACGTTTCCAATCCTTTGCGTTTGATAAAACGTTAATCCACCAAAAACTATAGACAAGATATGGCGGTTCAAGACTGTTAACATATTGAATGGCCTCTTCATCATGCTTTAATAAAAAGGAGAGATGTGCAAGTGCGATCGTGTGTCCGATTGCCTCTTGATTCTCAAGTAATCGTGTGCGTTCTTTCTCAATCCATTTTTTCTGAAAAAATATACTCGACCATAATCCCCGATAGACTGAAACTCGTTCGAACTGAAACCAGCTATCACGTAAAAGAATAGTGCGAATTTTATCCATACTTTCTTCGAGTAGGCTATCATATGAAAAAGGAAGTGAAACTTGCTTTAAATAAAAAATATCATCGACCACCTGGTCAATTAGATTATGAACAAACGGAGTGACATACGAATCAAATTGGTACTGCTTTAGCTGGAGTGTACTCACTAATTCTTGTATTTTGTCGATACAAAAAATACCCGCGTGGATGGTAAAAAGTTTCTTTAGTTCACTTTGTTTTGGTGATTTGACATTAAAAGATTGAAACAATCGTTGATAAATTAAGGAGATAAGGTAGCGATCTTGGTCATTTGACTGTTCTATGAATTGGTCATATTCTCGTGAAAAGAAGGCGTACCAGCTTGTAAGTGACATATCCTCATATGGATTTTGTAAATCCTTTGCTTTAACGAATGATTGTTGTAGTACTTTAGAAACGGGTTCTTCGATAGCGGTTTTCCACTCATCAAGCAGAGATCCTACACGTGACACACTGGCATAAACATAGAAAAACAATGCCATTTGATGTCGGCAAAAATCATCTGCAGGGCAACTACAGCTACCTTCATCAGGTTTATTTACGTTGATTGATACTGTAACAGGAACAACATCCTGTACTTTTCCCTGAATAAACTGTTCATCATACGATACGTTATAGACACTTCCCTGGCGGTATAAAAGCAACCCTCTTTTAATTAAATTTCGATTTTGCTCAGTACTATATGGAAATCGCTTCTTTAAATCCTCCGCAAAACTAGCTAAAAGTTCCTTTGAAATTTCGTGTTGCAACATAAAGTTGTTCACCTCCATAATCCCACAATACGTATTAATACTAAAAAAATAAGTGGGGGCAACGATACAGTTGCAAAGAAGGTACCATATCGTGGCTTACATTCATTTCATGATGTATATAATGTAGCTAAGTATGTCAATTTTCATATCCATATATTATAACGCAAAGTGAACATAAAATCTTTTTTTAAAAGTCAGCCAATTTTTAGAAACATCCTTCCTCGAACAAATGATACAAAATGGGGAAAAAAACAGTCCCATTTTTAGCTCTCGCTACGTATGATTAATTAATACGGTTTGAAGGATGCTTTTAAGAGGTGAATAGGATTTGAACATTAGGAAATCTAGTGAAGAAGGACAGATTGACCAAGAGCAGCTAAAGCAAATCTTATTTCGAGCATACATGAGAGGTGAAAATCTCACGAATATTTCTACACAAGATATCATTAATGAATTAGCTAGAAGCTTACGGCAATTAACTTCTGAATAAACATTTATTCTTTAAAAGGCATTATTTTTATAAAGAGAAAGGCCGCATCTTAAAAAGGATGCGGCTTTTCGTTCGTTATGTATGGAAGTATTTATTGATAAGACCAAAGTATTTTCCATTCTCCTTCTTCTTTTGCAACGAAGATATCTTGTTCAATGGTAAAGGTTCCAAAGCTACTTTTATAAACCTGATTAATCGGAATGGTGTATACATCCTTTAGAGGGGGACTTTCCTTTGCCATCTTCCAGGTACCTAATAAGTCTGGTTTGCCCACTTTTAAATCAAACGTTGTCACACCAAAGTGTCCTACAAAAACATGGTTACGTGTTTGGATATAATCTGATTTTGAAAATTTTTCTTGCATTTGTGAATGAAAAAGCTCCCAGGAACCCCCAAAGTCGCCTTCTTGCTCATGTTTGTAAAACGCTTCTGTTACTGCTTTTGCCTGTTGTGCAGGTGAGCTACGGAACAAGATGAATGGAATAAGAACGATTACCCCAATACATACAACAAAAATAAAAAATACAGTGCTTGGTGGTTTTCGTCGTCTCCGCATAGCAATCCTCCTAAAGCTTAGATATAGAAAGGATATGCTCTCATAAAGTTGTCCTATGCAGGCTAATCCAATTTGTTACAAGGGTGAGACATGTTCTATTCTCAAGTTTGTAAAAAATGGACGAATAATAGGCATAAAGTAAAAAGAGAGTGTTAATAATACAAAATATAAGGAGATTTTTAGAAGGATAAAAATATTGTCAAAAAGTTTTTTGAATTTTCGGACAGGAAGTTACTACAATTAAATAGAAACGTATATATATGAAAGTGCTTTCATTTTGTTGCACTAAGAAGTAATAGGCTTGATAAAGAGTGTAAAGAATTTTTCCATAGCTTAGTAACAATGATTGTTTTTTAACGTTTCTTTTTTTAAGAGCTGGAATAAATGAAAGGCAAGAAAGGAGACAGGTATGATGCTAAGATCGAATAACTTTCTTGTAGGTATGTTTTGGGGAACGACTATTAGTATTCCACTTTGGATTTCGTTTTTAGGATGGATGAAATTAGGAATGAGGGTCTTAAGATTTATTTTCGGATGATATATTTTTAAATAGGAACGTAATCAAAAAGAGACATGACTATATAAATTATTAATAATTGGGAGAGCTACTCCCTTTTTTTATTTATGGTGAGATTTAGAGAAGTAAAAAGGTAAATAAGATTTTAGAAAACATATTATCTTGGGTTTCTAAATATTATATAATTATACTAGAAATATCCTTTTGGGATATAGGGATGTTTTTTGGAGGAATGATTTTGTTTGCAAAAGGACTAATCAAAAGGAGTATTCCTAATTTATTTACGCTGAGTAATTTGTATGTAGGGTTCTTATCTATTTTTTTCGCAGCAAATGGTGATTTTCGAAATGCCTCTGTCTTAATTTTAATAGGAATGATGCTAGACAGTATGGATGGAAGACTTGCAAGAATGCTAAACGCCCAGTCAGAAATGGGGAAGGAGCTAGACTCATTAGCCGATATCGTAACATTTGGTGTAGCTCCAGCAACATTAGTATACTATATATCATTTTCACAACATGGGCTTGTCGGATTATTGGTTGCAGGTATGTTTCCGTTATTCGGTGCATTCCGCTTAGCACGCTTTAATATTACATCAAAGAATTCATTGCATTACTTTACAGGAATCCCCATTACAGCCGCAGGTGGTTTATTAACGCTAGTTGCGATGCTTTATCAATGGATTTCCCCGATTGTAATCTCTGTTACATTTATGGCACTGTGTTTTCTAATGGTTAGTAAAATAAAAATTCCTAGCTTCAAGGAGGTTCCTCTTCCAAAATACGGTACGATCATCACGTTATTATTGGTTGTTGTGATTGTCCTTATATTAAGAAGCCGCGATTATGAAAACTTTATTTATTTTGCCATACCATTATATATTCTCTATATGTTCTATCGATTTAGAAAATCAAAGAGTAAAGATAAACAGAAGCCAAAATAATTTGTATAGTCGATATAATAACGCTCAGTATTGCTGAGCGTTATTTTCGTTTACAGCTATACTAAGCTTTCTTTGTAAACCCGTAAATTGCTAGTACTACACCAGTAAACAAAAAAAGTGGAACAAATACATTATCAAAGAAGCCATTCACATCAACTTGAGGAACTTCTCCTGACATCGTTCCTGAGTAAAAGCCAGCTCGCACCAAACTAGTAGATATTAATGAAAAGCCCCGTTCCAATGTATAAAGTAAACCAGACATGATAATCAATACGATTCCTGAGATTCTAAAGAAATTCATGTTGTTGCTCCTCCTTTATCAATGAAATTTCAACAAACTTGCTATCTTCTTGTCATAGTAATTGTTAACGGCAGGTCCTTATATTCAGCATAACATAAAGTACTTACTAGATATGAAAGAATACATTTTACTAATTTTTAAAAATACATGTATAAAAAGAATGTGTTTGGAAATCATAATAGTACCCCCTTTTTTTCTTTGCCTCCATTTGGAGGTTATTTTTTTGCTAAAAAAGTTATTTTATGGGTATTGGTAAGTCTAATATTCTATTTTTTATCAAATGGTTGTATAAAATCTACCAATTTGGAAATGATAGAGAATATTCCCCCTTTCCTTTTGATAGGCCTCCGATTATGGGGGCCTTTTTAAATCAATGATAACAGTCTTTTTAACCCCAATTATTGAAAATAAACAATGTAGTAAACAGAGAGAGTATTAGAGGAGGAGTAAGAGATGCCATGCTATGTAACAAGAATCGCAACAGTGGAAATTCCAGTAACTGATATAGAGAGGTCAACAACTTGGTATGCTAAAACATTGAATCTCGCGGTACAACATAAAACAAGCAATGAAGCAATGCTAAGCTTTAATGCAAAAGGGGTAGCGGGTATTTATTTAGTGAAAACAGAGGAGCCAACACGCCTTCAGTTTGTAAATACAGCAACGGCAGTAAAACATAGTGTGATTGATTTTTATACTTATAATCTCGAAGGATTTCATGGCTATTTAAAAGATAATGAAGTGGAAGTTGGAGAACTTACCATTCAAAATGGTTTTGGAGGGTTCGGTTTTAAAGATCCTGATGGAAACTTATTGGGAGCAACAAATATTGCTCAACTTGGACAAGAGTAAACAGACGAGGTCGCCCAAGGTAAAGGTTGTTTTTTTAATTAATAAACTACTTCTTTAGATAGGCTCAACTATTTATTGGTTAATGGATAAATATAGAAAGAAACTGACAAGAAGTTAGTAAAGTTGATTAATGTTCAGAACATAAGAGAGCCGTATGGGGAACGTCTAATTGATAAGGGAAGCAGAAACAGAAATTGCCCTCCTGTGTCCATCTTGGTAAAATGCAACACTCTAGACCAATGGATAGGAAGGCAATATTTCAATCGTACTAGGGAAGATAATTATCACCAATAGAATTTATTAATCAACCAATTCGTTATAAAAACTGCAATACCAAGCACGGTATTGATCCAGCCTAAAACCAAGGCGGATTTTTTTTCTTTTTTCATATTTGCCAATTTATATCCCTTGACATCAAATAGTAAGATTAAGATACCGGTGGTGGTGAATAAGATAATAACAAAGTTTACATACCCTATATAAAACATATTGCACCTCAGTTTTCTTTATCTTGCTTTCATCCCTATACGGCGGAAGTTATAGGTTACGTTTATATCGACAGGCATTTCCTTATAAAGCTCATTCCACCTTTCCCTTGTCTTAACTTGTGTGTTCCAGTAGGTAGGATGTTTTGCACGGACATATTCACCAAATCCAAAAATATCTGACCCTGCCTCTTGGGTTTCCTTAACTAACTTACTATATCTAACATTAGCATCTTTTGGGAGTACGTCTTCTAATTGCTCAATCACTTTTGTAGTAGTAATCTTATAATCGTTTGAAGATTCTGTTATATCTCCTTCAATATAAACCTGTACTCTAGCATGTGGAATTCCATCTTTGATATCAATACGTAGCTTCGATTTTCGCTGAACAGATTCAAATACAACCGTTTCATTTACATCAGGAACGGTTACTAGCACTTTATAACCACCTGGATTCATTTGCATGATTCCCATAAAATGTCCTATTTGGATTGGCGTTGTAGCCCCAACCATTTGGTCATTCTTAAAATATGCAAGACCCGAAATTTTTATATTATCCTCTTTTTTTAGTTCTACATAAGGCAAGTAGGGGTCTTGTCCTTTACTTGAAAGTGTGCTCCAAAAGGTCCCAATAAAGTTATTTGGTAATTTTCCAAGTCTTACCGCTTGGTCCATCGTGGCCAAAAGATAGATGGCTGCAACACGTTCAAGCTCAGGTTGAGCTTTTACATATTTAGACGCATCTTCTTTACTCACAATCAGCCATGCTGCTCTTCTTACTTCTGAATTTCGTCTTAAATAATCGCCAATCTCTCTCAAGCCTTCTCTTGCAACCTCCTCACTTACGACAATGATGCGTAAATGACCTAAAAAGATGCGTGAGGAAATTTCCTGTTGGAGGTTTGTAATTGCATCTGACATTGTATGACCCTTGGATTCCAATATCCAAACAGGTCTTTCATCACCGCCGCCACCCATTCCGGTTCCAGGTCCCAATGGTAATCTACCAGGAACGGCTATTTGAACTGTTACTTTATAATCACCATATTTTTCTTTAGCGGAATCATCTTTTAAATGTGTGACCATTTCTTCTTCTTCTTCTTCAATTTCAGTTTTATCGATCCCAATCGCTAGAACTGTTGCTCTTTCCTCAATCTCAATCCGATCCCAGCATCCGGATAGAAAAGGTAGAACGATAATGAAAATGCATACGACTTTAAGAGGTTTGCTCCTTATTTTTTTTGACATTGACATCTCCTCTTTTCTTTCGGACTAGGGCAATGACAAACAACAATAATGGGTAAACAACAGTAATCAATAACCCCAATCGTCCAACAATCTCAATCACTTCATACATATGTAAAATGTTCTTTGGCAACATAGCTAAAACAAAAACCAATGGCAACAAAAAAAACGAAAGCATTTTATGATCTCTTAGCCGAAATAACTTTGAAAGCAAATGGATGGTTAGTGTATAGGTAGAAAGTAAGGTTGTAAAAACAGCTGTAACCCAAATTGCTAGGAATGCAGCATCAAGTCTTTCTAAAATTTGTCCTGGTAGTGAAGTCATCTTTGCCAATTCTAGTGTCGGCCATAGCAACACTTTTAGTTCTTCAGGTCCAAATACGGAAAGTGATGCAATCACAATTAAAATATAAAGTCCTCCTGATAAAAGAGTTCCAAAGATGCTTGCAATCATCGCTCTTTCAGGTCTACGCATATGTGGAATAACAAGGGTAAAAATAAAGTATCCTTGAAATAATGCAGCAACTGTTAACGTACCTTGTAACATATTCTCCTGAGTATTACCAAAAATCGGTTGTAGATAGAGAATGTTCGCGTTTTTAAGTGAAAGGACAACAATGAGTAGTGCTGGGAATAAAATAAAAGGAAAATAAAAATGATGAATATAAGTAAAAACTGTAATACCATTTCGTGATGCTAAAGAAGCAATTAAAAGCATGACAATAACAGTAACTTCTAGTGGAGTCTCCCGTAACACAGCTGTGATAACAACTTCACCGAATTCTCGCGAAGTAAGCGCTGTTAAAATAGCGTAAAAACTAATGATAGTGATACTTCCAATGCTAGCAAGCCATTTTCCAATGAGTTTTTCACTATAATGAACTATTGAATCATTAGGAAACCGCATTCCAAGAAGTGTCAGGAATGCAAGTCCAATAAAGGCAATACACATTCCTAGGAAAGTAACAAATGGAGACCCTGTGTCACCCATTGTTACCACGATATGTGGAAGGGCAAGAACACCTACTCCAATAACTGAACTAAATATGACGATCGTCGCTTGGATCACTGTTATTTGTCGAGGATATTCCATCTGTGTCATCCCACCTTTCATTGCCAACCTTCATAGGATCGAGTGTATTACTTGGAGGCTCTTTAATTTTTGAAAGACTATCCTTGGAGAGTCTTGTTTTATTATCTGAATGAAAGAATGAGGGTCGTTTCGGCATCCACCACAACGGTGCACGGATTAACGTATCTTTCATTCCTTCAAAGTTTCCGGGGACGATAGGTGCCATATAAGGTACTCCAAACGATTTCAGTGATAGCATATGGTTGATAATCAGTATTAACCCAACCATTACACCGTATAGACCAAAAATCCCGGCAAGAATAACGAGCGGAAAACGTAACATTCGTAGTGCAATAGCAGCATTATATGCTGGAGTAGCAAACGAACCAATGGTTGTAAGTGCAATGACCACTACAGTAATAGGACTTACAAAGCCTGCTGATACAGCAGCTTGACCAATTACAAGGACGCCAACAATGGAGAGAGCCCCGCCAACTTGTTGGGGAAGACGGATGGTTGCCTCTCGTAAGACTTCCATTGATATTTCCATTATCAACACTTCAATGACTGTCGGAAAGGGGACACCTGCTCTGCCACCAGCAACCGCGACAGCAAAATCAGTCGGAATTAACTCAGGATTAAAGGATATAATCGATACATACAGAGATGTGAAAACCAATGCAAATAATAAAGCTACCAACCTAATGATACGTACTAAAGTTCCCATTAAAAATCGTTCCGAATAGTCTTCAGTCGATTGATAGAATTGGGTGAAGACAGCGGGCACAATTAACGCAAATGGCGAACCGTCAATTAAAATACAAACTCGTCCCTCCAACATCTGTGCAACAACTTTATCTGGTCGTTCAGTATTTGCAATCTGAGGGAATGGTGAAAAATGGTGGTCTTCTATTAACTGTTCCAGGTAACCAACATCAAGGACCGCATCAATCTCAATTGCCGAAATACGATCATTTACTTCTTTAACAAGGTCGGGATGTGCAATTCCTTTTATATAGCAAATCCCAACTTTAACTTTTGATTCTTTTCCTGTTGTTGTTATCTTTACTCGAAAATCTGGACTATGAAGCCGGAACCGAATAAGAGCTAGATTCGTTTGTAATGATTCAATAAAGCCATCTCTAGGTCCACGAATGACTTGGTCGGTGGGTGGCTGTTCGATTGAACGTTTATCAACTTGTAAGGTTTCAATCGTGATTGCCTCGTTTATTCCTTCTATAAGCACAACGGTCCTGCCAAATAAAAGAACATCTATTAAATCTGCAAGGTGATCTTCTAATATGCCTTGGCTATTATAGAGAATATCGTTTAATAGAATTTCGTTAACTTGGTCTTGTTCAATTGTTTTACCTTCCAAATGCTGAGGTATATACATCAATGGTTTAAGGACTTCCAAATTGATGGTTCGTTTATCAACTAAACTAGACAAAAAGATAATTGCAGCTTGAAATTTACCAAAAACACGAAAATGATGAATGTAAAAATCATCATTTTCTCCTAAATATTTTTTGATAAAAGCAATTGTATCTTCTAAGTTCCCACTTAATTTGTCGTTTTTATGTTTTTCTAAATCAACATTTGGAATCGTTTGCTGAAGTTTTTTCGTTTCTTTTTTTTCGTATTTCTTCCACCGTTGATTCAACATTCTACACCTCAAAGGAGTTAGTATTTTTTTATATATTTCCCATATCTTCCAGTAGTATTCTTTTGTTTTAGGAGAATGCTTTCATGGGTTTTTCTTATCATCTAAAGTAAAGTACTATTTGGTAGTTTGTTAACCAATTGGTATTGAAGTCTGCTGAGAAATAGATAAATTCATGATAAACATCATTAACATCATGCCTGTAATAAAAAGTTCACATCTTTTTGAACAAAATGTGAAGTTTATCACAAATGTATTGTGAAATTATTCACATGATAGTATGATAAGACCATAGAGATAAACAAAAAACAAAGAGAGAAAATAAGGAGAGGATCAATCATGATCAACAAATTTTTAAGAGAAAACAAAATTGTAGCAGGTTTACTTGCAGTGTTACGCATTTACTTAGGATGGCACTGGATGACAGGTGGTTGGGGCAAGATTACTGGTGGCGGATTTGATGCAGGTGGATTTTTAACTAATGCAATCGCAAACCCAGTCGCAGATAAAGCAACAGGTGCAGCAGTTTACCCAACGTACACAGCGTTCATTGAAACTTTCGCGCTACCAAATGTGGAATTGTTTAACGTACTAATTCCTTGGGGTGAGTTTTTAGTAGGTGTTGGATTATTAGTAGGTTGTTTAACAACAGCGGCAATGTTCTTCGGATTATTAATGAACTTCATGTTTATGTTTGCTGGAACGATTAGCACAAACCCTTGGATGGTACTACTTGGAGTGATTGTGTTAGTAGCGGGCGGTAACGCTGGAAGATTTGGCGCTGACTATTATGTGTTACCATACCTTAAAAATGTGATGAAATTTGGCAAGAAGAAAAAAATTGCACACGCAGCTTAAATGACTATATTATAACAAAGTCCCGGGCCATCCTTGATGGTGCGGGATTTTTTGGTTGGAAAGGTTAATAGTTTATTACAGTCTTGGGCATCTAGCTATAGACTCATATGGCGAATGACTAGAGGATTGCCCATAAGGGTTAAAGAGCAACCTTTTTCTCGGATTGACTTTACGCTTATTGATCTGGGGGATCCACATTCCTCTATTTACTTTAATTTTCCGTTAAGGACGTCTGCTCCTTATTTGAAGTAACCAGTGATATTTATAATAAGCGGAGATTTTCCCGTTAAGATGCAGAATAAAGCTCGTTCCAGGGGATATAGAGGGAGATCTTCCGCTTATACAATGCAGGATTTCTTATTTTCACATTTTTTTGGTTAATAGGAGAAATTTTTCCCTCTATTTAAATTCTTTTTCAATGCTTGATCTAATTAAGAGTAATTTCTCCGCTTATTTACCAAACCTAGTTTTGACTCTTCCAATCGAAAGAACGGAAACTAACAGACCCGACTTTTTCCTCCCTTATTTGGAAGTATATTTTTTTATACTCCCGGCGTTATTGAAATGACTTATATAAAAAAATCTTAAACAATTTTTAAATGTGTGGATATTGGAATGAATGTAAAGAACATAATTATCAAAAAATTAGAAGCGTATTTATTGATGGTTACATAACTATGTTGTATAATACTATTATGTAACCATGATTACCGTCTGAACAGGAGAGAAAACCATGGAATATGTTGATGCCATCCGAGACATATCAAAAATTAATGCGATAAAAAGGCTTTTAAAGGAACAATCACAACGAGATTATCTACTGTTTGTTCTTGGAATTAATACAGGATTAAAAATAACGGAGATGCTAGCCATGAGGGTGCAGGATATTCTCAATGAGGATGGAACCGTGAAAAAATTTATTGATCCGCCGAGTTATCCAACTGAAGGGATGCCCATTTATCTAAATTCGAAAGTAAAACAAGCGATTTCTCTCTATCTACCTACACTTCCCCCACAAGGTAACGATTACCTTTTCAAATCAACAAAGACTGACCAACCAATCACAAGACAACAAGCATATAGAATCATTAACAAAGCAGCGAAAAATGTGGGCATTGAGGGGAAAGTTGGTACGCATTCAATGAGGAAAACATTTGGTTATCATGCTTACAAAAAGGGAGTTGCCATTTCACTTTTGCAAAAGTTATTCCATCATGCTTCTCCGTCGGAAACACTAAAGTATTTAGGGATAAAGAACGAGCAAATCACAACAGAAATCGATGTAAATTTATAGAACGTTTATTGATTTAATCGATCTGTTTCATCTTACATTTTTAAAAAAAACAAAGTAAAGGGAGGGGAACGAATGTTAAACGTTGACAATTTTATTTTACTAGCCTCATTACTGCTTATAATCGGCGTGCTTACAACAAAATTCTCTTCACGATTAGGGGTCCCAGCACTAATACTGTTCTTAGCTGTTGGAATGATCGTAGGAAGTGATGGGTTAGGTTTTATCTATTTTGATAATGCAAACCATGCTCAACTTATTGGTGTATTAGCTCTTATCATTATTTTGTTTGAGGGGGGTCTTCAAACAAGATGGAATACGGTGAAATCCGTATTAACACCATCCTTATCATTAGCAACATTTGGTGTGTTGATTACAACGTCCATAGTGGCAGTTGCTACCAAGTTGATTTTTGATCTCTCATGGTTTGAAGCGTTTCTGTTCGGCTCAATTGTTGGTTCCACTGATGCTGCAGCAGTCTTTGCTGTATTAAAGGGTCAGAATATTAAAGCGAGATTAGGAGCAACACTTGAGGCGGAGTCAGGAACAAATGATCCGATGGCGGTGTTTTTAACGCTATTATTTATTCAGTTTTTAACTACTGGCGGTGGAAATATATTTCTATCAATTTTGCTGTTCTTCTGGCAGATGGGAATAGGCTTACTGTTAGGGGTAGTCTTCGGGAAATTAGCGACATATGCGATAAATAAAATTAACCTAGATTCAAGTGGTCTTTACCCTATTTTTGCAATGGCCTTTGCGCTACTCACTTATAGCTTTGCGGCGTTCATAAATGCCAGTGGGTTACTCGCTGTATATGTCGCAGCACTTATCATAGGAAACTCCGATTTAACCTACAGAACGTCAATTTTTAGATTTAACGAAGGATTTGCATGGATGATGCAGATATTAATGTTTATTATGTTAGGATTATTAGTATTTCCAACTCAACTCTTCACCTTTGATGTGATGATAAAAGGATTCTTGATTGCGATAGTCTTACTTGTAGTAGCTCGGCCAATAGCTGTATTTTTATCAACAATCAAAATGGGCTTTACTTTTAAAGAGAAAATCTTCTTATCCTGGGCAGGTTTACGAGGTGCGGTTCCGATTGTGCTCGCAACATTTCCGATGCTTGCCGGTATTGAAAATAGTCAGTTGATTTTTAATGTAGTATTCTTTGTCGTTTTTACATCTGCTCTTTTACAAGGGTCAACGATTGCCGTGCTATCTCAAAAATTAGGACTGACTGGGCGTAAAAAGATTACGCCGACACATTCATTAGAGTTAGTTTCAATGGGGAAGGCCAATGCTGAAATGGTTGAATATCAAGTCAGCAAATCAGATTTAATTGTGAATAAAAAAATTATGGAAATTAGTTTTCCAAGCAATGTTTTAATCAACGCGATTATTAGGAATGACCAGTTGCTTACACCTAAAGGAAATACGGTCCTACTAGAAGGAGATGTTCTCTATATTTTAACGTCACGTAGCAGCATGGTTAAATTAAAGGAAGTAATTGGGACGAAAAAAGAAGAATTGGAAGCAATATAAAGTGAAGCTGTGGGGATACCACAGCTTTTTCTTGCTTGTAATAAAAAGTTCACATCTTTTTGAACAAAATGTGAAATGAATCACAAATATATTGTGAAATTATTCACATGATAGTATGATAAGACCATAGAGATAAACAAAAAACATAGAGAGAAAAAAATAAGGAGAGGATCATAATGATCAACAAATTTATTAGAGAAAACAAAATTGCAGCAGGTTTACTAGCAGTATTAAGAATTTATCTTGGATGGCACTGGATGACAGGTGGTTGGGGCAAAATTACTGGTGGCGGATTCGATGCGAGTGGATTTTTAAATAACGCAATTGCAAACCCGGTTGCGGATAAAGCAACAGGCGCAGCAGTTTACCCAACATACACAGCATTCATCGAAACGTTCGCACTGCCAAATATTGAATTGTTTAACGTACTTGTTCCTTGGGGTGAATTTCTAGTAGGTGTTGGCTTATTGCTTGGATGCTTAACAACAGCAGCAATGTTCTTTGGATTATTGATGAATTTCATGTTTATGTTTGCTGGTACAATTAGCACAAACCCTTGGATGGTATTACTTGGAGTGATCGTGTTAGCAGCTGGAGCGAACGCTGGAAGATTCGGCGCTGACTATTATGTATTACCATATCTAAAAAATATCGTGAAATTTGGTAAGAAAAAAGAAACTGTACACGCAGCTTGATCCTCAATTTTAACCCTGAAAAATTCCTCATCACAATCGGTGGTGAGGAAGGGGTCCTTTTTGAGATAACATATAAAAATAAAAATTAACCAAAGCTAAGGATAATATAGTCCTTGGCTTTTTTGTGTCGGCTATTGGTGAAATGTAGCTACATATCATAGGCATTCCAATCAAAATGGGTTTCTAATTTTCTACTTAGTTCATACTATAACTATTCATGTCGTTTGTCAGGGAAGGGTTGAGGCAATGGAATCGATCGGAGGCTTATTATTTTTAGTATCAATCATGTTGCTTGTTGGTGTATTAGCGACAAAGTTTTCGTCACGCTTAGGTCTTCCTGCGCTTATTTTGTTCCTATTAGCGGGGATGTTCTTAAATAGGTTTTTTTATTTTGAAAATGTTCATCTGACGCAATTTATTGGTACGTTAGCATTGATTATTATTTTATTTGATGGTGGAACGCAAACCAAATGGGAGAAAATCAAACCTGTCCTTGTTCCATCTCTTTCTTTAGCGACCTTTGGTGTATTTATCACAACGGTCATCACAGGTGTAGCGGCAATGTACATTTTGGATTTTTCATTACTAGAAGGGCTTTTATTAGGGGCAATTGTCGGTTCCACAGATGCGGCTGCAGTATTTTCGGTTTTGGGAAACAAAAATTTTAAAAAGCGGTTAACTGCCACATTAGAACTAGAGTCTGGATCGAATGATCCAATGGCGGTCTTTCTTACTGTTTCATTAATTGAAATGATACTAATGCCAGACATGTCAATATGGTCTGCAGTTGGGAACCTCTTTTTACAAATGGGCTTAGGACTTGTAGTAGGATTAGTACTTGGAAAATCGACAGTCGTTGTTATTAATAGCATTAAATTAGATATCTCAGGCTTGTACCCAGTGTTTGCAATGGGAGCAGCAATTCTGACATTTGCAGCCACTGATTATCTGGGTGGCAGTGGATTATTAGCGGTATATGTGATGGCGGTATTTGTTGGGAACAGTGATTTAATGTATCGTTTTTCCATTTTGCGATTCAATGAAGGTTTTGCCTGGATGATGCAAATCGTAATGTTTACCTTGCTTGGCTTACTCGTCTTTCCGAAACAATTAACACAAATTATTTGGGAGGGACTGTTAATTGCGCTTATCTTAATGGTCATCGCACGACCTATTGCAGTTTTTCTAAGTATGATTTTTATGAAATATGATTTACGGCAAAAACTCTTTATTTCATGGGCAGGTTTAAAAGGTGCGGTACCAATCGTTTTGGCTACATACCCCATTATGGCAGGAATTGAGAGCAGTAATTTACTATTTAACACAGTCTTTTTCGTTGTCTTTTTATCAGCGTTAGTCCAGGGAAGTACGCTCTCTTGGCTTGCTGAAAAGTTAAAATTGACGGGTGAAGCTGATGATAGCAACGCCACTATTGAATTAATTAACTTGGGAAATACTGACTCTGATATCTTAAAAGTAACAATACCAAGCCAATCTCCTGCAGTTGGCCTTTCATTAATTGATTTAACGTTACCTGAAGATACATTAATTATTGGCATCACTCGAAATAAAAAGCTATTAACGCCAACAGGCACCTCAGTAATTGAAAAAGGCGACACGTTATTTGTACTGTGCGAGAAGGAAAACAGACAGAGAGTAAAAGTGTTGTTGTTAGGATAACATAGCTATTTACATTTAAGGTCCTCTTACAACGAAGGAACTGAGGGGTGTTATAGTCCTCGGAATTTTTATTGTGGAACATGATATGTCAAGGTTGCAGTTGTCCATGAGAGGTGGATCTCTCATGGACACTTTAGATACATGGAGGACTACTCACAGGATACAGACCAGTTAATTGCAAGCAGGTTTTGCTCAACTTGAGGAAATTTATCATTTTTTGCACAGGCAGCTTTGGCATATTCGAAAGAGTGGTGGTTCAGGACCAGAGCGACTGAAAGAAAGGAAAAAACGGTAACTGAACCAATAACAAGCTTCGTTCTTTTCAATAGTTTCAACGTAACACGTCTCCTTTAGCTTCTAGGTCTTTTTAGCTTATCATAAAATCTGATATTCTTGGGAAATACATAATAGAGAAAATGTAAGTCTTGTGCTATCGGGCTTATTATCTAGAATAATTCATGGAGTGGCCCGAAAATATTAATTAACTAGAATCAATAGAGAAATGACTAGAATCTTTTGCGGAATACCTAGAATCCTGGATCAAATAGCTCGAATTGTTTGTAAAATGATTAGAATCATTTTTATTAACTAGAATAATTGGAGAAATGACTCGAATCTTTTGCGGATTACCTAGAATCCTGGATCAAAAAGCTCGAATTCTTTGTAAAATGACTAGAATAACTTTAATTAACTAGAATCAATAGAGAAATGACTAGAATCTTTTGCGAATTATCTAGAATCATGAATCAAAGACCTCGAATTCTTTGTAAAATGATTAGAATCATTTTTATTAACTAGAATAATCAGAGAAATGACTAGAATCTTTTGCGGAATACCTAGAATCCTGAATATAATAGCTCGAATTCTTTGTAAAATGATTAGAATCATTTTTATCAACTAGAATAATCAGAGAAATGACTAGAATCTTTTGCGAAATACCTAGAATCTTGAATTAAAAAGCTCGAATTCTTTGTAAAATGACTAGAATAACTTTAATTAACTAGAATCAATAGAGAAATGACTAGAATAACTTTAATTAACTAGAATCAATAGAGAAATGACTAGAATCTTTTTTCAAATACTTAGAATCCTGGATCAAAAAGCTCGAATTCTTTGTAAAATGACTAGAATAACTTTAATTAACTAGAATCAATAGAGAAATGACTAGAATCTTTTGCGAAATACCTAGAATCTTGAATTAAAAAGCTCGAATTCTTTGTAAAATGACTAGAATAACTTTAATTAACTAGAATCAAT
>Ga0182742_1000689_pt1 | contig 49855 bp, 34 predicted proteins | sample eDN5th37CBELigMG_FD_128880 | JGI IMG/M metagenome (GOLD analysis project Ga0182742, IMG submission 128880) | Enriched Miracle-Growth compost microbial communities from Emeryville, California, USA - eDNA 5th pass 37_C BE-Lig MG (version 2)... ...
CTGCTGGTTCCGACCTTCGACAAGCCGGATTCTCGCAGGAAAGAGCGCGTGCGCGCTTGCTTTTCAGGCCATCGACATGCCCCCGCAAGCCCTCAGCTGACCCACGGATACGTTAGAAGAGCCATTTTTTTGCGACCACCGCCTTGAGCATCTGGATGTCGAGGGCCTGGCCGGCGACCATCTGTTTCAGGCGCCTGTTCTCATCCTCGAGCTGCTTGAGGCGCTTCGCCTCGCTCACCTCCATCCCTTTGAACTTTGCTTTCCAGCGATAGAAGGTGGTCGGCGTGATCCCGAGCTTTCTGCAGATGTCTTCGATCTTCACGCCGGCACCGGCCTGCTTGAGCGCCGCGACGATCTGCTCCTCGGTGTACTTGCTCTTCCGCATGAACCCCATCCTACACGGGCGGGTTCACACTCCGGATGGACCCGTTTTCGGGGGGCAGGTCAAACGTTCCCTCACCCGAGATTAGGCGACACGTAGGGACTAGCTTGCCGCACGGCGAAACTGGAATCAGCCTTGGATCTCGCTGGCCCCGGTTGCTATGAGAGCTACTGCCTACTCACACGACCACCGCGGCCGTGTCTCCCGATTGACGGTGAGCGCCGTCCCGGGAGGGTCCGACAACTGCAAGTGCGGAAGAGGGACATTGCATGCGGTCGCGACGTCGTTGGCCTCCGACGTGTGGAATACGCTACGGTCGGGGCAGTGAATTGTTACATCATCACCGCTATGCTCGAGACGAGTGATGCCGATTCGTGTGTCGAGCTCAATCTGTTGGCCAGCAAGTAGGATGGCAGCGCAGGCGCGCTGCCCTTTTCCGCCGGTAAACATAAGTCTGACCGATGAATCGGGAAGCCGCGCGGTCGTTATGAACTCACCAGAATCGTACAAACACAAGTTTCCGGCACTAAGGCCAGGTTCCGCGACCGGTGTAACGCAAGCTTCAAGTTCCCCGATGGCCGCTCTCCAGCAGTTGTTTGACTCCAGCCATGCACAATCGAGCGCCTGTCGTTGGAAACTTGGTTGCACAGGATGCGCGGCATCTGGTGGCTCACATCCGAACGACGCCGCATTGCAGGCGAGCAACCCAATCAGAGGTGTGGAATAACGTAGCCCGAACATTTAAGGCTCCATTTCAGCGTCAGAACTCGTAACGCGGTAGAGTGGAGTCGTCTACGCGATAACCCCACAGTTGCCGGGCCGTTACCTCGCCAGAAGATGCGCGCGCTGCGAAATTGTACATTTGAAGCGGCTCGCCGTACCAGCCACCCGGCGGTCTTGCGTACACGAAGCCAGACCAGGCGATAATCGGGATCGACGAGTAACCGTACTCTGCGTAAAACTCGGTGAGAAACCTGCGATGAAGCATTTCTTTCTCAAGTTCTCGGTTCACGACAAGCGTTCCGTCCTCGGCGTATTCAACGCCGGGCTCGCCGGCCGTCATGACCCGGATCCCAGAAAGCGCAACCAATGTCACGTTTCCATCGAGGTCCAATTGCATTCCAAGCGCTGAATCGAGCACCGGCGTTCCGTTGACCTGCCGATAGACCTGGTACCGTAGTTCACCAAGCTCAGGCGATCCGTTGATCGTGACCGTTCCGTCCGATAGCGTAGCGGAAATTCTTGCGCTTTGGCCACCAATAGGCCGATCATATGTGTAATACTGCTTTGCAAGCAAACCGGCTGCCGGAAGCTGTTCCAGGTACTCCTCGATCGTCGAACGAACTTCGATGGCTGAAGTCGACGAGGCGCGCGGCCGCCATTCGGTGGGCTCCGTGTCGTAGTAGCGTGAATCCAGAAAGTCCATCAAAAATACATAGCGGTCGGGGTCGAAGGCGAATGCCAAATTTCCGAACGGCCGGTGCATGTCAAAGCGGCCAGACGCGAAGTTTGCTTCGATTCCAGGTAAAAGATCCGAGCCGCGCACATCCTGCTCAAGGATGTGTGAGGCTAGAATGGCGGCAGCGTTTGAGATGTCGCTAGCAGTGAGATCTGGCTGCTTGTAGGCGAGCCGAAAGACCGGCGTTCCCACCGGATCGTGTTCTTGAGTGCTCGGGGGAACTCCGGTAAAGCCTTCGAATCCGAGGTCGGCAAAGACAAGGTCCGGGCAGTCTGATAGCCAATCAGGCGAGCCGCACGTATAGTCCTTAACGCACGCCTCCGATATATCGAAGAGTACATTGGTGGCGTTCGAAACCTCGCGGTCCAACCATACCTTAGCTCCCAATGACTGCCGGGCCCAATGGTGTTGAGCCATGTGTTCTTCCGAGAGGTTGGTCTGGGTGACCGAGATCGCCCCACCCATAGTCCGCCCGTTGTTGCTGAGAACGCCTGACATCACCCGATCCCATGCGCGAGCGTTCCCGATGGACGCACTCCAGTTCAAGAACTGAAGTGGAGCATCCGGGTCGTTTAGTAGTGGTGAGTATTCGAAACCGAAGTACTGCGAAACCTGGTTCAGGTTCGCGAATTCGGCCGCAAGTTGCCGCTGCATTGTGCAACTGGAAAAGAAGATGGCGTGCGTGGCGAGTCGGCCCTGTTCTGCACCCAGCGCGGAAAAAGAACTATATCCACTGGTGTCACCGGCGTTCGACAGCATCGCGTAGCAACTTTCCCAAGCATTGTTCCGAGAGCTCGCTGCGAAGGGAAGGGTCTGATGAGGGATTGGAATCGTACCGCCGAATGACTCGTAGGGGAACATGCCGTGGCCAGCAAAAACGGCCAGTCGTGCGTTGTCGGCAGCGACATGATCCAGCGCGCCGGGCTGGTAGTTTGCATCGAGCCAGTGGTGAGGAGCCGCGGGTTTTCCGGGATATGTCTGTCCGTAACGCGTACCAGTCCAACCCATCGTATCCAACGCATCCAGCATTGGGCGGGTAATCTCAGCTACGTCCTTCAACCTGTCCTTCCGGCATTCGTTCGCCGGGTATTGAATTTCTTCGTTACTGAAGTACGTTGTGGCTGGGGGAGCGGGCTCTGGCGACGGCTGCGGCCTTGGAGGCGGCCGATCACCGCCCGACTTGCACTTCGATCCCATCAGGAGCGTCGCGGTGGCGACCGAAAGCGCGACGGCATAGCCCATCTTCATCTGAGTACCCCCCGTTAATATGGTTGTAACCACGAATAAAACGCAGCGTGCTTGATGTCTGTCAAGCGTCGCGGTGCCCGGATCGGGATGGCGGTTGTTGAAAATTGGACTATCGCTGTTCCTTTGGTCTGAAGGCTGCCACTTTGTCGGCGGAGGAATTTCCTCATTTGATCGCCGCCAGGTCGAGTTCGGGCTCGAGGCAAGCAGCTCCATGAACCGGTTCACGGGGGCGACGAAGCGCTCTTCCTTCCTCTCCTAGCGCATCCCGTAGGAGCTCCAGCCTTGCGTGAGCAGCCAGTGCGTGCGGTTTCTCGCGGCGTTCACCTTGAGAGTTAGTTCAAGGCCGGTGCGCTCTCCCACCTAGCCGGGCAGCGTGAGGAATGAACCGCCCGGGCTTTCCCGGAGGCTCCCAATGTTGAGAGGATGGAGCCATGGGAAGACCGAGCAAGTACCCGCCAGAAGTCCGCGAGCGCGCCGTGCGGCTGGTGTTCGAGCAGCAGCCGCAGCATGAGTCACAGTGGGCGGCGATCAATTCGATCGCGGCGAAGATGGGCTGCACGGCGGAGACACTGAGGAAGTGGGTTCGGCAGGCGGAGCGTGACTCCGGCAAGCGGGACGGGGTGACCACCAACGAGCGCGCCCGGCTGAAGGATCTCGAGCGGGAGGTCCGGGAGCTGAAGCGGGCGAACGAGATCCTGCGCAAGGCTTCGGCGTATTTCGCTGCGGCGGAGCTCGACCGCCGACCCAAATGATGGTCGCCTTCATCGACGAGCACCGCGGTACCTACGGGGTCGAGCCGATCTGCGATGTCCTGCCGATCGCCCCGTCGACGTACTACGCGAAGCGGGCTCGCCATCGGGATCCGACGCAGCGACCCGACCGGGAGAAGCGTGACGAAGAGCTGCGCCCGCAGGTTCGTCGCGTGTGGGAAGAGAACTTCTCAGTGTACGGCGCCGACAAGATCTGGCGGCAGCTGGTCCGACAGGGCGTCCCCGTGGCCCGCTGCACCGTCGAGCGGCTCATGCGTGCCGAAGGGCTCCGGGGCGCCGTCCGGGGTCGGGCGTTCAAGATCACGACGCAGGCCGACGAAAAAGCAACACGCCCGCCCGACCTCGTCGAGCGCCAGTTCACTGCGACCCGACCCAACCAGCTCTGGGTCGCCGACATCACCTACGTCGCGACCTGGCTCGGCTTCGTGTACGTCGCCTTCGTGATCGACGTCTTCTCGCGCCGGATCGTCGGGTGGCGGGTGTCGAACTCCCTCAGGAGCGATCTCGCTCTCGACGCACTCGAACAGGCGCTTCATGCCCGTCCTGGCGCCGAGAACGTCATCCACCACAGCGATCGAGGCACCCAGTACACGTCGATCCGCTACACCGAACGCCTCGCAGAGGCCGGCGTTGCCCGCTCGGTCGGAAGCGTCGGCGACTCGTACGACAACGCCCTCGCCGAGACGATCAACGGCCTCTACAAGACCGAGGTCATCCGCCGTCGAGGCCCCTGGAGGCACATGGATGCCGTCGAGTACGCGACGCTGGAATGGGTCGACTGGTTCAACAACCGCCGTCTCCTCGAGCCCCTCGGGTACGTCTCGCCGGCCGAGTTCGAAGCCGAGTACTATCGAAGCCAGAAGCGTCAGGCGATGGTCGCCTGACTCAAGCACCCGAGTCTCCGAAAATCCCGGGGCGGTTCAATACAGAAAGAGGGCAACCGGTTCCTGCGACGCGAGTGTGTTCAGTGGCTTCCTCTGCCCCATTCCCAGCCCGCAACAAATGGAGTGGATAGCCAAACAATAGGCTGGCCAGGGGGTGGTCGCTCGTACGAAAGGGAAGCAACGTGCCCCTCGGCCAAGGGGGGAGCGATGCGCGCCATCGTCATCGACGGCTTCGGCGGTCCCGAGGTGCTCCAGCTCCGGCAGATCGATCGGCCCGTGCCCGGGCCGGGTGAGCTGCTGGTGCGGGTGATCGCCTCGGGCACCAACCCGGTGGACGCCAAGATCCGCGCCGCGGGCGAGTGGGCGCAGATCCCCCTGCCCGCGGTGCTCGGCTACGACGCGTCGGGGGTGGTGGAGGGGGTGGGGCCGGGCGCGGGCAACTTCCGCCCGGGGGACGAGGTCTTCTTCACCCCGGAGATCTTCGGCAATCCGCACGGCACCTATGCCGAGTACACGGTGGTGCCCGCGGCGATCGTGGCGCCGATGCCGAAGAGCCTGAGCCACGAGGAGGCGGCGGCGGTCCCCCTCGCCGGCGGCACCGCCTACGAGGCGATCGTGCGGCGCCTCGACGTGCGGCCCGGCGAGACGGTGCTGATCCACGGCGGCGCCGGCGGCGTCGGCCACTTCGCCGTGCAGATCGCCCGCGCCGCGGGGGCGCGCGTCCTCGCCACCTCCAGCACCCAGAACCTCGAGGTCCTCCGCAGCCTCGGCGCCGACGCGGCGATCGACTACACCCGCTTCGATCCCTTCGAGGCGGCGCTCGACGCCACCGACGGCGAGGGCGTCGACGCGGTCTTCGACACGGCAGGCGGCGAGCTCACCGCCGACAGCTGCGCGGTGACCCGCCCCTTCGGCAGGATCGCCTTCATCCTGCCCCCGAGCGGCGATCTCTCCGCCGCCTCCACCCGCAACCTCACCCTCCACGGCATCTTCCTCCACCGGGAGCGGCGGCGGCTCGAGGAGCTGACCCGCCTCATCGATCGCAAGCTGGTGCGCCCGCTCCTCGACGAGGTCCTCCCCCTGGACGAGGTGGCCCGCGTCCACCGCCGCCTCGACGCGGGCCACGGCCGCGGCAAGGTGGTCCTGGCGGTGGCGTCGTAGGGCGCATTCCGCTACGAAGAGCCCCATGGAGCTCATCGACGCGCACGCCCACCTCGACGCCAGCCAGTACGAATCGGACCGCGAGGAGGTGATCGCCCGCGCCCGCGCAGCGGGGATCTCGCGGATGGTGGCGGTGGGGCAGTGGCACGCCCCCGGCGACTTTGGTGGCGCCTTCGATCTGGCGGCGCGCCACCCCGACCTCTTCTTCGCCACCATCGGCATCCACCCCCACGAGGTGGCGAAGGTGCCGCCGGAGGATTGGGCGAAGCTGGAGGAGCTGGCGGCGCGGCCCGAGACGATCGCGGTGGGGGAGACCGGCCTCGACTACCACTACGATTACTCGCCGCGCGAGGAGCAGCGGAAGTGGTTCCGCCACCAGATCGAGCTGGCGAAGCGGCTGGGCAAGCCGGTGGTGGTCCACACCCGCGAGGCGGACGACGACACGGTGGCGATCCTGCGGGAGACGCAGCCGCCCGCAGGGGTGATCCACTGCTTCACCGGCGGGCCGGAGCGGGCGCAGGCCTACCTGGACCTGGGGCTGCATATCTCGGTGGCGGGGGTGGTGACCTTCAAGAACGCCGAGGACCTCCGGGAGGCGGTGCGGATCATTCCGCTGGAGCGTCTGCTCGTCGAGACCGACTGCCCCTACCTGGCGCCGATCCCCTTCCGCGGGAAGCGCAACGAGCCGGCCCACGTGAAGCTGGTGGCGGAGAAGGTGGCGGAGGTGAAGGGGCTCGCCGTGGAGGAGGTGGCGGCGGCGACAAGCGCCAACGCGCGTCGCTTCTTCGGGCTGCCGTAGGCCTGCCGAGGCGTTTTTTTCGCTGGCGTTCCGTTGCCGCCGGATGGCCCCCCGGGCGATAACCCGCCCGGGAGGATTCCGAATGCTTCGTATCATCGTGCTCGGTGGCGCGCTGCTGCTAGCCGCCTGCTCCAGCTCGGGCGGCAGTGGGGATGGCCAGGAGGATGAGCGGCAGCGCTGCTCTGCCGCGAGCGAGTGCAGGGTGCCGACGCCCCTCTGCGACGGGGGCTTCTGCGTCGCCTGCACCGACACCGCGCACTGCACCGCCGATCGTCCCTTCTGCATCGACGGCGCCTGCAGGGGCGGCGAGTGCTCCGACGGGGCGGACTGTAGCGCGGAGAGGCCTCTCTGCAACGCAGGGATCTGCGCCGCCTGCGCCGCGAACGACCACTGCGAAGGCGACGAGGTCTGCAGGGCGGATGGTTCCTGTGGCGCCTGCACCGATCACTGGCAGTGCGGCGACGGCCTCGCCTGTGTCGAGGGGGCCTGCGGCGCCCCGCCGAAGCTCCCGGGGCTTCTGGTCGTGCTCGACAAATCCAAGTCGATGGACATCTGTGCGAGCGGTGTCCCGGGCGAGGGGCGCTGCGACTCGGACGGCGACGGCAACCTCGATGAGACCGGCGCCTCGCGTTGGGAGGTGATCCGCTCCGTTCTCGCCGGTCCGGCTTCGAGCGTCGGCATCGCGGACTTCGGACTTGTGGTGACCAACATGGGCGGCGACGACCCGGCCTGCGGCGATGCGAGCGTGGAGGTGGCCGCGGGCAGCAGCGCGGAGGCGTTCGCCGAAGCCTGGACCCGCCCGGCACTGGCGCAGCCGACGCCGGGTGGCACACCGGTGGCCGCGGCGCTCGAGGTGGCGAACCGGGAGCTCGCGGGCAGCTCGGAGACGCGCGTGGTGCTGATCACCGACGGCCAGCCGAACTGCAACATCGATCACCCGATGCCGTGTATCTGTGCGAACGAGAGCGGCTGCCCGGAAGTGGGAGGCGGCCTCGCCGCCGCCGGCACGGAAGGTCACTTCGTGGACGGTCGCTTCTGCCTCGACCAGGACGCCTCTGTCGCCGCGGTGGAGGCGCTGCGGGCCGCGTCCTTCCGTACTGCGGTGGTGGCGGTGGGCCTCCACGGCGACAGCCTCGGCACGCTCGGCGCCATGGCTGCCGCTGGCGGGCTGGCTTCCGCTGCCGCCGATGGCGTCCACTACGTCGGCTCGCCCGATGCGCTGATCGAGGCGATCGAGCGGATTCTCTACGCCGACTGACCCCCCGCCGCCAGACGATGAACGCCCGCTGCCGAGCGGCGGCAGCGGGCGTTCGTGTCTCTCGGGGAAACGAGACTCAGGCCCCCTCGGCCTTGGTCTCCGTCTCGGTGTCTGCCTGCGGCTGGGCCTCGGGCGCTGCAGGCGCCTCGGTGGGACCGGTCTCGGGCAGCGTCTCGGTGGTGGCTGCCTCCGGCGTCGCCATCACCGGCTCCACCGGCTCGCCTGCCCCAGCGGGCGGCTCGACGGTGGTCAGCTCGCCCTCGGCGCCGGGCGTCTCCGGCTCCTCGGTCAGGGCGGAGAAGGGCTTGAAGGTGAGCTTCGGCTCCGCGGGGCCGCCACGGGGCCCGCCGCCCTCCGCGCGCTTGAGGATCTTCGGCCCGGGGCCGCGTCCCTCGCGCTGCTCTTCTCGCGGCTGCCGCTCCTCACGGGGCTGCCTCTCCTCGCGGGGGGCGCGCTCCTTGCGCTCGCGCTTCTCGGGGCCGGGCGCCGGCACGTTTTCGCCAGCGGTGAGCGCCGCCTCCGCCGCGCTCACCTCGCGGCGCTCGCCCCGCTCGCGCTTCTTCTTCTCCGCCCGCGGCTTACGGACCTGCTTCCAGGCCGGCCCCTTGCGCTTCCCCTCCTCGGTGGGGATCGCCGCCTTCCACAGCAGCGACTCGTAGCCCTTGGTCGGCTCCGCCCAGCGCTCGCCCGGCGCCCGCGCCATGTGGGCCAGCCACGAGTTGACCCTGCTGTCGATCTCGTCGAGCTCGTGGACGAGGAAGGCCTCCAGCGTCATCGGGGCCTTGGGGCTGCCGTACTCGAGGCGGCCGTGGTGGGCGAGCACGATGTGGGTCAGGTGGAGCTCGAGCTCCTTCGGGAAGCCGGAGATCACCTTGGCCCGCTCGTGGATCCACTGCGCGGTCATCACCAGGTGGCCGACCAGGCGCCCCTCGTCGGTGTAGCCGGTGCCGCCCTTGTCGTAGGAGAGCTCGGCGATCTTTCCCAGATCGTGGAGGAAGGCGCCCGCCACCAGCAGGTCGCGATCGACCATCGGGTAGTGATCCGCCAGCCGCTGGGCGAGGCGCACGCAGGAGAGCATGTGCTCCGCGAGCCCGCCCGGATGGGCGTGGTGGATCTCCTTGGCGGCCGGGGCGCGCCGCAGCCGCGAGGCCACCTCGGGATCGTCGATGAAGGAGAGGAGCAGGGCGCGCACGTGGGGGTCGTTCACCTTGCCCAGCTCGATGCGGAGCTGCGCCACCGCCCCCTCGCCGGCGCCGCCGCGCTTCTCCTGCGGGGCGGGCACCTCGGGCGGCGTCCACTCGAAGGCGGAAGGATCCTCGGCGGTGGTCTTCTGCAGCCGCTCCACGGTGAGCTGGGGCTTGCCCTGGAAGCTGTCGACGGTCCCTTCGACCTCGACCACGTCGCCCTGCTCGAAGGTGGGCGCGATCGCCTCCACCTCATGCCACACGCGCGCGTCGAGCTGGCCCGTCTTGTCCTGGAGGGTGAGCTTGAGGAAGGCCTTGCCGTTGCGGCCGGTCGCCTGCTGCTTCCTCGCCACGAGGAAGACGCTGGCCGCCCGCTGGCCGACCTCGACGTCCTTGACCCAGAGCTTGTCCATGTGCGCTGCTCCAACCGGGCGTACGTGCGCCGGTGCGTCGAACCGAACGGCGGACGCTAGCAGAGCGGTACCGCAGCGACAACGCAGGAGTGCGCGCGGGGCCCGGGTCAGGCGTTGAGGATCGCCGCGGCGACGATGGCGAGGCAGGCGAGCAGCGCGGTGACGAAGAAGATGCGCTTGAAGCGCGCCAGGTCGGTCCTCTCCGCGCGGAGCATCGAGGCGTACTCGGGGATCTCCCCCATCTTCCGCCAGCGCTGGCTGCCATCCTTGCGGATCTCGTCCTCGGGACCGAGGAACTTCTGGCGGAAGAGCATGACGAGGTGGCTGCCGTCGGGCACCACCAGCTCTTCGCCGTCCTGGGTTCGGATGTGGTACTTCACGCGTCCTCCGTGCCCGTCATGCGGCGAGCGCGTCGCATTCCGCGGCGATCGCCTCGGCCACCCGCAGCCCGTCCACCGCAGCGGAGACGATCCCCCCCGCGTAGCCCACGCCCTCCCCGCAAGGATAGAGCCCCGGCGCGGAGATCGCCTGGTAGTCGTCGCCGCGCACGATCCGCAGGGGGGCGCTCGTCCGGGCCTCGAGCGCGATGAGCGTCGCCTCGGAAGTGACGTACCCGCGCATCTTCCGGTCGAAGCCGCGGAGCGCCTCACGGAGGGTCGCGGTGACGTGGGGCGGCAGGAGGAGCGAGAGATCGGCGTGGGTGAGGCCCGGCCGGTAGGTCGACCTGCCCGGCGGCGTGCCCAGCCTGCCCGCCAGGTAATCGGTCATCCGCTGCGCCGGTGCGAAGTAGTTGCCGCCGCCCAGCTCGTAGGCCGCCTTCTCCCACTTGCGCTGGAAGCGCAGGCCGGAGAGGGCGTCGCGGCCGTGACCGTCCCGCTCGAAGTCGTCGAGCCCCACCGCCACCACGATCCCCGAGTTGGCGAAGTGGGCGTTGCGGCGGGAGTTGCTCATGCCGTTGACGCAGAGGAGCCCCTCTTCCGTGGGGGTGGGGACCACGATGCCGCCCGGGCACATGCAGAAGGAGTAGACGCCCCGCGGCTTCCCCTCGCAGATCGGGTTCTCCGCCAGCTTGTAGTCGGCGGGCGGGAGCCTGGGGTGGCCCGCCGCCTGGCCGTACTGGATCCTGTCGATCAGCTTCTGCGGGTGCTCGGCGCGGAAGCCGACCGCGAAGGGCTTGGCCTCCAGCACGTAACCCTGCGCGAAGAAGAGCTCGTAGAGGTCCCGGGCGGAGTTGCCGGGGGCGAGGACCACGCGGTCGGAGAGGATCTCGCTCCCGTCGGCGAGGCGCACGCCGCCGCAGCGGCCGCGGCTGTCGCGGAGCACGTCCACCACCTTCGCCTGGAAGCGGACCTCGCAGCCGTTGGCCACGAGCCACTCCCGCAGGCCCGTGACCGCGCCGGGGAGGACGTCGGAGCCGATGTGCGGCTTGGCGTCGGTGAGGATCCGGTCGCCCGCGCCGAAGCGCGCGAAGACCTCGATCACCTTCCGCACCGAGGGGTGGGTGATGCGCGTGGTCAGCTTGCCGTCGGTATAGGCGCCGGCGCCGCCCTCGCCGAAGTTCATGTTCGACTCGGGATCGAGCCTGCCCTCGCGGCCCAGCACCGCCACGTCGCGGCGGCGGGGGCCGATCGGCTTGCCGCGCTCGAGGAGGAGCGAGGGGATGCCACGCTCGAGGAGGCCCAGGGCGCAGAAGAGCCCGGCGGGGCCGGTGCCCACCACGATCGGTCGGTGCGCCGGCTTGCGGGCCACGGGGGGCGGCGGCGGATCGGCGGGGGCGAGCTGCACGTCGCCGCCGAGGACCACGCCCGCGTCGTCGGGGACGTCCACGTCGACCACGTGGAGGAAGCGGGGATGCCCCTTCTTCCTGCAGTCGAGGGAGCGCCGGGCCACCTTCAGGTTGGACACCTGGCCCGGCGCCAGGCCCGCCGCCTGGGCGGCCCGCTGGAGGAGGAGCGCCTCGTCCTCGTCGAGCCAGAGGGAGATGTTGCTGATGCGGAGTCGCATGCCGCCTTCGTGTCGTTGCAGGTTCGGACCTGCGGAACAAGGGAGGGCGGCGGTTATATCCGCGGCACCGCCCGCGGCAAAGGGCAGGCGCCGGAAACGAACGAGCCCCGCGCGCCGCGCGGGGCCCTTCGCAGCCTCTCGGCCGTCCGGAAGCCGCCCTTCAGGCGTTGGCCGCGGGCTCCGCGGGCTTCTTGAGATCCGCCGTGAGCAGCTCGAGCAGCTCGTTGGAGGCGGCGATCACCTGGCGGGGGGTGAAGCCCTCCTCGCGCAGCTCCTTGTAGAAGGCGCGCGCGAGAACGCGGGCGGTCTGCGCATCTGCCACGTCGGTGGCGGCGAGCAGCCCCTGCGCCTTCAGCTCGAGCATCTTCTCCGGAACCATGGTTGCTCTCCTTCCTGCGCGCCGGGTGGCGGAAACGACCTGGGTGCCGACGCGAGCCCCGCTCTCCTAGCAACCCCCACGCCAACGCCCGGCCCGGGGCTGTGGCCTTCCCATGATTCCGGGGGCTTGGCGCCGATTCGCCTCCCCTTCCGGGGTGGTGGGTGCGTCGGCGGGTACGCACCTCGGCCCCGCGCCCTGCGGGACAGGTGCGAAGCGGCGTTCCCACCGCGCGGTGGAAGCCCGAAGGGGCGGCGGCGGAGCGGCTTTTCTCCTTGATCGAAGGGCCCCCCGCACCTATGTACGCGCCACTCGCAGGCATTCGCTGCACGAGAGCGCCGCGCTTCTGCGGCGGAAAACACTCAACGAGGGAGAGGGCGAGCGATGAAGTTTGCCATCAACGGCTTCGGGCGGATCGGCCGCTGCGTGTTCCGCGCGGCGTTGGAGCGCAACGACAGGGATCTCGAGATCGTGGCGATCAACGATCTCGATTCGCCGGCGACGCTCGCCCACCTGCTCAAGTACGACTCGGTCCACGGCACCTTCCCCGGCACCGTCGAGGCGCGCGAGTCCTCGATCGTGGTGAACGGCAAGGAGATCCCGATCTCGGCGATCCGCGAGCCGGAGAAGCTCCCCTGGAAGGACCTCGGGGTCGAGACCGTCTTCGAGTGCACCGGCCGCTTCACCGATCGCGACAAGGCCGCCAAGCACATCGAGGCCGGCGCGAAGAAGGTGATCATCTCGGCGCCCGCGAAGAACCCGGACATCACCATCTGCTACGGCATCAACCACGATCAGTACGATCCGGCGAAGCACCACATCTTCTCGAACGCCTCCTGCACCACCAACTGCCTCGCGCCGGTGGTCAAGGTGATGCTGGAGAACTTCGGGATCGAGCGCGGTCTGATGACCACGGTCCACAGCTACACCAACGACCAGAACATCCTCGACCTGCCGCACAAGGATCTGCGCCGCGCCCGCGCCGCGGCGATGTCGATGATCCCCACCACCACCGGCGCCGCGAAGGCGGTGGGCGAGGTGATCCCGCAGGTCAAGGGCAAGCTCACCGGCATGGCGGTGCGCGTTCCCACCCCGAACGTCTCGATGGTCGACTTCACCGCCGTCCTGACGAAGAAGGCGAGCGCCGAGGAGATCAACGCGGCGTTCAAGGCGGCGGCGCAGGGCGCGCTCAAGGGCGTGCTCAACTACTCGGAGGAGCCGCTCGTCTCCATCGACTACAACCACTCGCCCTGGTCCTCGACCGTGGACGCCCTGTCGACCATCGTGATCGACGACATGGTCAAGGTGCTCGCCTGGTACGACAACGAGTGGGGCTTCTCCAACCGCATGGTCGACCTGGCCAAGGTGGTGGCCACGAAGCGCTGATCGCGCGCTTTGCTGCGCACGGGCCTCTCGTCCCCTGTCGGGCGGGGGGCCCGTTCCGTTTCGAGGGCATTGGCAGGCGTGGCGCCGCGAGCGCGGCGCACGGAGGAACAGGTGGCGATTCGTACGCTCGATCAGCTCCAGCTCCAGGGAAAGCGGGTCTTCATCCGCGTCGACTTCAACGTTCCGCTCGCCGACGGCAAGGTGGCGGACGACACGCGCATCCGCGCGGCGCTGCCCACCATCCGGCACGCGCTCGACCAGGGGGCGAAGGTCATCCTCGCCTCGCACCTCGGCCGCCCGAAGGGCAAGGTCGACCCGAAGTACTCGATGCTCCCCGTGGGCGAGAAGCTCCGCGAGCACCTGCGCGACGTGGAGATCGTGGTGGCAGACGACTGCGTCGGCGAAGGCGTGGCCAAGGTTGTCAAAGAGCTGAAGGACGGCCAGGTCCTCCTCCTCGAGAACCTGCGCTTCCACCCGGAGGAGGAGGGCAACGACGAGGAGTTCGCCCGGCAGCTCGCCTCCATCGCCGACGTGTGGATCAACGACGCCTTCGGCGCGGCGCACCGCGCCCACGCCTCCACCGCGGGGATGGCGAGGTTCGTCAAGGAGAAGGCCGCGGGCTTCCTGATGAAGAAGGAGCTCGACTACCTGGGCCAGGTGCTCGGCAAGCCGGAGCGGCCCTTCATCGCCATCCTCGGCGGCGCCAAGGTCTCCGACAAGATCAAGGTGATCGACAGCCTGATGGCTCGCTGCGACGCGATCCTCATCGGCGGCGCGATGGCCTACACCTTCCTCAAGGCCCAGGAGATCCCGGTGGGCAGGAGCCTGGTCGAGGAGGACAAGCTCGACCTGGCGCGCAAGCTGCTCGACACCGCGGAGCGCAAGGGCGTCAAGTTCCTGCTGCCGATCGATCACATCGCGGCGAAGGAGCCGAAGGAGGGGGCGGAGCGGATCGAGGTCCGCGAGCGCGCCATCCCCGACGATCTGATGGGGCTCGACATCGGGCCGAAGACCCAGTCGCTCTACCGGGAGCAGATCCGCTTCGCGAAGACGGTCTTCTGGAACGGGCCGATGGGCCTCTTCGAGATCCCCGCCTTCTCGGAGGGCACCTTCGCCGTGGCCAGGGCCCTCGCGGAGAACGAGGTGACCTCAATCGTGGGCGGCGGCGACTCCGCGGCGGCGGTGGAGCAGGCCGGCCTCGCGGCGAAGATGAGCCACGTCTCCACCGGCGGCGGCGCCTCCCTCGAGTTCATCGAGGGGCGGGAGCTCCCGGGCGTCAAGGCACTGGAGGGCTGAACGATGGCGGCAGCGCGCAAGCCCTTCGTGGCGGGCAACTGGAAGATGCACAAGACCGTCGCCGAGGCGGTGGAGCTGGTGAAGGCCCTCCGCGAGCGGATCGGCGGCATCGACGGCGTGCGGGTGGCGGTGGCCCCGCCCTTCACCGCGATCCACCCGGTGGCGCAGCTCCTCACCGGCAGCGGGATCGAGGTGGCGGGCCAGAACGTCCACTGGGAGAGCCAGGGCGCCTTCACCGGCGAGATCTCGTGCGGGATGCTCGCCGAGGCGGGCGCCACCTGCGTGATCGTGGGCCACTCCGAGCGGCGGCAGTACTTCGGCGAGACCGACGAGACGGTCAACAAGCGCGCCAGGGCGGCGCTCGCCGCGGGGCTGACGCCGATCGTCTGCGTGGGCGAGACGCTCGAGGAGCGCGAGGCGGACCGTACCCTCGAGGTGGTGGGGCGCCAGGTCCGCGGCGGTCTCGCCGGCCTCACCCCGGCGCAGCTCGAGAAGACGGTGATCGCCTACGAGCCGGTGTGGGCGATCGGCACCGGCAAGACCGCCACCGCCGCCCAGGCGCAGGAGGTCCACGCGGCGATCCGCGCCATCCTCCGCGAGATCGGCGGCGAGGTGGCGGAGCGGATGCCGATCCAGTACGGCGGCTCGGTCAAGCCCTCCAACGCCGCGGAGCTCCTCGGCCAGGAGGACGTGGACGGCGCGCTGGTGGGCGGCGCCTCCCTCGAGGCGGACTCGTTCGCCGCGATCGTCGAGGCGGCCCTGCCGCGCTGACGCAGGACGGGAGCCCCGGCGCCACGGCGGCTCCCCTGCGCGCGGGACCGGGCGGGGGCGCACCCGCCGCAGCGCCCCACCGCGGTGGCTGTCCTCCCCGCATCCGCTGCCGAACCCTTCTGTACGCGCCGGCGCTCGGCCGGCGGGGGAGGGGACATGGCAGGGGTCGGACGGGCGGCGGGGGCGCTCCTCCTGCTCGCGTTCGCTGCGCTCGTGGCGCCGCGGGAGGCGGCGGCGCGCACCATCGTCACCATCTCGTTGGACGACGCGGTCGCGTCGCAGGCAGACGTGCCCGCGATCCTGGAGGAGTTCGGCGTGCGCGCCTCCTTCTTCGTCCCGAGCGGGCGGGTGGGGAGGCGCGGCAACCTGACCTGGGCGCAGGTCCACGCCATTGCCGCCGCGGGCCACGAGATCGGCGGCCACACCCTCGACCACCAGGACCTCACCACCCTTTCGCTCGCGGAGGCGCGGCGGGTGGTCTGCGAGGACCGCGCCAACCTGGTGGCGCAGGGCTTCGATCCCGTCTCCTTCGCCTATCCCTTCGGCCACGCCGACGACCAGGTGGCGGCGATCGTGGGCGAATGCGGCTACCAGCTCGCCCGCAAGCATGGCGGGATCCGCAGCCCCACCGGCTGCGGGAGCTGCCCCACCGCCGAGTCGATCCCGCCGCCCGATCCGCTCCAGCTCCGCACCTCGCAGTCGGTGCGCAACACGTACGGGCTCGCCGATCTCCAGGGCTACGTGCTGCAGGCGGAGCAGGGCGGCGGCGGCTGGATCAACGTCAACCTCCACGAGGTCCTCGACGACTGCTCCGGCGAGACCTACCGCATCGAGGTCGATCTGCTGCGCGCCTTCCTCGCCTGGCTCGAGCCCCGCGCGGCGGTGGGAACGGTGGTGCTCCCCATGGGCGAGGCGCTCGGCGCCATCCCCCCGCCCACCGATACCACCCCGCCCACCGTGGCACTCCTCGCCCCGGCGGCGGGGGCCACCGTGGTCGGCACGGTGCTCCTCCGCGCCGCCGCCAGCGACGACGTGGGGGTGGCGCGGGTCGATTTCCTGGTGGACGGCGTGCTGGTGGGGAGCGACGGGAGCCCGCCCTTCGAGATCGGCTGGAACACCACCGGGGTGCCCGACGGCGCCGTGGTCCTCACCGCCGTCGCCTGGGACGCGGCGGGCAACGCCGCCACCTCGGCGCCGGTCGGCGTCACCGTGGCCAACGCGCCCGGCAGATCGGTGGTGCTGCCCTTCGGGAGCAGCTGGCGCTACTGGGGATCGTGGCGGGACCCCGGCGCCTCGTGGATGACCCTGCCCCTCGACGCGAGGTGGCTGGAGGGGCGGGGCGAGCTCGGCTTCGGGGACGGCGACGAGCGGTCGCGCCTGGATCGGGCGGTGTGGAAATCCCCGACCGTCTACTTCCGCCGGACCATCGAGCTGGACGGCGCCGTGCGCGAGGCACGGCTCCAGGTGCGCTACGACGACGGGATGGCGGTCTTCGTCAACGGCGTGCTGGTTGCGTCGGACAAGGTCGCCTCGCTCGATCACCTCGCCTGGGCGACGGGCGCCTCGGAGAACGCGCACGCCTCGTTCCTGGTCCCCCCCTCGGTCTTCCGGACGGGGATCAACGAGATCGCGGTGCTGGTGAAGCAGGAGTCGCCCGACTCCGACGACCTCTCCTTCGATCTCGCCCTCCAGATCGAGCTCCAGTGAGCGCGCGACCCGGCCGCCCTGCGGGGAGGCGGCGGGTGGGCCGCCCCGGCGGTGGTGCGGTCGCCCGGTCCGGGAGTGCCGTGCGGAGCGGGGCAGGCGGATCCTGTGGGCGCGCCGCCGGTGGGGCGATCCCGCGCGGGGCATCGGCGTCCGGAAGCGGAGGCGGCGGGAAGGGAGAGGGCATGGCGAAGGCGGATCAGGCAGCGGTGCTGGGAATCGTACTGGCCTTCGGCGCCTGCGGCGCGGAGGAGGCGCTGGTGGATCGCCCCGCGCCCGCCGCACCCGGGCCGGAGCCGGCGGCGCCAGCGCGGCGGCGCGCCGGCCCCGTGCCCCCGCACGTGCTCCTCGCCGAGCCGCCGATCCGGCCGCGGGACGCGGGGGAGTTCGGACCGCCGCCGTCCCCCGTGGAGCCGAAGACCATCGTGACCCTCTCCTTCGACGACGGGCTCGCCTCCCAGCGCGAGGTGCCGGCGATCCTCGCTCCGTGGGGCCTGCGCGCCTCGTTCTTCGTCTGCTCCGGCAGGGTGGGCCAGGAGGGATTTCTCGACTGGGACGACATCCGCGCGATCGCCGCCGCGGGTCACGAGATCGGCGGCCACACCTGGGATCACGACCAGCTCAACGCCCTCGACGACGACGACGCGGAGGAGGCGGTGTGCAGGGACCGGGAGGAGCTGATCGCCCGCGGCTTCGAGCCGGTCTCCTTCGCCTACCCGATGGCCGGATCGAACGACCGGGTGGCGGCGATCGTGGGGGCGTGCGGCTACCTCTCCGCGCGTACCAACAAGGGCGTGGGCAGGCCGGGCGGCGGCTGCAACACCTGCCCCGCCGCGGAGACGCTGCCGCCGGTCGATCCCCTCCAGGCGCGCAGCCCCAGGTCGATGCCGTCGCGGAGCTCGCTCGACGACCTGCAGGACTACGTGACCGAGGCGGAGGAGGAGGGGGGCTGGATCAACCTCACCTTCCACGAGGTGCTCGGGAACTGCCGCGGGGACGGCTACTGCATCGAGCTCGACGTCCTCGCCGACTTCGCCGCCTGGCTCGCCGGACGGGAGGAGCGCGGCACCTTCGTTCGTACCCAGGGGGAGGCCTTCGCGCTCCGGCGCAAGCGGTAGCGGGGGATGTGGGACGACGCCCACGTTGCCAAGGCGCCGCCTCCCGTGGCAGGGGATCTCCCGTGTTTCGACGGTGGATCGATCGCATCCGCGGGCGCTTGCCCGAGCTTCGGGCGCTGGCGCGCGGGCCGATCTTCCTCCTCTACGTCCAGCGGGTGCGCGCGGCGATCGTCGCCATGGCGGCGCACTTCGCCTTCATGTGGTTCCTCCTCGAGCCGCTGCTGCGGTGGTTGATGCCGCCGCCCGAGCGGCCGAGCGGGCTCCTCGGGCTCTTCAGCGGGCCGGCGAAGCCGCCGCCCCACCTCGAGGTGCTCCGGTGGCTCGATCCGGTGCTCTGGGTGCTCGGGTGGGCGGCCTTCTGCATCTTCCTCGAGCGCTCGATCAAGCCGGCGCTCGCCCGCGCCCGCGCGAGGAGCCGCGAGCTGGAGTCGGAAGCGCAGGCGAAGCTGGCGAAGGGGGAGGTGGTGGCGGGGCTGACGCTGCTGGCGCAGGCGGCGGCGGTGGCGCCGGACGAGCCCGATCGGGAGCGGATGAAGCAGACCCTCCTCCAGGTGGAGGCGACGCTGGGGGCCGCGGCGCTGCGGGGGCCGGGCGGGACGCAGCTCGCCGGTGCGGCGGCCGCGGCGGAGGCGACCCTGGCGATGCCCGCTGGTGGGCGGCTCGTGCCGGCGCACCCGCCCGCCGCGGGGGCGACCGCCGTCGCCGCGGCGGCGCCGGCGCAGCAGCCGGTGGCGGGCAGGACCATGGCGGGCGGGCGGATCGTCCTCGAGCGGCAGCTCGGCTCCGGCGCGATGGGCCGCGTCTTCGCCGCCACCGACTCGCTCCTCGGCAGGCGGCTGGCGATCAAGGAGCTGGTGGACGGGATCGTCGAGAACGCCGAGGCCCGCGAGCGCTTCCTCCGCGAGGCGCGGGTGCTCGCCCGCCTCTCCCATCCCAACATCGTGCAGGTCTTCGACCTCCTCGCCGAGGGGGATCGCCACTACCTGTGCATGGAGCTGGTGGAGGGGCCGTCGTTGGAGGCGGAGCTGGAGCGGCGGGGGTCGCTGCCGGTGCTCGAGGCGGCGGCGATCGGGCAGAAGATCGCGGAGGGGCTCGCCTATGCCCACGCCCGCGGCGTCGTCCACCGGGATCTCAAGCCCGCCAACGTCCTCCTCGGCGCGGACGGCGCGGTCAAGGTGGTCGACTTCGGCGTGGCGCGCCTCGCCGACGCGCGGATGACCCGCACCGGGATGATGATCGGCACGCCGGTCTACATGTCGCCGGAGCAGATCCGCGGCGAGGTGGCGGGGGAGCGGAGCGATCTCTACGCGCTGGGCGTGGTGCTCTTCGAGCTGGTGGCGGGCAGGCCGCCCTTCGACGGCAACATCGCCACGCTCCTCACCCGCCACCTGAGCGAGCGGGCGCCGCGCCTCCCCGTGCCCGCGGGCGATCCCGCCGCGGCGCGGCTGGCGGATCTGGTCGACGCGCTCCTCGCCAAGGATCCCGCGGATCGCCCGGAGAGCGCGGCGGCGGTAGCTGCCGCCCTGGGCGCGCTCCGCGCCGCCGCCTGATCGTAAGCGCTCGCGGGGAGCGCTCCCAGTCACGCCTGCGCGCGCAGCGCCTTCTTGAGCACCTTGCCCATGGCGTTGCGGGGCAGCGCCTCGACCAGGTGGACGGCGCGGGGCCGCTTGTGGGGCGCGAGCAGCGCGGCCACGTGGTCGATCAGCGCCTTCGCCTCCGGCGCGGTGCCCTCCCGCGGCACCACGAAGGCGACGATCCGCTCGCCCAGGTCCTCGTCCTCCACCCCGACCACCGCCGCCTCCCGCACCGCGGGGTGCTCGAGGAGCGCCGCCTCCACCTCGCCGGCGCCCACCTTGTAGCCGCCGGTCTTGATCAGGTCGGTGGCCCGCCGCCCCACGATCCGTACATAGCCGTCCGGCGCGCGGGTGGCGAGATCGCCGGTGTAGAACCAGCCCTCCTCGTCGAGAACCGCCGCGGTGGCGTCGGGCCGGTTGAGGTAGCCGGCGAAGACGTTGGGGCCGCGCACCGCGATCTCGCCGATGGTGGCGTCGTCCGCCGCGTCGAGGGGGCGGCGCTCGTCGTCCACGAGGCGGAGCTCGACCCCCGCGAGCGCCGGGCCCACCGTCCCCGCGCGCCGCTCGCCGTCGGCGCGGATGGCGCAGTTGATCAGCGTCTCGGTCATCCCGTAGCGCTCCACCACCCGCTGCCCGAGGAGAGCGGCGAGCCGCTCGTGCTCCCGCACCGGCAGCGCCGCCGAGCCGGAGACGAGGAGGCGGGCGCGGGAGATGCCCCCCGCCGCAGCGGGGACCGCCTCGAGGTGCTCGGCGATGCGGTGGTACATGGTCGGCACCGCGAAGAGCATCGTCGCCCCCTCGTCGAAGGCGGCGCAGACCGCCTCGGGCGAGAACTTCGGGAGGATGCGCAGGCTCGACCCCACGCGCAGCGAGCCGAAGAGCCCCAGCACGAGGCCGTGGACGTGGAAGAGGGGGAGGGCGTGGACCAGCACGTCGCTGCCGGTCCAGGCCCAGGCCTCCGCCAGCGCGTCGAGGTTGGACGCGGCGTTGCGGTGGGTGAGGATCGCGCCCTTGGGCGCGCCGGTGGTGCCGGAGGTGTAGAGGACGAGGAGCGGCGCGTCGGGCTCCACCACGGGGAGCGCGCCGCCCGCGCCGCCGATCCCGATCGGCTCCACGCCCGGGGTGCGCTCCACCACCGCGGCGGGGCGGGCGGCGAGGATCCGCTGCGGCGCCGCGTCGGCGAGGACGTGGGCCAGCTCCTTCTCCCCCAGCGCCGGGTTGAGAGGCACCGTCACCAGGCCGGCGCGGGCGTTGCCCACCATCGCCATCGCGGTGGCCAGCTCCGGCAGCGCCCAGACCGCGACCCGATCGCCGGGGCGTAGACCCGAGGCGAGGAGGCGCGCCCCGTGGGCGTCCGCTGCCGCGGCGAGCGCCGCGAAGGATAGGGTGTCGTTGCCGATGCGGAGGGCGGTTCGCTCGCCGCCTGCGTCCAGGGTGGGAAGGAGGGGATGCATGGCGGGCAGCCTAACGCCGGCGCGCCGCCGGCGCAGCCCCGTCGTGCGGCGATCGGCTCCCCGCGGGGATGTTCCCCGGCGAATCGTCGGTTGCTAGGCGAAAAGCCGGCGTGCTACCTTGCGCCGCTTCCAGGGGGGTATCGTCTGCCTCCCGCGACTTCATCCGAGAGAAGAATCGGCCCATGGAACTCGCGATCTCCATTCTCCACGTGCTCGTCTGCATCTTTCTCGTCCTGACGATCCTCCTGCAGGCGGGCAAGGGTGCGAGCGTCGGCGCGGCCTTCGGCGGCGCGGGCAGCCAGACCGTCTTCGGCGGACGCGGCGCGCAGACCTTCCTCAGCAAGCTGACCACCGCCGCCGCGGCGGTCTTCTTCCTCACCTCGCTGGCGCTCTCCTACGCCTCCACCGCCAACTCGGGCCGCTCGGTCCTCGAGGGCGAGGTGGCGGTGCCCGCCGGTCCCGCGGCGCCCGTGGGCGAGGCCAAGCCCGAGACCCCGCCCGGCGTCGCCGCCCCCGCCGGCGAGGCCGAGCCCGAGGCGGTGGAGCAGGCTCCCGCCGATCCCCAGCCGGTGGCGCCGCCGGAGCAGCCGGCGCAGTGACGGCGCAACGCCGCGCTCCCACCGGGACGGGGCTCTCGCAGCAGCGGGGGCCCCGTTCTTCGTTGGGGCCCTCGCCGGGAAGAGGGACGGTGGGACGGCGGTTCGGGAAAACGATCGGAAACGCGAAAAAACGGTTGCGCGCTCGGAAGGTCGCTGGTAAACACGCGCTCACTTCGGCGGCGGTGAGGCCGGAAGCCGAAGGAAATCAGGTGAATATGCCCAGGTGGTGGAATTGGTAGACACACCATCTTGAGGGGGTGGCGCCGCGAGGCGTGCGAGTTCGAGTCTCGCCCTGGGCACCAGAAGAGAGGGGAATCCGAGCCATCGGGTTCCCCTCTCGCGTTTTGCACGGGATCGTTGCACGGGGCGGGCGCGCGGGCGCCTTGCGCGGGCAGCGGCAGGGGCGCGCCGCCGTGGGCATCCTCTCCGGCGGAGGCTCCCATGCAGGAAGAATGGCCGTCGCTGCCCCTCGCGTCGTGGAAGGAGACGTACTTCACCTTCCACCGCTGGACCCAGGTGGTGGGGAAGGTGATGCTCGACCTCACCCCGCTCCAGAACCACTTCTGGAACGCGGCGCTGCGGGTGAGCGCCCGGGGCCTCGCCACCGGGGCGATGCCGCACCGGGGCGGCCTGCTCGAGCTGGAGTTCGACCTCGTCGACGGGAAGCTGGAGCTCCGCACCAGCGGCGGCGAGCGGAAGAGCCTGCCCCTCGGCTCCATCCTCCCGGTGGCCGATTTCCACGACGGCTGCCTCTCCTTGCTCCGCTCGGTGGGGGCCGCGCCCCGCATCGACCCGCGTCCCTGCGAGATCGCCGAGGAGGCCCTTCCTCTCGACGCGGATCGCATCCACCGCCGCTTCGATCTCGAGGCGGCCCGCACCTGGTGGCGGATCCTGATCTCCAGCGCGCCGGTCCTCGATCGCTTCCGCAGCCGCTTCGTGGGCAAGTGCAGCCCGGTCCTCTTCTGGTGGGGCAGCTTCGATCTCGCCTGCACCCGCTTCTCCGGCAGGCGCGCGCCGCCGCCGCCGAAGGCCGACGCGATCCACCGCGAGGCCTACTCCCACGAGCAGATCAGCGCGGGGATCTGGCCGGGGACGGAGGAGCTGGGCGGGCCCGCGTTCTACGCCTACGCCGTGCCCGCGCCCCCGGGGCTCTCGCAGCAGCGGGTGGAGCCGGACGCCGCCTTCTGGCACGCGGGACTGGGCGAGTGGATCCTCCCCTGGGAGGCGGTGCGCGCCGCGCGCGACCCGGCGGCGGAGCTCCTCGCCTTCCTCGAGAGCACCTACCGCAGCGCCGCCATCCTCGCCCGCTGGGATCGGGCGGCGCTGGAGCGGGCGCCTGCGGAAGGGGAGGCGGAGCGCGCGGCGCGGCAGTAGCTTTGTCCGCTGCGCCACCCGCCCACCGGCGCCGGGGGGGAGGCGGCAGGGAAGAAAGGGAAGCGCGCTTCCCGGCGCGGCGGTACTTTCGAGCTTTTCGGGGGCGGTCGGCTCCGCCCGGGGAGGATGCGATGATCCAGTCGTCCGAAGCGACGCCCGCAGGACCCAGGCGGATCCAGGTCTTCGACACCGTGCTCCTGGACATCGTCCCGGAGACCCACGACACGGTGACGCTGGTGCTCGACCCCGGTTCCCACCCCCGGGATTACATCGCCGGCCAGTTCGTCTCGATCGATCCCGCGCAGTTCCGGGAGCTGAAGCAGCAGATCGCCTACTTCGAGAAGGTGAAGGGGCGCCGGGAACCGGTGCGCGCCTACTCGATGGCCTCCACGCCGGACGAGCCCTACCTGGCGATCACGGTGAAGGAGGAGGAGTTCGTCGACGGCTCCACCGAGTACCCGCCGCTCCTCTCGCCGCTCCTCGTCCACGGGCTGGAGAAGGGGCGGACGATCACGGTCAAGGGCTACAGCGGCTACTACCACCTGCCGCCGGACGTGATGGAGCAGACCGACCACGTGGTCCACGTGGTGGCCGGGTCCGGCGTGGTGCCCAACTTCGCCATGGCCAAGTGGGCGGTGCGCCACCTCCCCGGCCTGAAGCAGACCTTCGTCTACTCCAACAAGACGTGGGCCGACGTGATCTTCGCCCGGCAGCTCGCCGAGCTGGAGCAGGCGAGCGGCGGCCGGCTCCGCGTCCTCCACTGCCTCACCCGCGAGCCGGCCGTGCCCCAGGAGAGCCCGTGCGCGCGGTTGGGGCGGATCAACGCGGAGATCATCGCGGAGGCGATCCCCGATCCGGAGACGTGCCTGGTCTTCGCCTGCGGCACCGCGATCACCCGCTGGGATCGCAAGGCGGCGCGGGCGCGGGGCGAGGAGCCGAAGCCGCGCTTCCTGGAGACGGTCAAGGCGCTGCTCGAGGAGCGCGGCGTGCCGCGCAACCGGATCCACACCGAGGCGTACTAGCCCGCCCGCCGGTCCTCCGCCGGAGACCCGCCCCCACCGGAGCGTTGGCTGATTGACGATTCAGTCGCAATATGGCGCAGTGCGGCATGCGGGCTCGTGAGCCCCGCGACCGCACCGCGCCTCGTCGCGCCTGCCCCGGACCGGAGTCTTCGCATGGCACCTGAATCGTCGAACTTCTTCCGCGACAACGACGATCTGCTCTTCCAGTTCCAGCACGGGATCCGCTGGGAGGAGATCGTCGATCTCACCGAGAACGGCTACACCCTGCCGGACGGCCCGAAGAGCCTCGAGGAGGCCCGCGCCTTCTACGAGGAGGTGATGACCGCCACCGGCGCGTTCGCCGCGAAGGAGATCGCCCCCCGCGCGGCGAAGATCGACGAGAAGGGCACCCGCCTGGAGAACGGCGAGGTGATCTTCTCCGACGAGCTGAACGCCATCTTCGCCGGCTTCAAGGAGATGGGGCTCTACGGCCTCACCATCCCTCGCGAGCTCGGCGGCTCCAACTGCCCGATGGCCCTCTACTTCATCGCCGGCGAGGTGATCGCCCGGGCCGACGTCTCGGTGATGACCCACTTCTCCTTTCACGGCGGCATCGCCTCGGCGATGCAGGTCTACTCCGACAAGGAGGGCTCCTCGGTCTACGAGAATGGCCGCCTGGTCAAGACCCGCTGGGAGAAGGAGATCGCGGAGATCGCCGCGGGCGAGGCCTTCGGCTGCATGGTCCTCACCGAGCCGGGCGCCGGCTCCGACCTCGCCGCCATCCGCACCACCGCGGTGGAGCGGGACGGCAAGTGGTACCTCAACGGCGAGAAGATCTTCATCACCTCCGGCCACGGGCAGTACCAGTTCGTCCTGGCGAAGACCGAGAAGGAAGGGGGCCTCAAGGCGCTCTCCCTCTTCCTCGTGCGCAGGAAGATCGAGCGGGACGGCAAGCTGGTCGACAACGTGGTGGTGACCAAGGTGGAGGAGAAGCTGGGCCACCACGGCTCCGCCACCTGCGCGCTCCAGTACGAGGACTCCGAGGGCGAGCTGGTGGGCAAGCGGGGGCAGGGCTTCGAGCTGATGCTCCTGCTGATGAACTCCGCCCGCATCGGCGTGGGGCTCGAGGCGATCGGCAACGCGGAGGCGGCGCTGCGCATGGCGAAGGCCTACGCAGCGGAGCGCGTCACCATGGGCAAGCCGATCAACCAGCACGAGCTGGTGGCGGAGAAGCTCCTCGACATGGAGACGTGGATCCGGGCGATCCGCGCGCTCGCCTTCGACGCGATCAACGCGGTGGAGATCGCGGCGCGCCTGGAGACGAAGCTCCGCGTCGATCCGCCGAAGGACGCGGACGAGCTGGCCCGCCTCGCCGCCAGGCAGAAGCGGATGGCGAAGCGGGCGCGCCGGCTCACCCCGCTCCTCAAGTTCATCGCCTCGGAGAAGTCGGTCGAGATCTGCCGCGACGCGATGCAGATCTTCGGCGGCATGGGCTACATCGACGAGACAGGGATCCACAAGTTGCTGCGCGACGCGCTGGTGATGCCGGTCTACGAGGGCACCACCCAGATCCAGGCGCTGATGGCCACCAAGGATCATTTGCTCTGGTCGATCCGCGATCCGGCGGGCTTCGTGCGCCGCGCCGCCCGGGCGCGTCTCCTCGCCCGCACCGCCTCCACGCAGCTCGCGCGGGACGTCAACCGTGCCGAGGCGATGCTCCACGCCGCCACGGAGAACATCCTCCTCAAGATCTTCGGCAAGAAGGTGCGCAACGAGTGGGAGAGCGGCCTGCGCGGGAAGGAGCCGGCGCAGATGACCCGCTACCTGGCGCGGCGCTTCCTGCGGCAGTGGGACGTGAAGGCCGACTTCTCCTGGGGCCTGCTCCACGCGGAGCGGTTGGCGAAGATCCTCACCGACGTGGCGATCGGAAAGGTGCTGGTGCGCCAGGCGGAGCGCTTCCCCGAGCGCAGGCCGCTGGCGGAGCGCTTCGTCCGGAAGATGCTCCTGCGGGTCGAGTCGGTGCTGCGGGAGATCGAGTCGAGCGACGACTCGGTCTTCGAGGCGATCGCCGCGCACCAGGCCGCGGCCGAGAGCGCCTGATCCCCCGCGGGCCGGTTCGCGAGCGCGGGGGGCGCTTCGCCCGGGCGGTCGTGGCGCCTCCCGCGGACGCACGTACTTTCTCCTGCTGCGGGTTCCCACGGCCATGTGGCGCGCGGGAGCCCGTGGGAACCGCGCTTCCCACTCCCGTGCGCCGCGGCGACAGCGGGCGCCCGCGTCGCGTGCAATCGTCTCGCATCCCCGTCTCGTCGCTTGGCGGGTCCGCCCGCCTGCCACACCTTCCGCCCCGGTTGCCGTTGGTGGCGCAAAGGGGGAAGGGCGATGGGGATGGCTGGGAGAGGCCGCGCTGCGGCCTTCGGTTGCGCTCTCGCATGCCTCGCGATCGTCGGTGCCGGTTGCGGGGACGATCGGCTCATCGACTGGCTGGCGATCGGGCCCGAGGGCAAGCCGCTCCTCGACAGGGTCCTGCCGATGGAGCTCGTGGGCGGCCTGCCCGACGTGGAGCGGGAGCGCCCGATCGATCCCGGGGCGCCGGAGCCGCGCCTCGGGCTGGTGGTCCACGGCGTCGCCGCCTGTGCCGGCGAGGGGGTGGAGCTGCGGCCCCGGGCGCTCGGCGCGGTGGAGCCGATCACCTGGCGCTGGGAGCCGGCGGAGGGGCTCTCCGACCCCGCGGCCCGCAACCCGGTGGCGCAGGGCGACCAGACCCGCAGCTACACGGTGACCGCCACCGACGCCACCGGCGCGGTGGCGACGGCGACGGTGGTGGTGGAGCGACACCCGCTCCCCCAGGCGCGGATCGCCATCGCCAACGGCGACGACGTGGCGTGTCTGGGCGAGAGCCTGCGCGTGGTGGCGGGGGCGCCTCCCCGCCCGGGCGCGTGGCGCTTCGCCTGGGATCTCGACGGGAACCCCGCCACCATCGAGACCACCGCGCCCGCCGCCGACTTCACCCCCACCGCGGACGTGGTGGTGGCCCTCACCGTCACCGACGTGGAGACCGGATGCGCCGCCACCGCCACGGTGCCGATCCGGGTGCGGCAGCTCCCCGTGCCGGCGGTGGCCTTCACCCTGGGCAGCGAGCGGGTCTGCGCCGGCGAGGAGGTGGCCCTCGACGCCTCCGCCTCCCGCGACGCGGACGGCAACCCGGTGGCCACCTACGCCTGGGACCTGGACGGCGATCCCTCCACCGTGGAGTCGAACGAGGCGCTGGCGGGGCCGTGGGTGGCGAGCGGCGCGCCCGCGAGGCTGCGGGTGACCGACGCCTGGGGCTGCACCGCCTGGCACACCCAGCCGGTGGTGGCAGGCGATCGCCCGGTGGCGCGCATCGACTTCGCCGCAGGCGCGCCGCTGGTCTGCGCCGGCGAGCAGGTGATCCTCGACGGCAGCGCCTCCACCGATCTCGCCGGCGCTCCCGTGGTGGAGCACGCCTGGGATCTCGACGGCGACTGGAGCACGGTGGAGGCGAGCGGGCCGCATCTCCCCGCGCTGGTGCCCACCGGGCCGCAGGTGGTCTCGCTGCGGGTGCGGGACGCCTGGGGCTGCGAAGGGGAGAGCGCGGTCCGGCTCGACGCCCGGCCGCTGCCGCAGCCGGCGATCGCCTTCGCGCAGGGGCGGGCGGATGCCTGCGCCGGCGATGCGGTGGCCCTCTCCGGCGCGGGATCGGTCGACGCCGACGGGGCGCCCGTCGCCTCGCTGGCCTGGGACCTCGACGGCGACGGGGTGGCGGACGCGACGGGAGCGCAGACCGCGCCCTTCGTCCCCGCGGCGGGCCAGCGGGTTCGGCTGGTGGTCACCGACGCTCTCGGCTGCAGCGCGAGCGCGATGCAGGCGCTCGCGCCGCGGCCGCTTCCCACGCCGGCGATCGAGATCACCGAGGGCGCCGCCGCCCTCTGCAGCGGCGAGGCGGTGGCCCTGAGCGGCGCGGCGTCGCGGGACGCGGACGGCAACCCGGCGGTTGCGTACGCGTGGGATCTGGACGGCGATCCCGCCACCGTCGAGGTGGCCGCCGCCGCCACCGGATCGTTCCGCCCCGCGGGCGCGGCGACGCTCACCGTCACCGACGCGCAGGGGTGCAGCGCCAGCGCCCGGCAGCTCTTCGACGTGGGCGCCCTGCCCACGCCGCGGATCGACTTCCTCGCAGGCGGCGATCTCGTCTGCGCGGGCGAGCCTGTGCAGCTCGACGGCTCCGCCTCCACCGCCGCTGCCGGGAGCGCGCTGGCGGACTGGCGCTGGGATCTGGATGGGGACGGGCACTTCGAGACGAGCGGCCCCACGCCCCCCGCCTTCGCGCCGGTGGGCGCGGTCACCGCGCGGCTGCGGGTGGAGGACGCGCGTGGCTGCCGCGCCGAGGCGGTCCAGCCGCTCGCCGCCCGCCCGCTCCCCGTCGCGGCGATCGCCTTCGCCGCGGGCGCCGGCTCGGTCTGCGCCGGCGAGGCGGTGGCTCTGGACGGCGGCGCCTCCACCGACGCGGACGGCAACCGGCCCGTGGCCTTCTCGTGGGATCTCGACGGCGACGGCGTCGAGGACGCCAGCGCCCCCGCCACCGGCTCCTTCGTCCCCGCCGGCGCGGCGCTCGCCACCCTCACCGTCACCGACGCCTTCGGCTGCACGGGCACGGCGACGCAGCCCCTCGAGGCCCGGCGGCGCCCCACCGCGGTCCTCGACTTCCTCGAGGGCGGGGCGCTGGTCTGCGCCGGCGATCGGGTGCGCCTCGACGGCTCCCGCTCCCACGCGGCGGACGGAGGCCCGGTCGCCTCCTGGACCTGGGATCTGGACGGCGACGGCGTGGAGGACGCCACCGGCGCCACCCCCGCCGCCTTCACCCCCGCCGCGGGCGCCACCGCCCGGCTGGTGGTGACCGACGCCACCGGCTGCACCGCCGCCGCCTCCCAGCGCCTCGACGTGCGGGCGCTCCCCACGCCGCGAATCACCGTCACCCAGGGGGCCACGGCGATCTGCGACGGCGGGATTCTCGGCTTCTCCGGCGCCGCCTCCACCGACGCGGACGGCGCGGCGGTGGTGGCGTGGAGCTGGGATCTCGACGGCGACGGGATCGAGGACCGCGCCGGCCCGGTCACCGGCTCGCTCCAGCCCGGCGCCAGCGGTGCCGCCCGGCTTACCGTCACCGACCGGCTCGGCTGCAGCGCCAGCGCCGATCAGCCCTGGACCGTCTGGCCGCTCCCGGTGGTGGACGCCGGGCCGGACGCGCGCTTCTGCGCGGGCGGGTCCACCGTCCTCGGCACGCCGGCCCTGCCGGGCCTCACCTACGCCTGGTCGCCCGCCGCGGGGCTCGACGATCCCACCGCCGCCCAGCCCACCGCCACGCCCACGGGGCCCACGCGCTACACGGTGACCGCCACCGACGCCAACGGCTGCACCGCCACCGACACCGTGCAGGTGGACGTCTTCCCCATGCCGGTGGCGGACGCGGGGCCCGATCGCCAGGTGGCCCGCGGCGGGCAGGTGCGCCTCCTCGGCGCTGCGAGCGGCGGCACGCCCGCGTTCGCCTTCGCCTGGTCGCCCGCGGCGCCCCTCGACGACGCGGCGGCGGCCCAGCCCCTCGCCGGGCCCGCGGCCGACACCACCTTCATCCTCACCGTCACCGACGCCAACGGCTGCACCGACACCGACGAGGTGCGGGTGGAGGTGCGGCCCGGGCTTGCGGTGGCGGCGAGCGCCGACGTGTGGCGCTGCCTCGACAGCGGCGAGCCGGTGACCCTCTCCGCCACCGCCACCGGGGGCGTGGCGCCGATCACCTGGCGGTGGAGCGCCGATCCCCCGTGCGCCTCGTGCATCGCCTCGCCCGACGCGCCCACCACCCTGGTTGCACCAGACGTGACCACCACCTTCACCATCACCGCGACCGACGCCAACGGCACCACCTCCAGCGACCAGGTGACGGTCACCGTGCTGCCGTCGATCGCCGCCAGCGGGATCGCCGGTCCGGACAAGTACATCCAGCGCGGCGACTCGGTGCAGATCGGCACGGATCCGATCCCCGGCCTGAGCTACCGCTGGACCTGCGACAACTGGTCGTGCGCCATCTCCGACCACAACGCCGCCGACCCGTGGGTGGCGCCGTCGGGCAACACCGTCTACCGGGTCGAGGTGACCGACGGGGCCACCTGCCGTGGCAGCGACGAGGTGCAGATCTTCATGGACGTGCGGGTGGTCGCCACCGTCCCCACCGAGGGCCACGGCCGCTGGCCGCGCGACGCGCTCCTCTGGGTCACCTTCGACACCGACATGGATCCAGCGAGCTTCGCCGGGAACGTGATCCTCTGGAACCCGGGGAACGGGCAGATGCTCGCGATCGACACCCGCTACGATCCGGCGTCGCGCACGCTCGAGGTCGATCCGATCTCCTATCCGCAGAACAACCGGCCGGCGGTGCTCCAGATCCGCGGCGGGCCGACCGGCGTGCAGAGCGTCGCGGGCGACATCATGTATTCGGACTTCCTGCTCGAGTACAACGCGTCGTCGATGGGCGACGGGCGCGCACCCGCCGCGGCGTGGACCCAGCCCGCCGCCGGCGCCACCAACGTGCCGCGGGCGGTGGACGTGGTGATCCGGTTCGACGAGACGGTGGACCCCGGCTCGGTCAACGGCTCCACCGTCTACATCGCCGGCGTGCCCGCCACGGTCAGCTACGATCCCCGCAACTGGACCGCGCTGATCCGGCCTGCCCAGCCCCTCGCGCCCAACACCGCCTACACGGTGCGGGTCGACGGCGTGCGCGACGGCCCCGGCAACGCCGCCAACTTCTCCTTCACCTTCACCACCGGCAGCCCGCTCGACACCACGCCGCCCCAGGTGGTGACCAGCCTGCCGCTGCCGAACGAGCTCGCCTTCGACGTGGGCACGCCGCTCTCGGTCACCTTCTCGGAGCCGATCGACGCCACCACCATCGGCGGTTTCCGGCTCATCGACGAGGCGACCGGCTTCCCGGTGGCGGGGGAGATCCTCTACGATCCGCAGACCCGCACCGCCACGCTCGATCCCGGCAGGATGCTCCTGCCCGAGCACGACTACCGCCTGGTGGCCTCGGGGATCCTCGACGAGGCCGGCAACGCGATGGCGGCGCCGTACGTGGCGCGCTTCCGCACCACCCGCGTCGTCTTCCTCGAGCGCTTCGAGACCGGCGCGCAGGGGTGGACGCTCGATGCGCCATGGGCCACCCACTTCCAGGGGACGCGCGCCGGCGCCTTCGGCCTGGTGGACAGCCCCGCGGGCAACTACGCGCCGGGCCTCTCCATCGCGGCGGTGACGCCGCCGCTCGACGTGGCCGGCAGGCCGCAGGTGGCGCTCTCCTTCTGGAACCGCAGGCTCCTCGCCACCGACGCGGACCGGCTGCTGGTGGAGGCCTCCACCAACGGCTCCACCTGGACGACGGTGGGGACGATCGCCGATCCCGCGGGATGGCGGCAGTGGACCGGCACCATCGCCACCGGCGGCGCGAGCCAGCTCCGCGTGCGGCTGCGCCTGACGACCAACGGCAGCGTGCAGATGGACGGGGTCTTCATCGACGAACTGGTGGTCCGCTGATCCGGCGTTCGGGGGAGGGGGACGTGCGGGGCGCCGGATTCCGGATCCGGCGCCCCGCTTTCCGTGGGTGTGCACCGCCCGCGCGCCCCATCCCACGTTCTGGCGATCGCCCGGCGCCGCTCCCACCTTCCTCCACGGACGGTCCAGCGCTCGCGCGGGATCGAAAGGGGGCAGGGCGATGGTGGTGGAGGGGCTGGGCCGCGGCGCGGTCCGCTGGCTCTCGTGGTGCGCGCTCGCGCTGGCGGCGGGCGCATGCGGCGAAGACAACCTGATCGACTGGCCGCAGGACGGGCCCGGCGGCGGGCCGCTCCAGGAGCGGCTGGAGCCGTGGCCCATCCCGCGGCTCCCGGACGTGGAGCGGCCGGGGACGGTGGAGGCGGACGGCCCCGCGCCGGGACCGCTGGCGGTGGTGGCGCAGGGCGGCGCCGCCTGCCCCGGCGCGCCGGTGCGGCTCGTCGCACGGACGCTGGGGGCGGTGCCGCCGGTGGAGATCACCTGGTCGCCCCCGGACGGCCTCGACGATCCCCACGCCCTCCAGCCGGTGGCGACGGGCGAGACCACCACCCGCTACACGGTGGCGGTGCGGGACGCCACCGGCGCCACCGCGGAGCGTACGGTGGTGGTGGAGCGCTACGCACCGCCGCTGCCGCGGATCGACTTCGCTTCCGGCGGGCCGGTCCTCTGCGCGGGCGCCACCCTCGAGCTCGACGCGTCCGGCTCGGTCGCCGGCGAAGGGGCGGCGTACGCCTGGGATCTCGACGGCGACGGCGTCGTCGATCGCACCGGTCCGCGCACCGGCGTGCTGGCGCCGGCGGCGAGCGGCACGGCGACGCTCACCGTCACCGACGCCAACGGCTGCACCGCCAGCGCCACGCAGCCCTGGGAGGTGCGGCCGATCCCGGTGGTGGTCGCCGGCACCGACGGCGGCCTGTGCGCGGGCGGGAGCGTGCGCCTCGGCGGCCCGGCGCAGCCCGGCCTCACCTACCGCTGGTCCCCCGCGGACGGCCTCGACGATCCCCACGCCAGCGATCCGGTGGCGACCCCCACCGCGGACACCGTCTACACGGTCACCGCCAGCGATGCGTTCGGCTGCTCGGCGAGCGACGCGGTCCAGCTCGCCGTGCACCCGCTGCCGGTGGCGGACGCGGGGCCGGATCGCACCGTCGCCCGCGGCGGCTCGATCCGGCTCCTCGGCGGCGCGAGCGGCGGCACGCCGGGCTACGCCTTCGCCTGGTCGCCCGCCGGCTCGCTCGACGATGCCACCCGGGCGCAGCCGCTCGCCTCTCCCGCCGCCGACCAGCGCTACACCCTCACCGTCACCGACGCCAACGGCTGCGTGGACGTGGACGAGGCGCTGGTGGAGGTGGGCCAGGGGATCCACGTGGACGCGGGGCAGGACGAGCGCCTCTGCCTCGACGGCGGCGCGGGGGTGACGCTCTCCGCCCAGGCCGCCGGCGGCGTGGGGACGCCGCTCGCGGTCACCTTCTCCGAGCCGATCGATCCCGCCAGCGCCGGCGGCGTCCGCCTCATCGACCTCGCCACCGGCTACCCGGTGGCGGCGGAGGCGCTCTACGACGACCAGACGCGGACGGTGACCCTCGACCCGCGCCGCATGCTCGAGCCCCAGCGGCAGTACCGCCTCGACGTCTCCGGGGTGCGGGACCAGGCGGGCAACGCGATGGCGGGCCGCTGGTCGGCGCCCTTCACCACCGCGCCGGTGATCTTCCTCGAGCGCTTCGAAGGGAGCGCGGCGAGCTGGTTGCTGCAGCAACCGTGGGACATCGACGCGCAGGCGGCGCGGGCGGGGGCGAGCGGCCTGAGCGACAGCCCCGGCGGCGACTACGCGGCAGGGGCCTCGCGCACCGCCACCTCGCCCCCGCTCGACGTGCAGGGGAGGGCGAGCGTCCAGCTCTCCTTCTGGAACAGGCGCCTCCTCGCCGCCGACCAGGATCGGCTCCACGTGGAGTACTCGGCGGACTGCGCCACCTGGACCACCGCCCGTTCCCTCGCCGGGCCGTCGGGCTGGCTCCCGGTCAGCGCCACCCTTCCCACCGGCGGAGCGCCGCAGCTCTGGTTCCGCCTCCGCCTCCACAGCGACGCCAGCGTCCAGATGGACGGCGTCTTCGTCGACGAGCTGGTGGTTCGGTAGGGAATGAACCGGCGTCCGGCGCCCGTTGCTGGAGCGGGCCCGGCCGCCGCCTCCCTGCGGGGGAAGCAGGCTGGCGGGCGCGCGCGTTCGGCGCTATGAGATCCGGCGCTGCGCTCGCCGCTTCGTGGCAGGACGCAGAAGGACACCATGCTTTCGCACGAAGGGAAGGCCCGGACCTTCTCGGAGAACACCAGGCTCGCGATCGCCCTCTCCGGGATCGCGGGCGCCGTCAACGCCACCGGCTTCTTCGTCGTGGGGAGCTATACCTCCCACGTCACCGGGAACGTCGCCCGGATCGGCGACGAGCTCGCCCAGGGCAACTACGGCCTCGCCGGCAGCGCCTTCCTGCTGGTGGTGGCGTTCCTGGTCGGTGCGATGGTCGCCACCGTCCTGGTCGACGTGGCCCGGCGCGTGGTGGGCAGGGCCCACTACAAGAGCGCGCTCCTCGTCGAGACCAGCGTGCTCGGCGCCTTCACCATCCTCTCGTCGATCCCGGGGCTGCCGCTCCTCCCGCTGACCGCGATGCTCTGCTTCGCCATGGGCATGCAGAACGCCCTGGTCACCAAGATCTCCGGGGCGATTGTCCGCACGACCCACCTCACCGGCGTCACCACCGACTTCGGCATCGAGCTGGTGCAGCTGTGGCTCTGGTTCCGGGAGCGGTCGCGGGGGATGGGGCTTCTGGGCAAGGCGCACCTGCTGCGCCACAGCCTGCGCGATCCGCGGCTCGAGCAGGCGTGGCTCCACTTCGCCATCTTCGCCTCCTTCCTCTCCGGCGCCACGGTGGGGCCGCTCCTCTACCTGCGGGTGGGCCACTTCGCCATGGGGCTTCCCTGCGCGGTGCTCCTCCTCCTCGTGGGCAGGGAGGCGCTGGCGGCGAAGCGGCGCGCCGCTGCCACCGCTGCCGCCGCGGAGCCGGTGCGGCTGGCGGGCTAGCCTTTCCCGCCCCGGCCCTTGTTGGAGCGGGGCGGTTCTGCGAAAAGGCACCGCGTGACCACCGACCTCCGCCTCCTCCACCTCCTTCGCCCCTGGCGCGGCCGCCTCCTCGCCGCGGTGGCGTGCGCCGCCCTCGCCGCGGTGGGGGTGGGTGCGTACGCGTGGCTCGCGGGGCCGGCGGTGCGTGCGCTGGTGCAGGGCGGATCGCTCGCCGGCGGCGGGATGCTCGAGGCGTGGCTCCCCGCTTCGTGGCTCGAGGCCTTCTCCCGCTTCGTCTTCGGGGCGCTGCCGGTCCTGCTCGTCGCCGCGGCGGCGCTCAAGGCCGCCGCCTCCGCCGGCTACAACGCGCTCCTCCCCGGCACCGTGGCCGCCGCCGCCGCGGAGCTGCGGCGGATGCTCTACCACCGGCTCCTCCGCGCCGACCCCGCCTTCTACGCCCGCCGCCCGGTGGGCGAGCTGGTCTCGCGGATGACCGCCGACGTGGCGGCGGCGGAGACGGCGGCCACCCAGGTCCTCTCCACCCTGATCCGCGACGTCTCCCAGGCGCTGGTCCTCCTCGTCGTCCTCGCCTTCATCGACGTGCGGCTGATGGTCGCCGCGGCGATCGTGATCCCGGGGACGCTGGTGCCGGTGCGCCGCTTCGCCGAGCGGCTGCGGGCGATCGGCCGGGAGCAGCTCGCGGCGCAGGCGGAGGTGAGCCGCCGCGCGGAGCAGATGCTCCAGGGGCACCGGGTGGTGACCGCCTTCAACGGGCAGGCCCACGAGAAGCGCCGCTTCGGCGAGGCGAGCGCGCGGCTCCTCGCGGTGATGAACACCAGCCTGCGCTGGCGCGCCGCCTACAGCCCGACGATGGAGTCGCTGGGCGTCGCGGGGATGGCGCTGGCCATCGGCTGGGCGGGGCGGGCGGTGGTCGCCGGCACGCTGCCGCCCGAGGCGGTGATCTCCTTCGCCGCCGGGGCGATGATGCTCTACCAGCCGCTCAAGGCGCTGGGGAACCTGGGCCAGCAGCTCGCCCAGCTCCGCGCCGCCGCCGACCGGGCCTTCGAGCTCCTCGACGCGCCCGACGCCATCGGCGACGCCGCCGGCGCGCAGGTGGTGCCGCCGCCGCGGGAGGTCCGTCTCGAGAACGTCCACGTGCGCTACGGCGATCGCGCGGCGCTGCGGGGGATCGACCTCGCCTTCCGCGCCGGCGAGACGGTGGCGCTGGTGGGGGAGAGCGGAGCGGGAAAGAGCACCGTGGCCCAGCTCCTCCTCCGCTTCGTCGATCCCACCGAGGGGCGGGTGCTCCTGGACGGCGTGGACGCCCGCACCATCGCGCTGGGATCGCTGCGATCGCACGTCGCCTACGTGCCCCAGGAGACCGTGGTCTTCGCCGACACCGTGCGGGAGAACGTCGCCTGCGGCGCGGCGCTCGGGGAGGAGGCGATCCTCCGCGCCGCCCGGGAGGCCCACGCCATCCAGTGGATCGAGCGGCTGCCGGGCGGGCTCGACGCGGAGCTGGGGGAGCGGGGCGCCAACCTCTCCGGCGGCGAGCGGCAGCGGCTGGGGATCGCCCGGGCGCTGGCGCGCAACGCCCGGGTGCTGGTCCTCGACGAGGCCACCTCCGCCCTCGACGCGGAGAACGACGCGCTCCTGCAGGAGGCCTTCGCCCGCGCCCTCGGCGGCGACCGGATCGGCGTGATCATCAGCCACCGCCTCGCCTCGCTCCGCGGCGTGGACAGGGTGGTGGTCCTGGAGGCGGGGCGCGTGGTGGAGGAGGGCAGGCCCGAGGAGCTCCTCCGCGCGGGCGGCGCCTTCGCGCGGCTCTGGGAGCTGCAGGCGGCGAAGGCCGCCTGATCACGGGGCGGGCGCCGCGGGCGCCTCCGCCTCCTGCTGCCGCGCCACGTCCCGCAGCCAGACGAGCACGTCGACGTAGGAGAGGATGCCGACCAGGCGATCCTCGTCGTCGAGCACCGGGACCGCGCCGATCCGCTCGTCGGCGAAGATGTCGAGGATGTCGGCGAGCGGCGTGTGGGTCCGCACCGTCACCGGCGAGGGGACGATGAGGTTGACCACCGGCTCGTCGAGGCGCGTCCGCTCCACCGTGGTCCAGTCGAGGAGATCGGTGCCGAGCTCGGCGCGGAGGTCGCGCTCGGAGATCATGCCGACCAGGCGGTAGTCGGTGTCGACCACCGGGAGGTGGCGGAAGCCGCCCTCGAGGATCGCGCCGGCCGCGTCGCCCAGGGTGGCCTCCTCGCCGATGGTGATCGGGTCGGGGGTCATCAGCTTCGCGGCCTGTACCTCGCCGAGCGGCCCGCCCGGCAGGCGCTGGCCGCTGAGGACGCCGAGGAGATCGCTGTCGGTGACGATGCCGACCAGCCTGCCGTCCTCCTCCACCACAGGGAGGGAGTGGATCTGGTTCTCGCGCATCAGCCGCACCGCGTCCTCGATCTCGGCGTCGGGTCCGACGGTGATCACCGGCCGGCGCATCACGTCGTAGACCGGGCGCAGCCGGGGGTTGCCCGGCGCCGACGCCGCCTCGACCAGATCGACGCGGGCGACCATGCCCACCACGCGGTCGTGGGAATCGACCACCGGGATGTGCCGAAAGCGGCGGAAGCGCATGAGATCGGAGGTGAGGCCGAGCTCCTCCCACTCCCGGATCGTGTAGACGTTGCGAGTCATCACATCGGCGATACGCATCGGTGGTTCCTCCGCCCCTGCCCCAAAGGTAGGGACCCTCCGGAGGCGCCGGGAAGGTTTGCCGCCGCCGCGCGGTCGCTCGCCCCTCGACAAATCCGCCGTCTGCGTCTATCCCCCGCCTGCCATGAATTTCGCAAAGCCCGATCCGGCCAACCGCTTCGTCCTCCGCCAGGTCCTCGAGCAGGCCCGCCGCCACGGCGCATCGGGGGTCGCCGTCTTCGATCTCGACTCGACCCTCTTCGACAACACGCCCCGCCAGGCGCGCATCCTCCGCGAGTTCGGCGCCGCCCACGGGGTGCCGGAGCTGGAGCGCTGCACCGCCGCCCACTGGACCTCCGGCTGGGACATGAAGGCGGCGATGCGCAACACCGGCCTCTCCGCGGAGCGGGTGGAGGAGCTCTTCCCCGCCGCCAAGGCCTTCTGGAGCGAGCGTTTCTTCACCAGCCCGTACTGCGTGGAGGATCGGCCGATCGAGGGGGCGCCCGCCTTCGTGCAGGCGGTGTGGGAGGCGGGCGCGACGATCGCCTACTGCACCGGCCGCCACGAGCCGATGCGCGAGGGGAGCCGGGAGAGCCTGCGCCTGGGTGGCTTCCCGGTGCCGGAGGGCGAGCGGGTCACCCTCATCATGAAGCCGCGCTTCGACGTCACCGACGACGACTTCAAGCGGATGGCCCACGCGCGCCTGCGCGAGCTGGGCACGGTGATCGCTGCGTTCGACAACGAGCCCACCCACATCAACGACTACCACCGCGTCTTCCCCGGGGCGCTGGCGGTCCACCTCGCCACCGATCACTCCGGCCGCGACATCCCCGTCGACGCGGGGATCCCGGCGGTGGCCGACTTCCGGCTCGACTAGCGCCGCCGCGGGGCAGCGGCGCGCTGGCCACAGGTGTCGTGCGCAGATCGCCGCCCCGATGTCGGACCCGGCTGGTACCTTCGCTTCGGTGCGTGGAGGATGAATCCCGGCGGACGCGCGGGCGTCTGCCCGGCGGCACGTGCAGCGAGGGGAACCATGAAGCCATCGACGATCGGGCTGGGAGCGCTGCTGCTCTCCCTCTTCACCGCGGCGTGCGGCGGATGCGGCGCGCCGTCCGCGGGACGGGAGCCTGCGGAGGGGCGCGTCCTCGAGCCGCTACCGCCGGCCCCCGCCATCCAGGTCGATCGCGAGGCGCTGCCCGGCGCGGACGGGACGCTGGCGGTGGTGGCGGCGCGCCCGCAGGGCGAGGTGGAGGGCGACGTCCACCCCACCATCACCTTCTCCAGGCCGATCGTCACGCTCCAGGGGGTGGAGGGCGAGGCGGAGCTGCCGCCGCCGGCGCGGATCTCGCCCGCGGTGGAGGGAACGTGGCGGTGGATCGGCTCCGCCGCGGTGGAGTTCGTTCCCGCCGGGCAGCTCCCGTACGCCACCACCTTCGAGGTGACCGTTCCCGCGGGGCTGCAGGCCCTCGACGGCTCGCGCCTCCAGGCGCCGTACGTCTTCGGCTTCTCCACGCCGGCGCCGGTGGTGCAGCGGATCGAGCCCGCCCCCGGTTACCGCTGGCTCGATCGCGAGCCGCGCTTCACCGTCACCTTCAACCAGCCGGTGGAGGACGTGGCCAGGCACGTGCGCCTCGAGGTGGCGCGCACCGGCGCGCCGCTCCAGCTCCGCCTCGAGCGGGAGATCGCGGTGGCGGACGAGGTGCGCGCCGCGGAGGGCAACCGCCGCTACCCGCGGATGGAAGGGGATCGCTTCCGCAACCAGCAGACCCGCTACGTGCTCGCCGCCGCAGGGCCGGTGCCCCTCGATGCCGACCTCGCGCTGGTCGTGGACGAGGCGCTGCGCGGGGCGCAGGGGCCGCGGACCGTGACGGGCACGCGGCGCTTCGACTACCGGAGCTACGGACCGATGCGGATCGAGGGGGTGCAGAAGTGCCTGTGGCCCGAGGGCGAGTGCCCGTGGGGGCCGGTGGTGCTGCGCACCTCCAACCCGGTGGAGAAGGAGGAGCTCCGTACGCGCCTCACCGTGGAGCCGGCGGTGGAGATCGACTGGGAGCAGGTGGAGACGCACCTGCCACAGCCGTGGATGTCGATCGCCGATCCGTACGTCGTGCTGCCCGGCGGCTGGCGCCCGGGGACCACCTACACCATCCGCGTGGCGGCGGGGCTGCCCGACCGCTGGGAGCAGCGCGCCCCCGCGTTCGAGGGGACGGTCCGCACCGACGACAGGGAGCCCTTCTTCAACACCGGGGGCGAGGTGGCGCTGCTGGAGAGCGGCGGCGACGCGACCCTCCCGGTGGAGACGGTCAACCTCCCGTCCCTCGACGTGGAGATCTGGGAGCTCGATCCGCCGCAGATGGCGCGGGTGCTGGCGAAGCGCACGCCGCCCGCCGGCGCGCCCGGGGTGCGGACGCGGCTCGACACCGGCGCGACGCCCAACCGCACCAGGTGGACGCCCATCGCGGTGCGGGAGGCGCTGGGCGGAAAGCGCTCCGGCCTCTTCGCGGCGCGGATCGGCGCCGACCGGATCCCCCACCGGTCGCCCGACCTGGTGGTGGGGCAGGTGACCGACCTCGCCGTCCACGCCAAGCTCGGCGCCACCTCCGGCGTGGTCTGGGTGACGCGCCTCTCCACGGGCACCGCGGTGCCCGACGCGGCGCTCGCCCTCTACGATCGCAGCGGCGCGCGGCGGTGGCAGGGGCGGACCGACGCGGACGGCCTGGCCCAGGTGCCGGGGCTGGCGGAGCTCGTCCCCGCGGAGGACGAGGGTTACCGATGGGACGCGCCCTTCGCCCTGGTGACGGCGGAGAAGGCGGGGGAGATCGGCGCCACGCTCTCCACGTGGATGGACGGCCTCGCGCCCGTCGCCTTCGACCTTCCCATGGAGTGGGAGGGGCGGGAGCGCAGGAGCCTCGGCACCGTCTTCGCGGAGCGCGGGATCTACCGGCCGGGCGAGACGGTCCACACCAAGGGCGTGGCGCGCTTTCGCCGCCTGGGACGGATCGAGCAGCCCGCCGCCGGGACGAAGGTGCGGATGGTGCTGCGCGATCCCCGCGGCAACGAGGTGGGCGCGCGTCAGGTGGTGGTGGGGCCCTTCGGGACCTTCGACGCCGACTTCGTCCTGCCCGTGGACGCGGCGCTGGGCACCTGGGCGGTGAGCGCCACCACGCAGGAGGAGCGGGGCGAGCCGCTCCACTGGGGCGGGAGCTTCCGGGTGGAGGAGTACCGCGCGCCGCAGTTCCGGGTGGACGTGCGCATCCCGGCGGAGCAGGCGTTCGCGGGCGATCCCCTCGAGGCCTCCGTCCTCGCCCGCTACCTCTTCGGCGGCGCGATGGCGGAGGCGAAGGTGCAGTGGTCGCTGGGAAGGAGCACCCTCGACTTCACGCCGCCGGGGAACGAGGGCTTCACCTTCGGCAGCAGGACCTGGTGGTGGGACGACGAGCGGCCCGCGCCCACCACCGAGATCGTCGGCGCCGGCAGCGGCCTGACCGACGCGGCGGGGGCGCTGGCGATCGCGCTGGGCAAGGCGGAGGCGCCCGCGGGGAAGACCTGGAGCTACACCCTCGAGGCGGAGGTGGCGGACGTCAACCGGCAGCGGGTGGCGGCGCGGGCCTCGGTGCCCGTCCACCCCGCGGCGCTCTACGCCGGCGCGCGGGTGGCGACCACGGGCTTCGCCGAGGTGGGCAGGCAGGTGCCGATCGAGCTGGTGGCGGTCCGGCCGGACGGCGGACGGGTCGAGGGGGCGCAGCTCCACCTCGTGGTGAAGCGCCGGACCTGGCAGTCGATCCGCAAGAAGGGCTTCGGCGGCCACTGGTACACGGAGAGCGAGCCGGTGGAGGAGCCGGTGAGCGACTGCAGGGTCCGCTCCGCCGCCACGCCGGCACGCTGCGAGCTCACCCCCGCACAGCCGGGGCTCCATCTGCTCGAGGTGACCGTCACCGACGACGCGGGACGCAGCCAGACCACCCGCGACTCGTTCTACGTGGTGGGGAGCGGCTGGGTCTCCTGGCAGCGGAGCGACACCGACAGGATCGATCTGGTGGCGGACCGGGCGACCTACGAGCCGGGCCAGACGGCGAAGATCCTGGTGAAGAGCCCCTACCCGGAGGCGGAGGCGCTCCTCACCGTGGAGCGGAGCGGGGTGATGTCGGCGCGGCGGGTGAAGCTGACCGGCGCTGCCACCACGCTGGAGGTGCCGATCGGCGAGGAGGCGATCCCCAACGTCTTCGTGGGCGTCCTCCTGGTGCGCGGCCGCGTGGACGAGGGCGGGATCGAGAGCGGCGCCGATCCCGGGCGGCCGGCGGTGCGGGTGGGCTACACCCAGCTCCAGGTGGAGAAGGCGTCGCGGCGCCTCGCGGTGGAGGTGAAGCCCGACGCGGAGGAGAAGCGGCCCCGCGACAGGGTGAAGGTCCAGCTCCGCGCGGTGGACCACGACGGGCGCGGCGCGGAGGCGGAGCTGGCGGTGTGGGCGGTGGACGAGGCGGTGCTGCGCCTCACCGGCTACGAGGCGCCCGACCTCCTCGCGGAGATCTACCCGCCGCAGGGGCTCTCGGTGCGGATCGGCGAGCCGCTCCTCCACCTGGTGCAACGGCGGCTCTACGGCGAGAAGGGGCAGACCGCCGGTGGCGGTGGCGGCGGCGACGGCGCCGGGGCGGGCTTCCGCTCCCTCTTCAAGACCACGGTCCTCTTCGCCCCCGCGGTGCGCACCGACGCGCAGGGCAGGGCGCAGGTGGAGTTCGAGCTCCCCGACAACCTCACCACCTACCGCATCCTCGCGGTGGCGGTGGGCAAGGGCGATCGCTTCGGCAGCGGCACCGCCTCGGTCAAGGTGGCCAAGCCGCTGCTCGCCCTGCCGGCGCTGCCGCGGGTGGCGCGGGTGGGCGATCGTTTCGAGGCGGGCGTGGTGCTCCACGGCCACCGCTTCTCCGCGCCGGAGGTGCAGGTGACCGCCAGCGCGGAGGGGCTCGAGATCGACGGCCCCGCCACGCGCAAGGTGGCGGTGGAGGAGGGCAAGCCGGTGGAGGTGCGCTTCCCCTTCGTGGCGAAGGCGCCGGGCACCGCGGTCCTCCGCTTCCGGGCGACGGGCGGCGGGATGGACGACGGGGTGGAGCAGCGGATCCCGGTGAAGCTGCCGGTCACGCTGGAGACGGTGGCGACGTGGGGCGAGACCACCTCGGAGCAGGTGGAGGGGCTTTCGCCGCCCGCCGGCGCGCGGCCCGACGTGGGCGGTCTCGAGGTGAGCCTCGCCTCCACCGCCCTCGGCGGCTTCGACGAGAACTTCGATCAGCTGGTCGACTATCCGTACGGCTGCCTCGAGCAGGAGGCGTCGCGCCTGGTCCCCTTCGTGGCGCTGCGGGAGCTCTCCGGCAGGTTCGGGATCCCGTGGAAGGAGGCGGCCTCCACCTGGATCGATCGCGAGGCCCTCGCCACGTGGGGGAGCACCGATCCCGACGACGTGGTGCGCGGGACGATCCGGCGGATCGAGCGGCTCCAGAACCACGACGGCGGCTACCGCTACTGGGCGTCGAGCCCCTGCTCGTCCCACTACGCCTCCACCTGGGCGGTGTGGGCGCTGGCCCGGGCGAAGGAGGTCGGCTACCCGGTGGACGCGAAGGGGCTGGAGAAGGGCCAGGCGTACCTGGCCGACGTGGTGGCGGCGGGCCAGTGCGAAAGCTGCGGCTGGGGCTGCGGCGCGACGGGGACCGAGACGCGGGTGATGGCGCTGTGGACGCTGGCGCGCACCGGCAAGCCGCGCCCCTCGTACTACCCGGCGCTCTACCGGGAGCGGCAGAAGATGCCGCTCTTCTCGAAGGCGCTGCTGGCGGACGCGATGTTCGTCGGAGGCGGCGACCGGGCGCAGGCGCGGGCGCTCCTCGACGAGGTGCTCACCCACGCGAAGGAATCGGCGGGCAGCCTCCACTTCGAGGAGACCGATCCCCGGACGTACGCGGCCTACTGGTCGAGCGACGTCCGCACCACCGCCATCATCCTCGGGACGCTCGTCGCCATCGCGCCGGACCATCCCTGGGTGACGAAGATCGCCCGCTGGCTCGGGACCGCCCGCGGCGAGGACGGGCGCTGGGACACCACGCAGGAGGCGGCGTGGTCGCTGGTGGCGCTCACCGAGCTCAACCGGATCAAGGAGCGCGAGGTGCCCGACTTCGTGGCGCAGGTGCGCCTGGGCGGCGATACGCTCGTCTCGCAGGAATTCCGCGGCCGCTCGATGGAGATCGCGAGCGCCGCCCTGCCGATGGGCCGGATCCGCTCGGGCGGGAAGCTCGCCTTCGCGAAGCAGGGGGCCGGCATCCTCTACTACGGCGCGCGGCTCCGGTACGCGCCCGCCGAGATGCCGGTGACGCCGCTCGATCGTGGGTTCACCGTGCAGCGGTGGTTCGAGCCGTGGCAGGGCGGTGGCCAGGCGAAGCGCTTCTTCGCCGGCGAGCTGGTCCGGGTGCGGGTGCGGATCGCCTCCAGCCAGGAGCGCCACTACGCGGTGATCGACGTGCCGCTCCCCGCGGGGCTCGAGGCGGTCGACACCTCCCTCGCCACCACCGCCGCCCTGCCGCGGTCGGCGGAGGAGGAGGGGCCGGGCATGGGCTACGAGTGGGAGAGCGCCGAGGACCTCTACGGTGACGAGGCGGACCCGGAGGAGTTCCCGATCTGGGCGGAGCGCTTCTACAGCCCGTGGAGCCACACGGAGATGCGCGATGACCGCGTGGTCCTCTTCGCCGACAGGCTCCCGCCGGGCGTCCACGTGGCCACCTTCGTGGCGCGGGCCACCACCCCCGGACGCTTCGTCCTGCCGCCTGCGCACGTGGAGGAGATGTACGCGCCCGAGGTCTTCGGCCGCTCCGACGGCGGGACCCTCGAGGTGATCGACGCAGAGCAGGTGGCGGAGCGGTGAGCGGGTGGCTCCGCCGCGGCCTCGAGGCGCTGCGCGCCGCCGCCCGGGGCAAGGGGGGCGGTGCGCGGCGCCGCTGGCAGGTGGCGGTGGCGGCGCTCCACCTGGTGCCGCTGGCGGCCCTCGCCTTCGTCCTCTGGCCGCTGCCCGAGGGGCTGCTCGATCGGCGGGAGCTGGTCTCCACCCGCATCGTCGATCGCAACGGCGGTCTGCTGCGGGAGCTGCGCTCCCGCGCCGACGGGCGGAGCGTGCCGCTGCAGGGACCGATCCCGCCGCTGGTGCGCGCGGCCTTCCTCGCAGCGGAGGACGCGCGCTTCGACAGCCACCCGGGGATCGATCCCCTCGCCATCGGGCGGGCGGCGCTCCAGAACCTGCGGGCAGGGCGGGTGGTGAGCGGCGCCTCCACCATCCCCCAGCAGCTCGCCCGCGCCCTGGTGCCGCGGGAGCGGACGCTCCTCGGCAAGGCGGGCGAGGCGCTCTGGGCGCTGCGGCTGGTGGCGCACCTGCCACGGGAGCGGATCCTCCGCGAGTACCTGGATCGCGTTCCCCTCGGGAACTCGGTCTTCGGCGTGGAGGCGGCGGCCCGGTTCTACTTCGGACGGCCGGCGGCGCACCTCTCCGCCGGGCAGGCGGCGCTGCTGGCGGGGATGGCCCGCTCGCCCGCGCGGCTCGATCCCTTCCGCCACGAGGCGGCGGCGCGGGCGCGGATGGAGGCGGTGCTGGCGCGGATGGAGGCGCTCGGCGCTCTCGACGCGGAGGAGCGCCGCGTCGCCGTTGCCACGCCCCTCGACCTGGTTCCGGCGCGGCGGGCGTTCGAGGCGCCGCACCTGGTCGCCTGGCTCGCGGGCGCGCTGGAGGAGCTGGGGATCGACGGGGCGGCGCGGGTGGAGACCACCATCGATCCCGCCCTCCAGGCGGACGTGGAGGCGATGCTCCGCGAGGAGGTGGCGGCGCTCGCCGATCACCGCGTCACCCAGGCGGCGGCGCTGGTGGTGGACAACGCCACCGGGGAGATCCTCGCCTGGGTGGGATCGGTCGATTTCCTCGACGAGGCGGCGCAGGGGCAGAACGACGGCGTGCGCGCCCTCCGGCAGCCGGGGAGCACGCTCAAGCCCTTCGCCTACGGCCTCGCCCTCGCCGACGGCGCCACCGCCGCCACCGTCCTCTCCGACGTGGAGACGCATCTGGCCACGCCCTCCGGCGACTACGTCCCGCGCAACTACGACCGGCGGGTGCACGGGCCGGTGCGGCTGCGGGCGGCGCTCGCCAACAGCTACAACGTGCCCGCTGTGCGCCTCGCCGAGCAGGTCGATCCCGGTCGGCTGCTCGATCTGCTGCGGCGGGCGGGGTTCGCCTCCCTCACGGAGGACGCCGCCCACTACGGCGTGGGGCTGGTCCTCGGCAACGGCGACGTCACGATGCTGGAGCTCGCCGCCGCCTACCGCGGGCTCGCGCGGGGCGGCGTCGCCGCGCCCATCACGGCGATCCGGCGGGCGTGGGACGCGGCGGGCGCGACGCTGCCGCTGGCACGCCGGGAGGAGCGGCGCTTCCTGCCCGCGGAGGTGGTCCACCTCCTCACCGACATCCTCTCCGACGAGGCGGCGCGGGCGCCTGCCTTCGGGCTCGACAACGCGCTGCGGCTGCCGTTCCCCGTGGCGGCGAAGACCGGCACCTCGCGGGCCTGGGTGGACAACTGGACCGCGGGCTACACCGCCGAGCGGACGGTGGTGGTGTGGGTCGGCAACTTCGACGGGCGCTCCATGCGCGGCGTCTCGGGGATCACCGGGGCGGGGCCGCTCTTCCGCCGGGTGATGATCCGGGCGATGGAGGGGATCCGTCCCGCGCCCCTCCTGGACGGAAGCGCGTTCACCGAGCGGACCATCTGCCCCCTCTCCGGCCAGCTCGCCGGTCCTGCCTGCGCCGGTGCGTTCGAGGAGATCTTCCTGCCGGGCACCGAGCCCACCGCCACCTGCGAGATGCACCGCCTCGCGCCGGTGGACGCGGCGGGCCGGCCGGTGCCGTGCGGCGCGCCCGCCGCAGGCGTGGCCCCGGTGCTCGACGTGGGGCCGGGCTTCTACGCCTGGGCACGGGGCGAGGGGCTTTCCGGCGCGCCGGTGCCCCGCTGCGGCGAGGAGGCGGGGGCGGGGCGGGCGCAGATCCTCTCCCCGGGCGACGGCGACGAATACCTGATCGAGGCGGGGCTGCCGCCGGGCAGCCAGTCGGTGCCGGTCCGCCTCCTCCTGCCCGCGGGCGCCACCGCCGCGGAGCTGCGCACCGGCGACGGCAAGGTGATCCCGCTCGCGCCGCCGTTCACCACGCGCCTCCCCGCGGTGCGGGGCAGCCACCGGCTCGAGCTCTGGCTTCCCGGCGCCGCCGCCCCCGCGGCGGTGTCGCGCTACGTGGTGCGATGATCCGGGCGCTGCTCGCGGTGCCGGTGGCGGCGCTGCTGCTCGGCGGGAGCGCCGGCCGCGCGGCAGGTGCGAGCGCCTCCGGCGCCGCGGTGGCTGCGCGTCTCTCCGCCGGGGCGAGGCCGCGGGTGGCGGTGGAGATCCTCTCGCGCCACGCGCCGCGGTGGCTGGCCATCGAGGGGCCGCGCACGTACCACGTGCAGGCGGGCGCAGCGGGGCTGGTGGTGGACGGCGCCGCGCGTCCCGCGCTCGACCTGCCGGAGGGGCGCTGGCGGCTGCGGGGCGAGGGCTTCGATCGCAGCTACATGGGCGCGCTCTCCCTGCGCGCCAGCGGCGGCGCCGTCGCCGCGCGCCTCGTGCAGCCGCTGGAGCGCTACGTCGCCGACGTGGTGGCGGCGGAGAGCGAGCCGGGCACGCCGCCGGCTGCCCTGCGCGCGCTCGCGGTGGTCGTCCGCTCCTTCGCCGTGGCGGCCCGGGACCGGCACGAGGGCGGCGGGCTCTGCGACCTGGCCCACTGCCAGATCACCGCGGGCGCCGGCGCCGGGCGCCACGCCGCGGACGCCCGGGCGGCGGCAGCGGCGACGGCGGGGCAGGTGCTCCTCGTCGGGGAGGCGGTGGCGGCGGCGCCCTTCCACGCGGCGTGCGGCGGCCACACCGCCGATCCGATCGCCACCTTCGGCGGACCGCTCGATCGCAGCGGCGGAGCGGCGATCGCCGACGGCTGCGACCCGGCGCCGTGGGAGGCGCTCCTCGATCGCGGGATGGTGGAGGAGGCCGTGCACGAGCTGCTCGGCCCCACCGCCTCCGTCGACCGCCTCCGGATGGAGCGCGGGCCCGGCGGCTTCGTCACCCATGTCGTCGATCCCGCCGCCGGCAGGCGCGCCACCGGCGAGGCCTTCGCCCGCTGGCTCGATCGGGCGGCGGGGTGGGGCGCGGTCCGATCGCCGCGCTTCTTCCTCGATGCTGCAGGCGCGGGCAGCGTCCGCCTCCGCGGCCAGGGACACGGCCACGGCGTGGGGCTCTGCCAGGCGGGCGCGCGGCGCCTCGCCGCGCGTGGCCTCGATCACGAGGCGATCCTTGCCCGCTACTTTCCGCGCGCGCGGCTCGGCAGCCTGTCCGATCTCGCGCCCCACCAGCGCCCCGCGGAGTGAGCGCGACGCCGGGGCGCCGGCCGGTCCGCGGCGCTGGATGCGGGGACGAACCGGCAGGGATGAACGATCCCCGCGCCCCATGCGTTCTCACCGCGGAGGTTCACCCATGTCCCGCTCCCGTCTCTTCCTCGCCGTCGCAGCGCTCGCCGCCCTCTACGTCGTCTCGCCCGTCGATGCGATCCCCGACGTTCCCGGCGTGGGCTGGGTGGACGACGCCCTGGTCACCACCGCAACGTTGCTCCTCGGCGCGCTGGGCAAGCGCTTCCGCGGCGCCCGCAGGCAGCAGGCGGCGCGCTGAGGCCCAGGCTGCGCGCTTGCGGGCGCCTGCCTGCCGGCATCGGGCAACTCGTCACCGTCGGTGCGCGGAACGACGGCGGACGCCCGCCCCGCGGCGGCTGCAGCGCTGCTGCGTCGGCGCGGCGCGATGGCGCGCGGCGCACGCTCGTCACGTCGCGCCCGTCGCTGGCCGCGCGGCGGCGCGGCGCGCCGCTCGCGACCCCTGCCGCGGCGAAAGCGGCTCGTCGAGCGGGCGCTCCGGCGGCGGCGCCGGCTCGGGCGCTGGCGGGTGGGGCGTCTGCGGCGGAGGGACCGGCTTGTCCGGCTCGGGGTGGGGCGCGGGCCCCAGGTCGATGCGCACGCGCGGCTGCAGATCCATGCCCTGCAAGGTAGGTCCGCCCCCGCCCAGCAGCGCGGAGGGAAGGCCGCGGGCGAGTGACCGGTTGCGAAACCGCCATGTCCTCGATCGTCTCCGCGCTTCGCTGGCTCGCCTACAACCTGGCCCCGCCCCTCTGTCCCGAGTGCTCGGGCTTCCTCACCCCGGTCCTCCGCCGCACCGCGCTGGAGATCGGCGCCGCGCTCCCCCACACCGATCCGCGCCGCCTCCTCCGCTCCGACTGGCTCTGCTGCGAGGATTGCGACTACGCGGTCGCCCTCGACATCTCCGCCGAGCGGCCGCGCTGAACGCGGCCAGCGCCCGCCACCCCGCCTGCACGGCACTCCATTCTCCGGGGACCCGTTGCCTCCCGCGCTCCCCGCCCAAATGTTCCATCTGGGACATTCGGCGGCGGCGCTCCGCCGTCCGCCCTTGCAGACGAGGCGCGGCACGTCGCGCCGGAGGTGAACCATGGCGGAGACGACGCTCGCGAGCAGCGAGCTCATGGCGATCGACAAGCCCGTCTCGAGAATCAGCTGGGGCGGCATCTTCATCGGCGCGATCACCACCATCGCGCTCGGCATCCTGCTTCACTCGCTCGGCGCGGCGATCGGCCTGACGGCGATCAACCCCGCCGCCGGCCAGTGGGGCGGCTCGGGCGCGGGGCTCGCGACCGGGATCTGGTCCTTCCTCTCCATCGTCATCCCGACCTTCTTCGGCGCCTGGCTCGCCGCCCGCGCCTCGACGGTCTTCTTCAAGCGCGACGCAGCGGCGCTGGGCTTCATGACCTGGGCGCTCGCCTTCCTGGCGATGCTCTTCTTCGTCGGCTCGATGGCGCAGCAGACCGCGGCGCAGGCGATCGCCGGCGGCCTCGCCGCCGCGCCCGAAGCCGCGCAGCAGCTCCCCGGGATCGGGCAGCAGCTGCAGCAGGCGCAGCCCGGCCAGGCGGCGGCGGGCGCCGCGGACGTGGGGGCGGCGGCGAGCTGGTGGTTCTTCATCAGCGCCACCGTCGCCATGATCGCCGGCATCCTCGGCGGCATCGCGGGCATGCCCAAGGCGGCGCGCAAGCACCTGGAGGTGCGGCGCACCCAGCCGCTCCGCCCGAGCGAGAACCGCGCCTGATCGGCCAGGGCCCGTCCGTCGCCGCGGCGCGCGGACCAGCGGCGGCGGGCGGGCCGCGCCC